>OFFT01001670.1_pt1 | contig 12926 bp, 15 predicted proteins | sample 1521581 | NCBI WGS metagenome assembly OFFT01 (sample SAMEA3504084, study PRJEB24116) | mouse gut metagenome | biome: mouse gut; feature: mouse-associated habitat; material: faeces | place: Denmark | collected 2011
TGGCAGTCAGCCAGCGCCGCCCTTTGTATCCAAGTGGGTATAACTTCTAAAATTTGCCCTTATAGTTTTAACTCATTTGCAAACAATAAGCAAGCTGGAATCTTTAAGCTAATCACATTATCAGGGTTGCATTGACATAAGTAAAGAAATCTCGTATAATGATAATAAAGAGAATACATGAACGAATGGTGGAGGTGGCAGCAATCGAGAAAACGATGAATGTTGCAGCGTATATAGCAAACAAGTTTTTGTCAACTTATGGGCAGAAAATTGATGAAATGAAGCTGCATAAATTGATGTATTTTGCACAAAGAGAATCTTTTATTCGGAAAAACGAACTACTTTTTCCTGCAACATTTTATGGATGGAAATATGGCCCCATTTTGAAAGAAATCAGGAGCGCATATAGAGAGGGAACATTTGAAAATATTACCCCTCAAAAATTTGAACAAGATAGTTCTTTGACCATTGTAGACAGTATTTTTGATGACTATGCTGGAAAGGAATCGTGGAGTCTCAGTAGATTAACTCATGGAGAATTGTCTTGGAAAAACTCAAGAGTGGGTATCGCCCAAGATGATAATAGCGACAGGCCAATGAATAACGAGGATATAAAGAAAGATGCCGAAAGAATTAGAGAAAGAAGAGAAATGCTGGCCAAATTAGGTCTTGCATAAGGGGCTAAGAAACATGGGACAGATTACAGAAGATCAGCAAGCAATAATCAAGTGTTTTACTTGTGAGCGCCTATCGTCAAATCCCAAAAACGAGGAACTAATCAAAGGATTCGTCAGCGATAAAGGCCAGTTACTGGTTCGTTATCTTCAAGAGAAAGCATGGCAAGAAGACCTGAATAGTCAAACGGCATATTATTTGATAAAGTACCCTGATAATGAAATTGCTTTGTTTTTTTCACTAAAATGTGGGGCTTTATTTGATCCCTTAGATGAAAATGGAATCGCAGAAAGAGTACAGCAGTTTCGAGAGTTGTTACGAATCATCCAAGGTATCAATGGCGAAGGGCAGGAGCGGGAACTTGCTATTCAGCTTCTTGAGCAATTTAGATCCGGGCAAGATATTCCTATAGAGCAAATCAAGCGAAGAATTAAAGCAAGTGCTCAAAATGCTCAGAATCTATGGTCATTGCTGAATAAAGATAAACAGAGTGAAGAAAATGGACAGATTATAAGGGTCGGGAATACTTACCCCGGAATTGAACTTGTCCATTTTTGTTCAAACGATTTGGCAAAAGACCGTTGGAAAGCTTATGGAATCAAACACCCTTTGGGCGAGGTCGTTTTTTGGCAATACATTGCGCCTATTTTAGATACTGTTCAACAGTATGTAGGTTGCCAATATCTTTATCTCTTCGCAGCAGATACTTCAAAAGATGGTAGCCTTGTAAATTACTATGATGTTGCGCTCAAATTTAAGCAACCAACAGAAATTGGGACAAACAAGCCTTGTTACGATTTTTGCTGTGAGTTTATGTGTGAAGAAATAAGTGAGCTAAGGAAAAATCGCCAAGCATACTTTGATAATTTTAATCCTGATGACACTGATATAATTGCATAATACATAGCCGGTAGATTTTCCATCCGAAAGTCTGCCGGCTATTACTATCTCAAAAAGGAGCTGATACACCATGAAAGGCGAGGAATTGTGTACCATGCTGCATGACCGGCAGCGACACCGACTTTGGCCTCCGGGCCAGCGGGAGGGACGGTAGATGGGCTATGTCACGCCGGAACAGATCACCCAGGCAAAGGAACTTGACCTGCTGACCTACCTCCAGCAGTACGACCCCCATGCGCTGGTACACGTCAGCGGAAACACCTACTGCACCCGTGAGCATGACAGCCTGAAAATCAGCAACGGCAAATGGAATTGGTTTTCCCGTGGAATCGGCGGCAAGACGGCCCTGGACTATCTTATCAAAGTCCAGGGCTTTTCCTTTACCCAGGCGGTGGAGGCCCTTGTGGGCCAGAACTTCTCCCCCTTGCCCCGTGCGCCCCAGGCCCAGCCGAAGAAGCAGGAACCCAGGGTGCTTTCCCTGCCCAAGTCCAGCCGGTGCGCCACCCACATGGTCAGCTATCTCCACGGGCGGGGCATCGACTATGACGTGATCGACTACTGCATCCAGACCGGGCGCTTATACGAAAGCCTGCCCTATCACAACTGCGTGTTCGTGGGCCGCGACCTGAAAGGCCAGCCCCGGTACGCCGCCCTGCGCGGCATCGTGGGGGACTTCAAGGGCGAGGCCCCCGGCAGCGACAAGCGGTACTCGTTCACGATCAACGAGAACCCCAGCGCCCCCGGCGTCCACCTGTTTGAATCGGCCATCGACCTGTTGAGCTACGCCACTTTGCTGAAAATGAATGGCCGGGATTGGCGGCAGGATGCTCTACTCTCCCTGGGCGGGGTGTTCAAGCGGAAACAGGAGTTTGTTATCCCTCTCGCTCTCAGCCAGTACCTCCAAGACCACCCCGGCACCAACACGCTCTATCTCCACCTGGACAACGACGAGGTGGGCCGGGAAGCGGCGGCGGGCATCATGGAGGGCCTGGGGGACAAGTACACGGTGCTGGATAGGCCCCCGCCCTATGGCAAGGACGTGAACGACCTGCTTCAGCGGAAGCTGGGGCTGACACATCGAAAGGAGGAATGGAGCCGGTGAAGGACTATCAGGGCATGAAGATCATCGGCATCGACAACGGCTATGGCAACATCAAGACCGCAAACTGCTGTTTCCCGGCAGGGTTGACCGCCCATGACACCGAGCCGGTGTTCAAGGACGAGCTGCTGGTGTACGGCGGGCGGTACTACCTGATCGGGACGGGCCACAAGGAGTTTACCGCCGACAAGACCGGGGACGACGACTATTATATCCTGACCCTGGCGGCTATCGCCCGTGAGCTGAACGTGCATGGGCTGACCGACGCCACGGTGCGCCTCGCCGTGGGCCTGCCCCTGACCTGGGTGAGCCAGCAGCGGGAGGACTTCAAAGCCTACCTCATGCGGAGCCGGGAGGTGCGCTTTACGTTCCGGGGAAAGGTCTACCGGGTGGAGATCGCCGGGGCCGATGTGTTCCCCCAGGGCTTTGCGGCGGTAGCCAGCCAGATCAGGGACTTCCAGGGCGTGAATATGCTGTGCGACATTGGCAACGGCACCATGAACATCATGTTCATCAACGACCGCAGGCCCGCCGCTGACCGAATGTTCACAGAGAAGTACGGCACCCATCAATGTATGCTGGCCGTCCGGGAGAACGTCATGCGAACCCACCACGCCACGGTGGACGACTCCATCATCAACCGGGTGCTGCGGTTTGGCACGGCGGACATTCAGGAGGACTACCTGAACACCATCCGGGAAACCGCTGCGGGGTATGTGCGTGAGATTTTCCGCATCCTGCGGGAGCGCGAGTACAACCCGGCCCTCATGCGCCTCCATGTGCTGGGCGGCGGGAGCTGCCTAATCCGAAATTTTGGAGAGTATGACGCCGACCGTGTGACCATCTACGATGATATTTGCGCCACGGCCAAGGGCTACGAGTACCTGTGTGAGATGGCGCTCCGTAAGGGCGGCGGTGCCCATGCAACGTAAAAAGATGACCCTCCGCTTTGACCTTGACCGCCCGGAGGACAGGCAGGCGTGGGAGTATTTGCAAAGGCTTAACCCGGCATCCATGAACAAGGCTGTGCTGACAATCATCAATCATTCAGAACGGGTCAACCGTGTCCAGAACATGATACGCGGCATCGTCCGAGAAGAACTCGCCGCCGCTTTGAAGCAACTGCCTGTTCAGCCTGTGCGGACGGAGCCGGAGAGTGATGAAATGGATGATACCATCATGGGCTTCCTGGATAACTTCATGTGACGGCAAAAACGGCCAAAAGTGCCGTCACTCATTTTGACCTTAAACAACCGTGACGGCAAAAAAGCCGTTATTTGCCGTCACCCGCTGAAAAAAGGAGGTGCTTTTTCTATGCAGGGCAAACCACCGCAGAACAGGCCCCCTCCCAAGCCCGCCCGCCGTGTTTCCCCAGCGGAGTGGGCGTGGCTCAACCGCATCAACCGCCAGCTTGCCTATGACGAATATATGCAGGTCAAGCGGGAGTTCTGGCTTTGGGAGCGTCCGCCCAAGGCGAAATCCGACCAGGCTTGAACCTACCCCGACCGTTCTCCCGCGCCGCAGGCGCAGAGGGCGGTATTGTCTTAACAAGCAACGAATTGTGGGGCCACAATTCAGCTTGACAGGGGCTTGCCGCCCCTATGACCCCGCATTTACAACCGACTTTACAGAAAGGAGCGTTTCATTTTGAGAAAACGGAACTGCCGCGTCGTCGTCTATTTTTCCAAGGACGAGTTAGACGCGCTGACGAAAAAAATCCGCAAGTCCCACCTCTCGCGGGAGGGCTTCATCCGTGCGGCTGTTGCCGGTAAGGAGGTCAAGGACGGGCCGACTGCCGACGTGCCTGCGCTGATCCAGGAGGTGCGGCGCGTGGGGAGCAACCTCAATCAGATTTTGAAGCGGGCCAACTCCATCGGCCTGCTGGACGTGCCCCAGCTCCGCAAGGCCCTGGAGGACAACCGGGCCGTGGAGAAGATGATCGTGGACACCTACACCACCCCCGCCGACTGATATGGCCGTGACCTCTATCTGGCCCATCAAGGGGCGCGTGGACAGGGTGATAAACTACGCCCGGAACCCGGAAAAGACCACCGAGGCCAGCTATGAGGAACTGGCGTCCCTCCACGCTGTTGACAATGTGGTGGAGTATGCCGCCGATGATATGAAAACGGAACGCCGTTCCTATGTGTCCTGCCTGAACTGCCGGGAGGACACCGCCGCCGCGCAATTCATGGAAACAAAGCGGTTATGGGGCAAGCTGGGGGGCCGGGTGTGCTACCACGGCTATCAATCCTTTAAGGCGGACGAGGTAACGGCGGAAACCGCCCATGAGATCGGCGTCAAGCTGGCCCAGGAGTTATGGGGCGACCGCTTTGAGGTGGTGGTGGCGACCCACTGTAACACCGGCCATTATCATAATCACTTCGTCATCAATTCTGTGTCCTGTGTGGACGGCTACAAATTCTACAATTCCCCCGCCGACTATGCCCGTATGCGGGAGGTGTCAGACCGGCTTTGCCGGGAGTACGCCATTTCCGTCATTGAGAACCCCAGCGGGCGGGCCAAGCACTACGCCGAATGGCAGGCGGAGCAGAACGGCAAGCCCACCCACCGGGGCACCATCCGGGCCGACATTGACCGGGCCATCCGTGCCTCCACCACCGAGCGCGACTTTTTGCGGGTGATGGGTGAAATGGGCTACCAGCTCAAAACAAAGGGCAAGGGCGGCAAGCCGTTGAAATATCCGGCCCTGAAACCGCCCGACGCTGGCGGCTATTTCCGCTTCCACAAGCTGGGCGAGGGCTATTCCCTGGACGAGATCAAGGAGCGTATTCTGCACAACCTCCAAAAGCAAGTCCCATTCCCGGAGGTGGTGCATCGTCCGCCCCGGCGTTACCGGGTACAGGGTAAAACACGGAAGAATGTCACTGGCCTGCGTGGGCTGTACTTCCGTTACTGCTATGAACTTCATATCATCGTCAAAAAACCGGCATCCGTCAAGCGGGTGTCTTTTTTATTACGGGAGGACATCGCCAAGCTGGACAGGCTGGACGCGGAAACCCGGTTTTTGGGAAAGCACCGCATCGGCACCATCGGGGAGCTGACCGCCCACCGGGAAACGGCGTCGGCGGAGGTGGACGCCCTGACCGCCCAGCGGCAGGAACTCCGTAAGGAACTGCGGCGGCTGAACCGGCAGGGCGACCCCCTGGCCGTGGACGAGGTGAAGCAGAAGATCAGCGCCCTGTCCAGCCGGATCAGGGCGGCACGAAAGGAGGTGGTCTTATGTGACGGCATCGCCCAGCGTTCCGGGCAGGTCAAGGAGAACCTGGAACGGCTGGTAGAGCAGAAGGAAACCGAACGAAAGGAGTTGACACAGCATGAGCTATTCAGGCGACGCGGCGGAGCAGGTCGTGAGGCTGTCCCTGGAAACAGGTGAGGTGGCGGTGAAGCTGGCCGGTGAGGGTGCCAAGCAGCTTGCCATCCTCTTGTACGCCATCCTGCGGGAGCAGAAGAAAACCAAGGGCAAGACCCGCCTGACCAATATGCTCCGCAGCGGCAAGGAGCTGAAGGTGTTCGCCGTGAAGGACAGCGACCTCCAGCTTTTTTGCCGGGAGGCCAAGAAGTACGGCGTCCTCTACTGCGTCCTGAAAGACCGGGACGCCACGGACGGGCTGACCGACATCATGGTACGGGCCGAGGACGCCAGCAAGATCAACCGTATCTTTGAGCGTTTCAACCTGGCTATGGTGGATATGGCAGAGGTCAGGCGGGAGATCGAACAGAGCCGGGAGGCCCAGCAGAACGACGCCCCGGAAGCGCCAGCGGCGGCGGAACCGATGACCGAGCAGGAGGTGGACGATCTGCTGGACGCCATGCTCTCCCCGCCCCCGGAACAGGAGGGCGATTTGCCCATCCCGGAGCGCACCGCCCCCGAACAGGACAAGGACGAGTTTTTGGAGGCGGTGCTGGGTGCTTCCCCTACCAGGGAGGAAGGGCAGACGGAAAACCCCACCGAGGGCCGGATCGAGAAATCCCGTCAGTCCGAGCCTACCTCAAAGCCCAAAGAGCCAACCGCACCGGGTACTTCTGATCCGCAGGAGCGTTCCCGCCCCTCCGTCCGGCAGGAGCTGAAGGAGATTACGGCGGAACAGAAAGAAAAGGCGGCAAAGGGTAAGGAGCAGTCCAAGCCCACCAAGGGGCCGAAGCACAAGGCCCCGCGAAAATATAAACCCAAAAGGTTAAAGGAGCGATAACGATGCCGAACTATGATGATCTGTTTACCGAGCAGCCCGCCCAGCAGGAGGAAACGCCCTTTGATAAGGACGCATGGGCGGCGAAAAAGCAGGCGGAGCGCGAGAGCGTCTACGCCATGATCGACGACCACGTTCACGACATGGGTGTGGACGGCGGCGTGTTCCAAGGCTATCTGGACGTGCAGGCCCGCTTTGACCTCTACTCCGTGAGCAACGCCATCCTGATTGCCGCCCAATGCCCGGAGGCCACCAAGTTGGCCGACTTCGACACCTGGAAGGGCGACGGCGTGTACGTCAAGCGGGGCCAGGACGCCATCACCATCCTGGAACCGGGTAAAGAGTACAAAAAGGACGATGGCAGCGTGGGCGTGTCCTACAATGTGAAAAAGGTCTTTGACATTTCTCAGACCAGGGCCGAGCAGCGGCCCGCCCCCGCCGTGGCCCGTGACGAGCGGCTTTTGCTGAAAGCCCTGATGAACAACGCCCCCTGCCGTTTCGCTATCTCCAACGAACTGCCGGAGGGCGTCAACGTGGCCTATCACGCCGAGAGCAACGTGATCTATGTGCGGCAAGGGCTGGACGCCCCCACCATCTTCCGGGGAGTGGCCCAAGAGTTGGCCCGCGCCCACATGGACAAGGGCGGGATTGCCTGTGAAAGTCCCGACTTCACGGCGTACAGTGTGTCCTATATGCTGTGCAGGCGCAACGGCGTGTCGGTGGAGGGCTTTTCCTTTGACCGTCTGCCGGAGAGCTATGCCATGATGGACGCCAAGGCGCTCCGGGCCGAGGCGGGCGTCATGCGGGGCGTGGCTGGCACCATCACCGCCGACATGAACCGGCTGTTCCAGGCCCAGGAAAAAGCGCAGAAAAACCGGGACGGCGGCGCGAGATAAGGAGGGCGCTCTATGCGTGATGAAAAACGTGTGGTCACGCTGAACGGCTTCGAGCAGCGGCTTATGGTACGGGGCCTGACCGACTTCCGTAACGACGCCCTCCGGGACGGTAAGCCCACCGAGGACGTGGACGACCTGATATTAAAGGTGATAGACGCCCCCACCAAGCGGGAGAAACGGAGGGCTGACCGTGAGGCAAGATAAGTTTTCCAAGACCCACCTGACCCTCTACGCCTGCGGCATCATCCCCGTGGTCTGGCTGGCCCTGCTGCTGGCCCCCTATGTGGGCGGCGGTCTGCTGGGGCTGGTGCAGTACGGCGGGGCGGCGCTGAATGACCCGTTCCACATCGTGCTGTGCGGGGACAGCTTGAAAACTGTCCTCATTTTTCTGCTGTGCTACGGGCTGGGCATCGGTATCTACCTCTCCACCGACCGCAACTACCGCAGGCGGGAGGAACACGGCTCCGCCAAGTGGGGCACCGCCCAGGCCGTCAGGAAGAAGTACGCCGACAGGAAAGTGACCGAGAACAAGATACTGACGCAGAACGTAGCCATAGGGCTGGACGGACGCAAACACCGGCGCAATCTCAATATTTTGGTGTGCGGCGGCTCCGGCGCGGGCAAGACGAGATTTTTCGCAAAGCCCAACATTATGAACGCCAACACCAGCTTTGTGTGCCTCGATCCCAAGGGGGAGTTGCTGCGGGACACCGGGAACCTGTTGAAAGCCAAGGGGTACGACATTAAGGTGATCGACCTTATCAACATGGAAAAAAGCTACTGCTACAACCCGTTTGTCTACCTCCGCAGCGACAACGACATCCAGCGGTTGGTGACGAACCTGTTCAAGAACACCACGCCCAAGGGCAGTCAGAGCCAAGACCCCTTTTGGGATCAGGCGGCACAAATGCTCCTGCTGGCGCTGGTGTTCTATCTCCACTATGAGGCCCCGCCCGATGAGCAGAACTTCCCGATGGTCATGGAAATGATACGGGCCGGGGAAGTCCGGGAGGACAACGACGAATTTCAATCGCCGCTGGACGAACTCTTTGACCGCCTGGAAATGCGGAACCCGGAGCATATCGCCCTGAAATACTACCGCAATTACCGCTCCGGCAGCGGCAAGACCCTGAAATCTATCCAGATCACGCTGGTATCCCGGTTGGAGAAGTTCAACCTGGAATCGCTGGCCGGTATGACGCAGACGGACGAAATGGAGCTATGGAGTTTGGGCGAGAGAAAGACGGCCATCTTTGCCGTTATCCCCGATAACGACAGCAGTTTTAACTTCATCGTGGGTATGCTCTACACCCAGCTATTTCAGCAGCTCTACTATCAGGCAGACGTGGTACACGGCGGCAGATTGCCCGTCCATGTGCATTTTGTGATGGACGAGTTCGCCAACGGTGCGACACGTTCCTAACTGAAAAGGTTAGGCGTGAAGCTGAAAAAATAAGAAAATTGAAAGGAGTTTCGAGAACAAATCAGTTTCATAGAACTGGTATTCCGACAGGTGGAATGACGGGGTAACGCCCTGAAACGCCTGCTCTAAGACTGCGCCGGGCATGGTGCAAGCGCAAAGACGTATTGTGTCCGAGAGCGCGCAGAAGTCGGCGGAAGTCCGCCCTAACGGGTCAAGCCGAGGAAAACGCCCCAGCGGTGGGGTGCGCAGATGATACGCCGGGGGTCTATAAAATACCCACGGTGAGAATGTGTGGTGGAACGCACTGACAAAGCCCTGAATGTACGGGTCAAGACGAATGGGCCGCAGAAATGCGGTTGCCGCCAATGGCGGTGTGCGTGGGGACGAGTAAAAGTCGTTAGTATGAAACTCCCTGCGGCGTTACAGGCGCCGCCCAAACGCACTGGCTTAAAGGGGCCACCTAAAGGTATATGCACAGATAGGAATATCGGAACGTGGAAAGGTTGGAGCATGGAGCGTATTGCGGCGCTATGAAGTGCTGGTACGGAAAGCAGACTGTATAACGTGCCTTTATCCAACTGAGAGCGGTGCCACGACCATGGAAGCCGCTGTAATGGCGGTGGAGGAACAGGCACCAGTCGGCTTTGAAAGCAAAAGTAAAAGAACAGTATTCATAGGTTCGAGTATGACTAAGAAAGGCACGCCCCAAAGGAGGTATGCCGACTATGACAGTGAAGAAATCGCAAAAGAAACAGAAATTGCGCAACGCTGAATATTTCGATTTGCAGGAGACATTGGATAGGCTCTATGCCAAAAGTGCGCAGGGCAAGTGCTTCACGGCACTGATGGAATTGGTAACTGCTGATGAAAATATCCTGCTTGCCTATCGAAATATCAGCAAAAACAAGGGTAGTAAAACGGCGGGGACGGACGGCAAAACCATCCGCAGCCTGTCAAAGTTCACAAGCACAGCACTCATTCACTATGTAAAAAGGCGGCTGGAGCAATACCAGCCCCAGCCGGTACGCCGGGTGGAAATTCCCAAAGGTGATACAGGTAAGACCCGTCCTCTGGGAATCCCTACGATTGCCGACAGACTGATTCAGCAGTGTTTTCTGCAAATTCTGGAGCCGATTTGCGAAGCAAAGTTCCATGAGAGGAGCAACGGCTTCCGGCCAAACAGGAGTGCGGAACACGCCCTGGCACAATGCTATGCGATGATACAAAAGCGTGGGCTTCATTACGTGATTGATATTGATATAAAGGGCTTCTTTGATAATGTCAGTCACGGCAAACTACTCAGGCAGATGTGGAGCATGGGCATACAGGATAAGCGTGTGCTGAGTATCATATCCGCCATGCTGAAAGCAGAAGTCGCAGGAATTGGGTTTCCCCAAAAGGGAACGCCGCAAGGCGGAATCATTTCCCCACTGTTATCTAATATCGTCCTGAATGAACTGGATTGGTGGGTCGCCAGCCAGTGGGAAAATATGCCGACACGCAAAAATCGGGAATATGTGCGGTCTGATAATGGTGTCATTGACAAAAGCCAGAAATATGAAATGCTCCGAAAAGGCTCTGCACTAAAGGAGTGTTATATCGTCCGGTATGCTGATGACTTCAAAATCTTCTGTCGTAAGCGAAGCGATGCCGTAAAGCTCTTTACAGCTACAAAGGATTGGCTTAAACAACGGCTGGGACTGGACATCAGCCCCGAAAAGTCCAAAATCGTCAACCTGAAAAAGCAATACTCCGATTTTCTCGGTTTTAAGTTAAAAGCCGTGAGAAAAGGGGCCAAGAGCAATGGTGAAGCGAGGTACGCGGTGGAATCGCACATGAGCAATAAAGCAATCCAAAAAGTCAAGCGGCAAACACGGGAGATGGTGAAAAGAATCCAATACCCGGCAAATGTGAATGAGGAGTACAAAGCCATTGGAGCCTACAACGCCTATGTCTCAGGTGTTCACAATTACTATCATTATGCTACCCATATCAGCAAAGACATCCGAAAAATAGCCCTCGGCGTCACTCGAACCATGCAGAACAGATTGAGAGAACGCTTGCAAAAGCAAGGAAATCCCCTACCTGTCTATATCGCGGAGCGATATGGAAGAAGCAAGCAAATTCGTTATGTGAGTGGTCAGGCGATTATCCCAATAGGGTATACCCAAGCCAAAGCGCCACTCTATAAGCGGCGTGAAGTGAACCAGTACACGGAAAAAGGCCGTAGGAGTATCCACAAAAATCTGGAATCCATAAATATGAGCATTTTGCACTACCTCATGCGGAACCCGGTGCAATTTGCCAGTGTGGAGCTGAACAACAGCAGGCTGGCGCTGTACTGCGCCCAACATGGGCGTTGTGCCATTACCAAACAACCGCTTGAAATTGGAGACATTCATTGTCACCATAAGCTCCCGCGAGAGCAAGGCGGCAGCGACCAATATGGAAATCTGGTGCTGGTCACGGAAGCAGTCCATATCCTGATTCATGCCACTGACAGCGAGGTCATTGCACATCTTGTGCCGCCACTACGGCTAAGCGAAAAACAGCGAGCGAAACTGAACACCCTGCGCAAAACAGCAGGTTTATTCTCAATCTAAATGTAATCATTCACTGGAAGCTGTATCTATTTATAATTCTTTCAAGGTCGATGGAACGCCGTGTGCGGTGAAAGTCGCACGCACGGTGTGGAGCGGGGGAAAAGACGGAAAGTGGCGCTGACGCGCCGCTCAGGTCTTACCTATCGCTATTCGCTTTGCCGGACGAGTTTGACAAGCTGCTGGCTACCATGCGGAGCCGGGAGATCTCCGTGAGCATCATCATCCAGAACCTCGCCCAGCTAAAGGCCCTCTTTGAGAAACAGTGGGAGAGCATCGTGGGCAACTGCGATGAGTTTATCTATCTCGGGGGGAACGAGCAGGCGACGCACGAGTATGTTTCCAAACTGCTGGGCAAGGAAACCATCGACACGAACACCTATGGACAGTCCAGGGGGCGGAGCGGCAGCTACTCCACCAACTGGCAATTAGCGGGCCGCGAACTGCTTATGCCGGATGAAGTGCGTATGCTGGACAACCAGTACGCGCTTCTTTTTATCCGTGGGGAGCGGCCCATCCAGGACTTCAAGTACGACATTCTGAAACACCCCAATGTGAAACTGACCACAGACGGCGGGGCCGAACCGTACCGGCACGGCGAGGACACCCACAGCATCGTGTCCATCCAATTTGACGAGGAACTGCTGAAGCAGGCGGCGAAATCGGATGAACAGGACGCCGGAGAACACCACTTCATTCTTCTCACCGAGGAAGAATTGGAGGAATATATCAACAATCATGGAGGTAACACACAATGAGCATTTTCAAGAAGAACGAGAAGAAGAACGACAACCGCCTGCCCATGCCCGACAAGGTGAAGCGGGGCTACCGCTGGTACTGCTCCCTGGTGGCGACCGTGGCCCTGATGGGCTGCTGCACCATGACGGCCTTTGCCGCCCCCGCCGCTGGCGGCGACCCCCTCACCGTTATCAACAACCTGTCCACGTTCATCTTCGGCCTGATCCGGGCCGTGGGCCTCATTCTGCTGGGCTGGGGCATTGTCCAGGTGGGCCTCTCCCTCCAGAGCCACGACCCGTCCCAGCGTTCCAACGGCTTCCTGACCCTGGCGGGCGGCGTAATTATAACTTTTGCCAAGGAGATTTTGACCCTTATCACCGGCGG
>OFFT01001674.1_pt1 | contig 12904 bp, 10 predicted proteins | sample 1521581 | NCBI WGS metagenome assembly OFFT01 (sample SAMEA3504084, study PRJEB24116) | mouse gut metagenome | biome: mouse gut; feature: mouse-associated habitat; material: faeces | place: Denmark | collected 2011
GGCTGCCTGCAGACATTTGGCGACTGCCGCGAGGTATTTGATTGGACATAGCGAAAAAAGTGAAAAACAGAACGAGAGTGACATAATATGTTCTCCTGATTTGCTATAATGTGTTCATGACATAGAAAGTATGGAATATGAAAGGCGGGCAGACAGGCCAATTTACATATTTATACCAAGTTATTTGAAGGTTATGTTTTGGGCAGGACGGGAGAATTTTACAGTCCCTGAGACGGGACGCTGCCAGTGCAGGAAGCAGTATCCAAAGTGTAATTGCCGGCTTATAGAAAAAGGCTCATGGAATAAAAGAAAGGATAGAAACAATATGGAAATAATAACGATTCAGTTTAGTGATCCCATGTTGTATGACAGATTGCATACGCTTTCTGTGGAATATAGTTTATCTGCTGACTTACTGGTCAGTCTGGCTGTGAAACGGCTTCTTGATGATGTGGAGGCTATCAGGGATTTACGGAACGGAAAAGTCAAGTTAGAATGACTCTCTGTTTTCTTCCTCATCAAAATGAGAAAAGATAGTGCGGAGCACTTTTATAGCCAGCTGTTTACGCTCTAAAGGCTGGTTGTCCGTGATCTGCCTGAATTGGGCCAGGATATTGGGGTCGCTGTCTGACACGGAATCAGCCAGCATGTAATCCACAGTGACGCCAAGCCTATTGACAAGCCGTACCAGCGTATCCAGTGTAAGGCTGCGTTCACCGCGCTCAATGGCACCCATGTAAGTGTCTGATATATCAATTGCCTCTGCAAGTTCGGCCTGTGTAAGATTTAATTTTTTACGTTGTTCACGTATTCGTTTCCCTAATTTTTTATAATCCATGTCATTACCCCTCTGTTTATTTTATGTGATAATATATTAAAATAGGAAATATCTATATGGGGTAAGCTAATTGACAAAATGAGGTTATTTCAATATAATCAGTGGTACAAGTTGCAAATAAAATACTAATGGCAGTAAGTATTCATAAGGGGGATGAACGGATTACCAAAGGTATTTATCGGAATTAGTGAAAGATTATGAAAAATATAATGGGAGTGACATAATATGTCCTTCTGGCTTGCTATAATGTGCTTATGACATGGGAGGCAGTATGAGAGAAGATATGAAAGGCGACCAGATAGTCCGGGTTTTACAGATTTATACCAAGTTATCTGAAGGTTATGTTGTGAACAAGGCAGAAGAGGCGGCAAGGTATAATGTTAATGAGCGGAGTATACAGCGTGACATTGACCACATTAGAAATTATCTGGATAATGATTCAGAACGCACGGGCGTTGTCAATTCAATCGTATATGACAGGATGGCGAAGGGATACCGTTTGGAGGAACCTTACAAGATATGTTTGAAGAACAGCGAAGTGTTGGCTTTATGCAAGATCCTTCTTGACAGCAGGGCGTTCACGAAAGATCAAATGGCAGGGATGCTTGACAAACTTGTTACTTGTTGCATTCCGAAGGCAAACCAGAAGCGTATAAGAGATCTGATCAGTAACGAAGAGTTCCACTATGTCGAGCCGAGGCATAAGACAAAGTTCATTGATCAGATGTGGGACTTGGGACAGGCTATCCAGGAGAGCAGGTATATCGAAATTGATTATTATAGGCTTAAGGATAAAGAAACTGTTCACCGCAAGGTAAAGCCGGTTGCAATTATGTTTTCAGAATATTATTTCTATCTGACAGCTTTTATCGATGATCAGGAGGTACGAAAAGGCTTTGATGTGCTGAATGATTCTTTCCCGACAATTTATCGAATTGACCGCATCAGATCGATGAAGGTATCGGAGGAAAGGTTCCACATTCCGTATAACAGTCGGTTTGAAGAAGGTGAGTTTAGAAAACGTGTTCAATTCATGTATGGCGGGAAACTGCGGAAGGTCACTTTCAAGTATTCCGGATTAGATATAGATGCGGTATTAGACAGATTGCCCACTGCTAAAATAATAGATGAGAATAATGGTGTTCACACTATTACTGCGGAAGTTTTTGGTAAAGGCATTGAAATGTGGCTTAGAAGTCAGGGTAACGATGTAGAGGTTTTATAGGCAGCCCATTTTCGAATAAAGATTTTGCCAGAAGTAATCTGATTGTACAAGACATTGATAAGGAGGCCGGTTATGAAGACTGTTACGGTAATGTATATGAAAGGCTCTGATTTTACGCATCTTTTTATCAGCATCGATGGGAAAAAATTTAATGAAGATAAGACAGATTTTATTGCAGATCTTCCCATACGCAGTTGGTTCAGGCCGTCGGATGACGATTCTTTTGAATGGGTGGGTTTTGTGGAGGAGATAGAAAAAGCCACAAACACCGGGATTGATAATCTGTCCTTTGAATTCAAGGGAGATAAAAACGACGAAGCTATTTTTATGGAGGAATTAAGCAAAAGCGGCGTACAGCATGATTCCGGTGCAGCAAAGGTTTCTTTTCAGGGCGATAGTGAAGAAGAGCGGGGGAATCGCCGGGAACAAATCCTGGAGCAGGCATATGATGACTTGGATAAAAAAAATTATACTGCTGCATTTCGCGGCTTTCAAAAGGTTTCTGGGAAATCGATGGAAGCTAAATTTGAGATGGCACAGTTATATCTTTTCGGAAAGGGAGTGGAAGAGAATGATGCACAGGCAGTTGAATTGTTCCTGGAGTGCGAAAAAGACGGTTTTTTAGAAGCGAGCAGCAGGCTGGCTCAATGTCATTATTATGGATGGGGATTGGAAGGAGACGACAAAGAAGCATATGAATATGCATTAAAAGGATGTGATGCTCCGGAGGCATATGGATATGAAGCGCATTATATTGCCGGACGGTGTCTGCTTTATGGCCAGGGAGTGGAAAGAAATCTGGATAAGGCTATAAAACACTTAAAAATATGTGTTGACGCTGAGTACGACGGATATAAGGAATTTGGATTTGCATATGAAAAAAAGGGAGACTACACAAGTGCATTTAAAGTTTACGAAGCTGGTTCCAGAGTGGATCCCGATTGTTATTATTATCTTGCCAGATGCTATGAAGAAGGAAAAGGTGTGCCGCAGGATGATTATAAAGCTTTTGAAAATATGAAGAAGGTTCCGGACACAGATGTCGGTGGACAGGCAGCGCTGGCCTGGTATTACCTGAAAGGAACGGGGACACAGCAGGATATAGAGAAAGCTGCGGAAATCTGTCGTTCATTGTCAGGGGAATATCCGGAAGAACCAGATTTACTTGGTGCGGTTGCAATGACTTATATGGTGAAATATGAGTTTGAAAAGGCAGCAGAGTATTTCAAAAGAGCGATTGAGGTGGGGGCAGAAGAGTGTAAAACAGAGTTGGGATATTGCTATCTTAAATCAGGTAAGTATAAGATGGCAGAGGCTGTCCTAAATTCTGCATTAAATGATCTGCCTGACAGTGGAGAACTTTATGACTATTTAGGAGATTGTTATTATAAAAATGACAGCCCCTTGAAAGATAATATAAAAGCAGTAAGATATTATGAAAAGAGCGTTTCGCTTGGTAATGTGGATTCTATGTATTCCCTGGCAGGGTATTATTCTGACAACAATGATTTTGATAAAGCTGCTGAGTATTATGAAATGGCCGCTCAAAACGGTCACTTAGGAGCTAAGGCGCTAATGGGAGCTGCGGAATACGATGATGGTAGTATATTCAAGGCTGTAAAATTATTGGAGGAGCCGGCACAGAAGGGGTATACTTATGCACAGTATTATCTTGGTAAGTGCTATCTAAAGGATGAGTATTCCGGCCATGACTATAATCAGGGAATTTATTGGCTTTCATGTGCCGCAGAAGGAGGAAGTGGGCAGGCGTGCTTTTATCTTTCGTATATTTATGGGAAAGAAGAATTTAGGGATGATGAAAAAAGTTATGAATATGATGTGAAAGGATATGAACTGGGGGATGAGGATTGTACCTATTGGTTAGCATATCGTCATTTATATGTTGAAAAATATATTGACGAAACAAAGGGAATAGAGTTGTTGAGAGGACTTATTAGAAATGGGGTGGCCAGAGCGAAGTATACGCTGGCAGAATTTTATTATGGGCGGTATAGATTGTCTGTTAGAAAGATAGGTTTTTTTGACTCAGAAGATGAATCGGCAATTGAAGCGGCGGCAAGGATTATTCCATATGTCAATTTTGTAGGTATTCCGGTAGTACAAGGGAAAAAAATACTCCGACAGAAAAGTGATGAAAAAAGATTTACTGCGGAAGATTTTGCAAACATCAGGGAAATGGTGACATTATACAAACAACTACTTAACAACCCGGGAGATTTGGAAAGCTCTAAAATAAAAATTGTGAAGTCTCGTTTGAAAAGTATCAAGGATAAATATAGGAGATAAAATATGGCCGATGAGATGAAAAAAACAGATCAGAGCGAGATTCTTGATGCCCGCGATTATGCGGAGCTTGATTTTGCATTAGAGAGCATACGGGAAAACATTTACAAAAATTATTACAGTGAATTAGATACCTATAGCATTATGAATCCGACGGAATCTCTCGAGAGGAACGATGTGGTAAAAAATTCCCGCATCTTTAAGATTAAACAAATTGAGGTGGAAAAAGAAGCCGATATAAACGATCGAATGTCCACTGTATTTTCGACTGCCACTTCCCTGGGCAATAGTCTTGCTGTAATTGTCGAATCCAGGGCAACGGGTATAATAAATTTTTATATGGGTATTGTGAATGCGCCGGACAGAGATCTGGAATTGTGTGGGCGGCTGTTACTGAATACATTTACAGCCTATTTTCCCGGATCTAAATTAGAGGAAGTGGACGGAGAACAGTTTCAGGCTATAATAGACAATACCTTTTTCAAGAATCGGAAAAGAACTATTTCCACTGTTTCCGGACTGTCTGTTACGAGAAATGATAAGGATGAAGTAAAGGGACACGCTATGGACAGATTTCTTTCTACAATGCGAAAGAAGGTATATACGGCAGTTTTTATTATTGATCCTGTTTCGCGCGCAGACAGCGACGCGCTTTTGGAGGGATATCAAAATATCTTTTCCACATTATCTCCTTTTGCGCGCAGTGTATGGAGTTACAATGAATCCAGCGGAAATTCGGTGCTTTCCAGTGTAACCAAAGGAATATCTGCCAGCGTTACGGAAAGTCTCGGAAAAACAAAAGGATATGCGCTGGCTCATACGGATAATACATTTGAATCTGTTGCTGCGGGAATCAATGTGCAGCTGGGAAAGCAGAGCGGAACCAGTCATCAGGAAAGCCATGCTGACGGTGGCTCCGAATCAACATCGACTTCCATACCCATACCAATGGGAGCTATTATTAAGCTTGTGATCAATGCCGCGTGTGTCGGAAGTATCATATTTACCGAGGGCGCATCTATTCCTCTTGCCACGGCAATTATGTCCGGAGTAAACGGAGTGCCCTTAAAAAGCCGTACTGAGGGACAGTCAAGCTCCTGGCAGGATTCCGTTATAGATGGCATTTCCAAGTCAGTTTCCGGTTCAGTCGGAGGAAACCTTTCCAGGGCCAGGGGATCCGGTTATGCGGATACATACTCTGAAAACTATGGACTGAATGAAATCGTGGGGCAAAGTAAGGGAGAAAGTGAACAGAAATCCCAGGGAACGCAAAAGACAGAAAACGCGGGTAAAAACCTACAGATAGAATACACAAATCGTGAAATCGTTGACCTGCTGAGTATGCTGGAGAAACAAATCTCCCGTATCAATGAGTGTCGGGATTACGGATTGTTTAATGTGGGAGCTTACTTTATTTCGCCCCTTGAGGAAAACAGTATTCTGGCGGCGAATGTATATAAGAGCGTAAAGCAGGGAAAAGATTCTTCCAATGAAAATATTGCGGTAAATACATGGTCAGAAAGGAATGCTCCACACCATGTATCCATGATGAAAAAGTATCTCAGCAATATGGTGCAGCCGGTTTTTTTCAAGCAGTTTCGTATGGAAACAGATAAAACAAATGAGATTCATGTACAGCTTTTACCCGTGTCTGCCGGATCTGTGATGAGCGGGAAAGAGGTGTCTCTGTTTGTTGACGCTCCAAGAAATTCGGTGAACGGATTGGTGGTCAACGAACATGTGGAATTTGGACATAATATTTCTGTCGGAAAAGAGGGAGTCGGTATCGGTAAAATAATAGAGTATGGGACCCCTGCGCAAAAGCTTTTCCTTGATATGGACAAGCTGACCATGCATACCTTTGTTTCCGGCAGTACAGGAAGCGGAAAATCAAATACTATCTATAAATTGCTGACTGAACTGGGGGCTGAGAGGGAGGAATTTCATTTTCTTGTCATAGAACCGGCAAAAGGAGAGTATAAGGAGATTCTTGGACAAAGGGAGGATGTCGTTACCTATGGTACGAATCCAAACATTAAGGATTCTCTGATGCTGTCCATCAATCCCTTTTGTTTTCCGGCAGAGACGATCCATGTTCTGGAACATATGGACCGCCTGGTTGAAATCTTTAATGTTTGCTGGCCGATGTACGCGGCAATGCCGGCCATCTTAAAAGAAGCGATAGAGCGTGCTTATATATATGCCGGATGGGATTTGGAGAATTCTGTAAACAAGTATGACAGCGAATTATTTCCCACATTTGAGGATGTTCTGCGTGAAATAAAAAATGTGATTCACGCAAGCGCATATTCCGATGACAATAAGGGGGATTATACAGGGGCTCTGGTTACAAGACTGAAATCCCTGACCAACGGCATAAACGGTCAGATTTTTAAAGCGAATGCAATTCCGGATACACAGTTATTTGATGAAAATGTTATCATAGACTTGAGCAGAATTGGATCCGGTGAAACCAAAGCTTTCATTATGGGATTAATTACTTTAAAGTTACAGGAATACCGTATGGATGCCGGCGAGAGAAATTCCAGATTAAAGCACATTACAGTACTTGAGGAGGCGCATCATTTATTAAGGCAGACTTCGGTAGAGCAGACTTCGGAAGGATCAAATTTAAGAGGAAAATCTGTGGAGATGATTGCAAATGCAATTGCAGAAATGAGAACCTATGGTGAGGGGTTTATCATTGTTGATCAGGCGCCGGGATTGCTGGATATGTCGGTTATTCGCAATACCGGCACAAAGATCATATTGAGGCTTCCTGATTATTCGGATCGGGAATTGGCAGGCAAATCAGCCGGACTTTCAGAAAATCAGATAGCAGAACTGGCGCAACTTGAGAAAGGTGTTGCCGCCATATCGCAAAGTGACTGGCTTGAACCGGTTCTGTGCAGGATTGATGAATATAAGATTCAGGGAGAGACTGTTCACGGTCAGAAAAGAGACAATAAAAAGCACAAAGGAACAGATATTGATGAGATTTCAGATTCTTTGCTTAACTGTATCATGACGAAAGAAATATACAGAAAAGGTGACAGAGTAGATGCCCGGAAATTAAAGGATACGATTCTGAAATCAAAACTGAATACGGCTGTAAAGTGTGATTTTGTCAATTACATAAATGCAGAGAAAGAAAGTGCCGTAAAATCCCTGAGGACCCTGATCTATGATTTCCTGAATGCGGATAAAGCGGTGGATGAGTCAAGAGGATGCAGTGATCTCTCCATGTGGGTTCACTCGGTTGCAGATAAACTGTCACCAGATATTACAGGCTACTCAAGGAGACAGATTGACCTTGTTATGGCATTGCTTGTATATGAACTGACATTGAGAAATCCGGAGTATAATGATCTGTTCTGCCGTTTTGCTGAAATATATAAAAAGGAAGGAGGGGTGTTTTAATGGGTGAGATTTCAAGTGGTCAGGAAATTGCCGAGATGAAAAATCCTGAATCTGACGGGTTCAAGGAAATTAAACCGGAGGGAAATATATTACCGGAGGATGCGAGAAGTCTTTTTGACAGCCTTTTCGAAGAACTTGGTGAAATGGAGACCGGGGAGATGGATAATCCTGAAGAAGATTTGGAAAAGGTATTGCAGGATTATTTCAGAGACTTAAAGGAGAAATCAGAATGTCCTGATACCATTCCGGACAAGCCGTCCCAGGTATCTGATCTTAAGAAGAGAACACCGGAAGAGAATGCAAAGATGCGTGAGGAGTTCTCTGATAATAAAGCGCGGCTTAAGCATGAGTGGGAGGAGATGAATGGAAGGCCTTGGCCTAAGTATGAGCATGATGTATATTCAGCGAATGATAAACTGATCCGGAAGGCGGGAAGCGATTATGATGCTCACCATATCCGGCCGCTGGGTATGGGGGGTATGAATGAGGCGGGCAACATTACACCACTTAATGCTGAGGTTCATTATGATAAACAGGGAGTTCATGCAACGGATAGCCCGTACAGTAAACTTGATAGGATGTTAGGAGGAGTGGAGTGATGACAGGAAAAGAATATTTAAGCAGTCTGGCAGGCGTTAAACCGGATAAGGAAAAGACGGACAGGGTTGCATCTATTTATACAGACCATCTCCCGGAAATTATTCTAAAGATCGTTTCAAATGCACAGGAGCCAGTTTTTCTTGATGACGACAGCAGGGTTCTTTCGTATGACGAGATTGTTGATGCAGAGAAGGATCTTCATGTTCCATTTAAGGAAAGAGGAATGATACCGCTGGTGGACTGTGGGGAGAACGATTTTATCGTATATCATTTTGAGGATAGAATCTGGTCAAAATTTAATATTATTGAAGAAACTGTATTCAAGAAAAAGAACAGCCTTGAGGAACTTTTGAAATAGCGGAGGAGTGAATGGCGGCACATTTGAAATCTTTCGAAAATAATTTTTGGGTGAAATTTTTGGGAGAAAATGTAATAATGGGGTGACAGAAGAGTTGGAAGCATACTGGAACGCAAATGGGACAGGGTTATTCTGACGATTAGAAGGAGGAATCAAAGATTGGAACTACGAATATCAAGTATCCCCATAATGCTTGAATATTTAACAAAAATGAATACAGACCCTGCAAACAAGGGCTTGTTGAGAAAAATTTTCGATCATGAAGATTATCAGTTCGAAGTGGGGAGATATGGTCTGGCCTCTGTGGAACCACTTATATTTTATTTTTCGAACCTTAAAAAAGTTAATTTTAAGGATATTCCTGATTTAAGCGTTGAACGAAAAAGTGCATTGAGAGATAAGCATAATCTGTGGCTGGACTGTGCATCCAATCCACAAAAATACTACAATCGGTATGAAAAAGTAAAGCATATTCTTTGTGAGGAAAATATTCAAAATCTACAGCACAAGCTCTCTGCTGCATTCCCCATTGAAGTTGGTATAAATGATGCAAGTATTATATCAACGCTAAGTTTTGGACCTTCCTTTGGATATGTATATGAAAATGCATTGCATTTAGACTTGTTTGGTATTGAAGATATCTGTACAATTGAAGAATTGCCATACATTATTCTTCATGAGATGCACCATCTGCAAATTCAGAAACTTATTGGCAGTTATGATTCTTTTACCCAAAACTTTAGTTTATTGGAGGATTACATATTTAGATTTACTGGTGAAGGGTTGGCGATTAAGTTCTGCAATAATGCCGAAGGTGTAATATCAAAAAGAATAGATAACCATTTGAATGCCAATATAGGTATTCCGGCGATGACCGTCCTTAATAATCATTTTATGGAGCATTTCAAGCTTTTCAATGATACAATTAAGAGGATAAAACATAATGCAATTACTGCCAGTGAAATGGATGAGCAGTTCAGATCCTATTGGTGGAATCCCTGTCTTTATAAAGACGAGATCGTGTTTCTAAATCAAACACCCATATACAGCTTTGGGAATGAGATTTTCGGATGTATTTTTGATGCTTTTGGAATTAAAATACTGTTTGAATGTTTTTATAACCCCGCCAGAACTATCGAATATTTTAATAAGGCAAACTGTGGGTATATTATTTCAGAAACATAATTTTGAAAGAGGTGGCAAAATATTTTTCAGACAGTGCGCCTGCTTCCACAGTTTTTCATATCAAATCTGTAATTGTGTACACATGAGGGCGGTGAACACATTCAGACAGGAACCCGGCACAGCCATTGCGCTCTGTGCATTCTTGAACAGTTTCAGGGCATTAGAATCATCCGACGCACTGGCCGTATCATCCCTGTGTGATTCCCTTATGTCATGGGGACAGTGTCACGGCAATTGACTGACATGGGCCGGGAATGCAGGAAACTTCGTTTGATTCATTTGAGAAATAAATGGATGGATAGCGTCTGTCCCAGCAGTGAAGCACTGATCCGGCCTCCATGGAGTTGCACTATACGTTTTGCAATGGCCAGCCCAAGCCCGGAGCTTTGAGTATCACTCCTGGCCTGGTCCCCGCGATAGAAGCGTTCAAACATTTGGTCAGGGTTCAGCCCGCTGGTATCTGCTGCCTGGTTTGCAATGCAGATATGGAGCTGGCCGGTGGGCTCTGTTTCTGCCGTTACTGTTACCGGAGCAGATTTGTCGGCATATCTGCGGGCATTGTCGAGCAGGTTTTGGAACACCCGGACCATTTGGTGTGTATTGATGTTGGCTGTATAGGATTCTGTTTTTATCTGCCAGGAAAGTGTCAGTCCGTTTGCCTCCATCAGCACTTTATGTTCATAAAGGACGTGGCGCAATATTCCTATTACATCCATTTGCTCCATATCAGGGATTTTTTCGGCAGAGTTTAGTTTTGTATATTCAAACAGTTCATTGATCAGCACGTTCAGTCCCGTCAGACGGCGTTCCACCACCTCAATATATTCAGCGAACCGCTGCTGGTCTTGTGGTCCCGTCTGCTTTAGCAGATCCACATAGCCGATAATGGAAGTGAGGGGACTGCGCAGGTCATGGGAGACATTGGTGATCAGTTCATTTTTGCTCTGCAGCTGTTTCTTTTCCAGTTCCTGTTTTTCACTGAGCTGGACTGACATCTCGTTGATGCTGGCGCATAGTTCTGTAATTTCATCACTGCCCTGCAGTTCCATGGTTCTTCCAAAGCCTTCCTCACGGATTAGCTGGATTTCCTGGGAAAGATACTCCACGTACTTTACTTTGCGGTTGATCCTGACAGAAAAAGACAGCACAAAGCATGCCAGAGGGGGCGCTGCTGTTAGTACAGTATGAAGATATTCGGCGGCAGCGCCATGCTGTGAGCCCAGATGATAGAAAAATTCCCTCAGCCCATAATAAAACAGCAGATATTCCGCAGCCAGTACAATCAGGCTGATAACAAGGGAATGACAGGCGGCTTTCAGAAAATATACCGTAAGGCGCTTCCTGAAAGATACTGACAATCTCCTGTAAACCAGAAAAAGTACCAGGATTGTCCCGGCAATGACAATGCTGTTGATCAGGATATAGTCAGGAATCATTTTCCAGTCGGTCATATCTGATACCCCCTTCCCCAGCATGTTCTAATAAAATCTGGATGCACACCGTCCCAGTTCAATTTGCTGCGCAGATTTGCAATATGCATCATCACTGCATTTTCTGAGTGAAAAAATTCTTCGTGCCACACCGCTTCATAAATCTGGGACATCGTCAGTACCTGGCCCCGGTTTCGCAGCAGATATTCCAGAATATCATATTCCTTGCGGGTCAGCCGGACTTCCCGCCCGCTTACCCAGGCCTGGCGGCTTTTGGTATCTACCGTCAGGTCATCCGCCTGAAGCGTATGTGAGGGTATTTTTGTCTCATTGTACTGCTTATAGCGGCGGAGCTGGGCCTTGATGCGGGTAAGAAGCTCAATGGGTTTGAATGGCTTGGTCACATAATCATCACCGCCGGCTGTGAGTCCCTGTATGATATCCATATCTTCCGACTTCGCTGACATGAAGATAATTGGCATTTTGTTCGTTTCCCTGATTTTGAGGCAGGCGCTGATACCGTCAATTTCCGGCATCATTACATCCAGCAACACCAAATCCGGTTTTTCCTTCTTCACCTGTTCCAATGCTTGCGTGCCGTTACCGGCAGTTACAATATTGAATTTCTCATTAGTCAAAAGGACCTTCAACAAAAGGACATTTGATATTACATCGTCCACAATAAGGACTTTATATTCAGAAGGATTTATTTCCATATTCATAATTATCTTATTTTATGCATCAGACAGTTTTAAAATATTCAATCATACGCTTCAGCCCGTCTTCCAATTCAATAGTAGGCTGCCAGCTGAGTTTTTCTTTTGCCAGTGTGATATCCGGCTGACGTTGTTTCGGGTCATCATCCGGCAACTGCTTAAATACAATTCTCGAAGAAGAACTGGTCATACGAATTATTCTCTCTGCCAATTCCAATACGGGAAACTCATTTGGATTTCCAAGATTCACAGGTCCCGTAAATTCATCTTCCGTATTCATCATTCGTATCATCCCTTCAACCAAATCATCAATATATTGGAAACTACGTGTCTGTTTCCCGTCTCCATAAATAGTAATATCTTCATTATGTAGCGCTTGTAAAATGAAATTAGAAACGACTCGTCCGTCATTCGGCAACATCCGTGGACCATACGTATTGAATATACGAATAATCTTCACACGCACATTATTCTGACGATGATAATCCATAAACAAAGTTTCCGCACAGCGTTTTCCTTCATCATAACATGATCTGTATCCTACCGGATTCACGTTTCCCCAATAACTTTCCGGTTGCGGGTGAACAATTGGGTCTCCATATACCTCACTGGTAGAAGCCTGCAATATTTTAGCATCCAATCTCATTGCCAGTCCCAACATATTAATTGCTCCCATTACAGATGTTTTGGCAGTCTGAATCGGGTCATGTTGATAATGGATAGGAGATGCCGGACAAGCCAAATTATAAATCTCATCGACTTCAGCAGAATAAGGGTAAGTGACATCGTGTCGTACCACCTCAAAATGATGATTATCCATCAAATGCA
>OFFT01001676.1_pt1 | contig 12894 bp, 10 predicted proteins | sample 1521581 | NCBI WGS metagenome assembly OFFT01 (sample SAMEA3504084, study PRJEB24116) | mouse gut metagenome | biome: mouse gut; feature: mouse-associated habitat; material: faeces | place: Denmark | collected 2011
TGTATTTAATTTATTAGAAGATGAAGAATATATAGATTCATTAATTGATAAATACTGGTTTATAACAGATGAAATTAAAGATTCTAGAATATATTATGCATTAGAAGGATATATTTTACCTGATACATATACTTTTGAAAATAAAGAAGTTTCAGTTAAAACAATTTTTAATATAATACTAAACTTTACTGATAAATATTTAAGTACTTATAAAGAGCAAATAGAAAAAAACAATTTAACAGTTCATCAAATATTAACAATAGCTTCTATGGCTGAACTTGAGGGAAAATCAACTGAAGATAGAGCAGAAATTGTAGGTGTGTTCTTTAATAGGATAAAAGAAAAAATGAGTTTAGGTAGTGATGTTACTACATATTATGCTTTTAAAGTTGATATGGGAGAACGAGATTTAACTGCTAAAGAGCTAAATACAGAAAATGCATATAATACTAGGGGGCCAAATATGATTGGAAAAATTCCAATAGGTCCAATATGTAATCCAAGTAAATCTGCAATCCAAGCTACATTAGAATATAAAACAACAGATGCATTGTATTTTGTAGCAGATAAAAATGGAAAAGTTTATTTCACAAAAAGTAATTCTGAGCATAATAAAAAAATCCAAGAATTAAAAGATAAAGGATTATGGTATATATATTAAAGTTTATTTAGAATAATGGTTTTACTAAACAAATATTGAAAAAAATATTGAAAATTTTGTAGAAACAAGATATAATTATTTTGTATAATAACAGAGTTTCTTGAACTTATATATTATATAAATCTTTGTATATGAACATGTTCTAGTTGTATAATTTTTAATTTGTACATATAGCTTATACAGAGTAAATATGTAGACAATTTTGTAAAATTTTGTTGTTTTAGATTAAATATTGTCTGCTATTGTTTTAATAAATTTAAAATAAAAAATTGAAAGGAGATCTTTAATTATGTTTTGTGAAAAATGCGGAACAAAATTACCAGATTCAGCATTATTTTGTACTAATTGTGGAGCAAGTATTAATGGAGAAACAAAAAAAGTAAAAGAAAAAATAAGTGACAAAGAAGTTCAACTAAATGTTAAACCAACTTATAAAATAGGATATATGATATTACCATATATAGTTACATTTATTATATTAGTACTATTTATGGTTTTACCAATTTCAATGGGAGAAGAAGGTATAGGAATAGTAATTGCAGGAATTATGTTTGCTATTTTTGCAGTTATATTTGGAATATCATACTTATTTACTAAAAAACAATATGATAATTATTCTTATGATTTTTATAAAACAAAAGTTATATAGAGATAGCTTTTTAAACGTTTCTGAAAAAGAAGTTAAATATAAGTACATAAGAGAAGTAACTATGCGTCAAACTATAATACAAAGAATATTTAATATTGGTAATATAGTTTTATTTACTAACGCAGAAACAGGAGTAGGAAATGGTATTTGCATAGTAAATGTTCAAAATGTTCAAGAAGTTTATAAAAAAATAAAAGATGTAATTGATGCGTAAAATTAGTAATATATAATACAAGGAGGAATTTATAATGTTCTGTAAAAATTGTGGAACTGAAATGAATGATGATGCACGTTTTTGCCCAAATTGTGGAAATGATAGAATGGGTGAAAGCACAAAAGAAAACAAAGAAGTAAAAAAAGACAATACTGTAAAATTTCAATTAAAACCAAAATTTAATTGGGGATATAAAATAATTTCTACAGCTGGAGTAACTTTATTATGGATTATTATAATAGCATTATGGTTATCTGAATCAATTGTTGAATTATTATTTCTTTTCCCATCATTAGTAGGTATGGTACTTTTTGTTGCTATCTTATATGTTATAATAAAATTAGTATTTGAAAAAATGCAATATGATGATTTAGAATATAATTTTTATGAAACAAAAGCTGAATACAAAGACGGATTTTTGAATAAAGAAGAAAAAGAATTAAAATACAAATATATAAGAGAAGTTACTATGAGTCAAAATATTCTTGAAAGAGTATTTAATATAGGAACTATAAAAATTTTCACAAATGCAAGTAGTGGTTCTACATATAATTCTAAACATAACAAAATGTATGGAAAAAATGGATTAGGAATACATTGCATAGAAAATGTAAAAGAACAATATGCAAAAGTTAAAGAAATCATAGATGAAGGAACACCTGAAGAATAAATCTTGACAAAATTGGTAAAAATGCATTATAATTAATAAAATTAATTGCAATGAAAATGAAAGCTATTTGAAAAACATTTTACAGAGAAAAAATGCCACCGGCTGAGAGCATTTTAAATTAAGTTCTTTTAGTGAAACACATTGGAGCAATAAAAAAGTTGTAAAATTTACCAATGCAACTTTATTTAAAAGAGGAAAACTTTATGTTTTCAAATAGGGTGGCACCGCGGAAGTTAAGCTTTCGTCCCTGTAGTATATCTACAGAGACGAAAGCTTTTTGTTTTGAGAAATATAAAACTTCGTATTGCTGTGTTGACTTCAATAAATTTTTTGTCACATACTTTTGTATAGTTCAAAAAATTTATTATTGTCTGTCTTGCACTACTTGTTTTTTATTCCTCAAAAGATAAATACCAAAATATATTTCCGTCCCTATACATGTTTAATTGAGCTCAATTAAACATAGAAAAGGAGTGAAAATTATGAAAAAAAATGCTTACAGAACTTACAAATGTAGTGAACTACGTGAAGAACACGTAGGAGAGGAAATTAAACTTGCTGGATGGATAGACACAATTAGAGATTTAGGAGGAGTTTTATTTATTGATTTGAGAGATCAATATGGAATTACTCAAGTTGTAGTTTCAGGAGATGAAGAAAAAGTTGATTTTGCTTCAAAAATTTCAACTGAATCTACAGTAACTGTTTCAGGAAAGGTTAGATTAAGAGATGAAGAAACAGTAAATAGAGCAATAGAAACAGGAACAGTAGAATTATTTGCAGATAAAATCGAGATTTTAGGCAAAAGAAGTAAAGGGTTACCATTTGAAATTGAAAATAATAGAAAAGTTAGGGAAGACTTAAGATTAGAATATAGATTTCTAGATTTAAGGGCTAGAAAAAATTTAGAAAATTTAAAACTAAGAGCAGAACTTATTCAATTTTTAAGAACTCAAATGATTGAACAAGGATTTTTAGAAGTGCAAACACCAATTCTTACAAGCTCATCACCAGAAGGTGCTAGAGATTATTTAGTTCCAAGTAGAATTTATCCTGGAAAGTTTTATGCACTTCCACAAGCACCACAACAATTTAAACAATTATTAATGGTTTCTGGAATAGATAAATATTTCCAAATAGCTCCATGTTTTAGGGATGAAGATGCAAGAGCTGATCGCTCACCAGGAGAATTTTATCAGTTAGATATGGAAATGGCTTTCGCAACTCAAGAAGACGTTTTTGAAGTTATGGAACAAGTAATTTATAACACATTTACAAAATTCTCAACTAAAAAAGTTGATGAAATTCATTTTCCAAGAATTCCATATAAAGAAGCTATGCTTAAATATGGTACAGATAAACCAGATTTAAGAAATCCATTAATTATAAAAGATGTAACAAACATTTTCGAAAAATTAGATATAAAAGTTTTTAATGGTAAAATGGTTAGAACAATTACACTTCCAAATGGAGCAGAAGCTACAAGAACATTTTATGATGGAATGGTAGATTTTGCTATAGAAGAATGTAAAGCAAAAGGCTTGGCATGGCTTAAAGTAAATGATGATAGAAGCTTGCAAGGTCCTATAGCTAAATTAATCCCAGATGAAGCAAGAGAAGAATTATTAATTCAAACTAGTACTAATCCAGGAGACAGCATTTTCTTTATTGCTGAACATAAGGGAATTGTAGATAAACTTGCAGGAGAAATTAGAAAAGAAATAGGAATAAGACAAAATTTAATAGATGATTCAAGTTATAAATTCTGTTGGATTATAGATTTTCCAATGTATGAAATTGCAGATAATGGAAAATTAGAGTTCTCACATAATCCATTTTCTATGCCACAAGGTGGATTAGAAGCTTTAGAAAATAAAGAACCACTTGATATTTTGGCATACCAGTATGATATCGTATGTAATGGAATTGAATTATCTTCTGGAGCAGTTAGAAACCATGATCCAGAAATAATGGTTAAAGCTTTTGAAATAGCTGGATATTCTGAAGATGAAATAAAAAATAGATTTTCAGCATTATTTAATGCTTTTCATTATGGTGCACCACCACATGCAGGAATTGCACCAGGTGTGGATAGAATGTTAATGTTATTAACAGGTGAGGAATCTATTAAAGAAGTTATAGCATTTCCTATGAATAGTAAAGCTCAAGATTTATTGATGAGTGCTCCTGGAATTGTTACAGATAGACAATTAAAAGATGTGCATATTAAATTAGATTTGAAATAAGATGAAGTTTGAAATTTTACTTTTAAGTATACAAAGAACAAAACAGACAGATTTTAAATTTTCTATAATATAAAATAATTATATATATTATCATCTCGCTCTTTACTGGTCGTTTATGGATTTAAATAACATTGTAGAAGTTTATATTTAAGTATGTTATTTTTAAATTTGCAAAGAAACATTAAACTCCCAACTGCGCATCGCTTCATTTTAATATATATAATTATTTTTTTATATAATAAAATGTGAAAGTTTAAGCGTATATCCATAATTTCAAAGTTTGACAATATAAAAATATTATGCTAAAATAGTAAACATAATTTAAGAGTTTATCTAAGAATAAAAATTCTGAGCGATAAAGGACAATTTATAAAATTGTCTACACGAAGTAAGAGATATAAAGTCTTGCAAAGGAGTCTTAAAGATTCTTTTGGCAAGGCTTATTTTTTTATCATTGCTACGCAATTTCTATAATATAAAGATTTTGGAAAGGAGAATATATTTTATGCTTGATAAAGATAAGATTATAATAAGAAATGTAAAAAAAGAAGATATAGAAAAAATTGTAGATATAAATATTGATGGATGGAAAACTGCATATAAAGATTTTATAGATAATGATTATTTGATAAAATTAAATAAGGAAGAAAAAATTGCTAAGCTAAAAAAATATTATAATCAAGATGGTTTTATAGTTGCAGTTATAGATAATGAAGTAGTTGGATTTTGCATATATATAGATAACAATAAATTCTCCAGTGAATATGAGGAAATAGATTGCGAATTATGTGCATTATATGTAAAATCAACATTGAAGAAAAAAGGAATTGGAAGAAAATTAATTCAATATGTAATAGATGAATTTAAAAATAAAGGAAGAGAAAAAATGATTTTATGGTGTTTTGCTGAAAATGTCCAATCAAGAGCTTTTTATGAAAAAATAGGCGGAAAAGTTTACGATTATAAAGTAGGACAATTTGGAGATAAAGAATATGAAGAAGTAGCATATGTATATAATATTCAAAATATGTAAAATAGGAAGTGATAAAAGTGAATATAAAAGAAAATGAGAGTATTTTAAAATTAGTAAAACCTACAATGGAATATAAAGAACAAGTAATGAATTGTAAAAAAATATTTTTAGAAAATAACGAAGAATTTAGCGGATGTTCAGGACTAGAAGAATGTGAAACTTATGAAGAATGGTTAGATTTTGATAACAGACATTTAAGAAAATATGGAAAAGAATATTCACCATCAACAGTATATTTAGCAATTAGAAATTATGATGATAAATTAGTTGGTATAATTGATTGTAGACTTAGATTATCAAATTTTCTTCTAAAATATGGTGGAAATATTGGATATAGTATTTTGCCTAATGAAAGAAGAAAAGGATATGCAAAAGAAATGTTAAGATTGGCATTAGAATATTATAAAAAATTAGGATTTCATAGAGTTTTAATAACTTGTGATAAAAATAATGTAGGATCATACAAAACAATTAAGGCTAATGGTGGAATACTAGAAAATGAAGTAATGGATGATGTTAATATTTCTAAGTCTGGAATTGTACAAAGATATTGGATAAGTCTAAAAAAGAGATATGCAGATAGAATAGAAGGAAATGAAACTGTAGAAAAATTTGAAACTAGAGTGAGAACAGTAAATGATAATAACTTTTGTGGAGATATTTATTTGCATAAATTTATAAAATCATATGAACCATTTATTGTTGCAAAAGATAAGTGTATAGCAAATGATAATTATAAATGGTTAGAATTCTATGATTATAAATCAAAAATTAAATTAACAACAATGTATGATGAAAACAATGAAATTATAGAATGGTATTTTGATATTGCAAGAGAAATAGGAAAGGAAAATGGAATACCATATGAAGATGATTTATATTTGGATGTAGTATTAGAACCAGACGGAAGTACTATTCTTTTAGATGAGGAAGAATTAAAAGATGCTTTAGATAGAAATGAAATTTCTAAAAAAGAATATGAAGAAGCATATAAATTGGCATATGATTTAATTCACAAAATAAATGGTAAACAAATAGAAGTAAAACAATTTACAGATAAATATTTAAATGAAATTGGAGTTGATTAAAATATGGATATAAATATAGAAGTTCCCCAAATAGAAGATCAAAAAGAAATAAATGAGTTGGCAAAACAAGTACATAAAATTCATGTTAATTGGCGCCCAGATTTATTTTTGGATGTAGAAGAGGTAATACCAAATGAAAGATTAGAGAGATTATTAAATAGAAAAAATATATATGTTGCTAAAATAGACGAAAAAATAGTTGGATATATAATAATAGATATTATAGAAAAAAATAATAATTTTATGAGATATAGAAAACTTTTAACAATAGATACATTATGTGTAGATGAAAATTATAGGGGAAAAGGAATAGGGACTAAATTATTAAAATTTGCACAAAAATTAGGAATAAAAAATAATTGTACAGATATTTACTTAACAGTTAATCCAGAAAATGAAAATGCCAAAAAAGTATATGAAAGTTTTGGAATGAGAGCAACAAATATATCATATATGATGGAAATTAAGTAAGAATAGAGAAGTTATAAATAAAAATATATTCAATTTTTTATAATATAATTGATGTTGTGAATTATATTATAAAAGAGGTTACCAATTAGGTTCAAAAATTAAAATAACAAAATTGACATAAAAAATACACACCTAAAAAAACATAAAAAACCAGTTTACAATAATTGACTTTTGGTATATAATAAATAAGTTAAAATTGATAAAAAGGGGCATGAAAATATGAGTGAAAATAATGAAGAAATAATTCAAACAGAAGAAGACATTAATAGATTAATGCAGGTTAGAATAGATAAATTAAAAGAACTTCAAGAAGCTGGAAAAGATCCTTTTGAAATAACAAAATATGATAGAACAGAATTCTCTAGAGATATAAAAGATAATTATGAACAATATGAAGGAAAAGATGTCTCAGTTGCAGGAAGAATAATGGCAAAAAGAATAATGGGAAAAGCATCTTTTTGCACAATTCAAGATGCTACAGGAAAAATTCAAAGTTATGTTAGTATAAATGATTTAGGAGAGGAAAGTTATAAAGCTTTTAAAATATTCGACATAGGTGATATCATTGGTCTAAAAGGTTTTGTATTTAAAACAAGAACAGAAGAAATTTCTATTCATGCTAAAGAAGTTGTACTTTTAACTAAATCATTAAGAGATTTACCAGAAAAATTTCACGGATTAAAAGATATAGATTTACGTTATAGACAAAGATATGTAGATTTAATAGTAAATCCAGAAGTTAAACAAACATTCCTTTTAAGAAGTAAAATATTAAAAGAAATAAAAAATTTCTTTGATAATGAAGGTTATTTAGAAGTAGATACACCTATATTAAATACAATAGCTGGTGGAGCTACAGCAAGACCATTTATTACACATCATAATACATTAGATATGGACATGTATTTAAGAATTGCAAACGAATTATACTTAAAAAGATTAATTGTGGGTGGTTTTGATAGAGTATATGAAATGGGAAGAATGTTTAGAAACGAAGGAATGGATATAAAACACAATCCTGAATTTACAAACATAGAATTTTATGCTGCTTATCAAGATTATAACGATATGATGGACACATCTGAAAAATTAATTAGAACAGTTGCAGAAAAAGTTTTAGGAACAGCCAAAATTAATTATCAAGGAACAGATATAGATTTAGAATCTCCTTGGAGAAGAGTAACAATGATAGATGCTATAAAAGAAGTAACAGGAGTAGATTTCAATACAATTAATACAGATGAAGAAGCAATAGCTATAGCAAAAGAGAAAGGTGTTGAAATGGAAGAGGCAAAACAAAGTAGAGGATATATTATAAATCAGTTCTTTGAAGATTTTGTAGAAGAAACTTTAATACAACCAACATTTATTTGTGATTATCCAGTTGAAGTATCTCCATTAACAAAGAGAAAACCATCAGATAAAAGATTAGTTGAAAGATTTGAATTATTTATAGATGGACGTGAATATGGAAATGCATATTCAGAATTAAATGATCCAATAGATCAAAGAGAAAGATTTGTAGAACAATTAAAACAAAGAGATGCAGGAGATGATGAAGCAAATATGATGGATGAAGACTTCTGCATGGCTATTGAATATGGTATGCCTCCAACAGGTGGTATGGGAATTGGAATTGATAGATTAGTAATGTTACTTACAAATTCTGCTTCAATTAGAGATGTTATATTATTCCCAACAATGAAACCAATAAATAATATGTAAAATTTGTGTACAAAGTTTGCCGAAGGCTTTATATTATAGGAATTGCAGAGCAATTTCCTATAATATAAAAAAATGGTGCCTGACATTTGTCAGGCACCTTTTTTTGTACTAAACTGAAATATAAACAGCTTTCTGATTAGCTTGCTTTCTGAAGTCCTTTTGTAATATCTAAAAAGTATTCTTCTAAAAACTCTAAGCTATCTTTAGCATTTTCAATACTTAAGTCTAAAAGTAACTCTCTAACAAGAGAGTTGAACTCCGATCTCATCTTACTTTCTTCAGGAGTCAAGACTTTTTTCTTTTTTCCTTTCTGAGTGCTAAATTTCCCAACAGGATAATTCTTGTCAACATGCTTCTGAAACAGGAACTGTAAAGCTTCTTTGGTTTTCTCGTTGGCTTTTTCTTCATCATTTAACAGTTCAAAAGATACTGTTTGTTTCTTGAGAGATATACAGCCATAGCCATAAAGTGGCTCTTCTTTATAACCAGTAATAAGCGTAACAGCACCGATTTTTTTGCAGTTTTTAAGTACATCGTTAAGGTTACATACCTGAATACTCGAATACTCAGATTTTTTCTCGTCACGCGCTCTCTTAAGCATTATGTCTATTACGATATTTCTGAGAGCAACGATATTTTCCTGTCTGGAAATGTTCCGTGAGAAATCATTAAAATGAACCAAAACTTTTTTTCCATTATCCAAAAATACTTCTTTTTCTTCTGTTGAAAACAGTGTTTCCTTATCCAGAGTAACATAAGGAGTATCTTTCCAATCATAATCTACCTGGAAACTTGTGTTATCAATAATAATTTCCCTTTGCCGATTATCTATCGGTTGCAATTCAAATGAATGAGAGCTTATCCTTCGTTTGTCTTCAAATTTCCGTAATCTTTCCTGCTCAGCCTCATATTCTGCTTTTAAATGCTGATAATCAGGATGATTCCGGTCGCTGTATGAATCGTAATCAATTTCGACGCCACGGAAATATTTTCGTGTTTGAACAATTACCTCATCAAAAATACAATTATATGATGCGGTAACTTCCTGCTCAATTTCGTTGGGAAGCAATTTCTCAAGCTGCTCGAGCTGTACTCCTGTAGCAAAAGTGATTACATTAATAGTACTGTTACCCCAAAAACTTTTGCATGGAATGTTTTTGGGAATACCAATAATACATGCATAAGTAGATGCAGATGTGAGACAACTTGATTTATCAAGTTGCCTGCAAGCACCGTCTTCACCTGTCCAGCTCATATAATTCATATGAACAAAAATGTTGTTAACCATGCCGGCAATACAGGATGATAAAATAGCCTCACGATTATCATTGGATTCCAGCATTATTAAACCAGAAACTGCTTCTTTGAGTTTTTTAATATGCTTTTTAATACGGAAGTAATTCTTTTTGTTTACACCAACTTCTTTGAAATTGATATATCCAATTTTCGAAAGATGCTCCCATACATCAAGTTCTGCAAGCAAATCGCTTTGTGACTCAGAAGAAAAATGATTGTAATTTGTAGTAGCTTTTCTTCCTTTGTAAAGCAGACCGCCCATTTCCATGATTGCTGCAATGGTTATAACCTGCTCGGTCACACCATATTTTTCAGCTTCACAGATCATTCTGGAAAGCTCTACAGAAACAGGAAGTTTTGCCATTTTGTGCCCTAATTCGGTAACACTGTTATCAAAATTGAGAGCGCCGAGTTTAACGAGTTTTCTTTTTGCATTTTTAATATCATCGATATTAGGCTGATGGAAAAACTCAAGTTTCTCAGCATCAAGTCCGGCAACTGCAAGATGCAAAACGATACGATCTAAAATAGACCGCTGAATTTCAGGAAGAGTGTAATCTGCCCGATTCTCATATGGAAAATCAGAGCAAAGAGTATATCGTCCGCCTTCTGTTCTTCCTGCACGGCCTTCACGCTGTTTGCAATCAGCTTTGCTGATTTCGACTTCTTCCAAAGCTTCCACGCCAGCTTCTGTAACAGAAATTTTGGCTTTCCCAGTGTCAATAACACTTATACCAGGAATGGTAATTCCTTCCTGTGCAATATTAGTTGCAACAATTATTTTGGGAAGATCATATTTCAAAAAGCATTTTTTTTGTTCTTCCCACTCAAGTTCTCCATGAAGGGGAAGGATAACCGCATCAATAAGCGATTCCTTGATTTGTCCGATAAGATCTTCCATTTCCTTTTTACCGGAAACGAAAATCAGAGTATCACGTTTTTCCTGTACATATTCACGCACAGTAGGTATGAGCATATATGCAGGACGGTGAGATACTTCTACTTCATGGAGCCTGCCAGGAACGTTGATGATTGTTGTTTTTTCGCCAAGATAGATTTTCAGCTTTTCGGCGTCCATTGTTGCTGACATAATTACAACTTTTGTGTTCCACTTATTTTGCATGAATTTACACCAAGCAACAAGTGCCTCCATGTTGATATTCCACAGATGTGCCTCGTCTATTACTAAGACATTGGGTTTTGTGGAATTCTTCATGTTGATTGTTCTAACGAGTTGAAGCCCGTCTGTGCAGAACAAAGTTTTGCTGTTAGCCGAATAGCATTTGTCATAGCCAGTCTTATAGCCAACTTCTTTACCAAGTGTCACACCCATTTCCTCCGCAATGCGGTTGGAAGCGTTTTTTACCGTCAAAATGCGCGGTTCTGTGACAATTACCTGATGAAATTTATCAATCAAGAAACGAGGAACCCGGGTGGTTTTGCCAGAACCGGTTCTTCCTACAATTATGGTAAAATCGTTGTTTTCAACTGCGTCAACAATAGCTTCTTCGTACTGATCGATTGGCAAATTGATGATGTCGTTTTTCATAGTCTTTTCCTCCAATTTTTATTAAGATGACAATGTACAATAGGTAACAAATTTACCTAATCATATTATAAGCTATTAGAAATCTTTGGTGCAAGATTAATACATAATTGTTATATAAATGAAATCAAGTTGTAATGCTAAAATATTATCAAAATCAAATTAGCTTTAATTTTGATATAAAAAATAAAAGATATGTTTAAATAATTGAAATTTTTAATAAAATATGATAGAGTATGAAATAAGACAAAAACTATGTTTGAAAAATAAGGAGGAAGTATATGTTTTTTAACTATGGAGGAAATGTAAATAGAAACATTATTTATGGACTGCTAATTATTTTAGCTATATGGTCTTTAACTAGTATGGGAGTTCAAGGTTGGATAAGTATACTTATAACTTTACCAGCTGTAATAGTTGCTATTACATTTCATGAATTTGCACATGCTTGGACTGCAAATAAATTTGGAGATACTACTCCTAGAGCTCAGGGCAGATTAAATCTTAATCCAATGAGTCATTTGGATTTTTTTGGATTTGTTCTTATGATGTTTACACATATTGGTTGGGGAAAACCAGTTCAAATAAATCCTAATAATTTTAATAGCAATAAATCAAGAGCTTTTTGCGAAACAATGGTTTCTCTTGCAGGACCTTTAACAAATTATATTTTAGCAATATTTGGGACTGTAATTTATTATGCTATATATACTTTTGCAAAAGGATTTGTATTTACAAATTTAGGTGCTATTTTAGTTTCTTTTTTACAAGTTCTAATAATGGTAAATATAGGATTAGGAACATTTAATTTAATTCCATTACCACCTTTAGATGGAGAAAAAATTTTTAGACATTTATTACCTTATAAAGTACAACAATGGTTAAATAATAATTATTCAACTTTATATTATGTATTTATGATATTATGGATTTTTGGAATATTAGAATATATTGTTTCTCCTGTAATTGGAGTTATATCAAATTTATTATTTCAAGGTGTTGGAAAGATTTTTTCATTATTTATATAAATACTAAAAAATGAAAATTATATAAGATAAAATCAAGGAGTTTATTTTGAAAGATATATTAATAATGGGAATAGAATCAAGTTGTGATGAAACTTCTGTATCTGTTGTAAAAAACGGTAGAGAAGTTCTTTCGAATGTAATTCATACACAAATACCAATTCATCAGCAATTTGGAGGAGTGGTACCAGAAATTGCTTCTAGAAACCATGTTATGGCAATTTCGGAGGTAACCAAAGAAGCACTAAAACAAGCCAATACTAGCTTATC
>OFFT01001677.1_pt1 | contig 12892 bp, 13 predicted proteins | sample 1521581 | NCBI WGS metagenome assembly OFFT01 (sample SAMEA3504084, study PRJEB24116) | mouse gut metagenome | biome: mouse gut; feature: mouse-associated habitat; material: faeces | place: Denmark | collected 2011
CAATGAGGGGCAGTTTTATTATACCGACAAAAAGCGCCGTTTGTCAACCGTGTTCCTGAGCCGCCGTTCCTCCGCCACCGTCCTAGTGACGAGTAAAATCTAATTTCACCACATGTTATGAGGGGGCACCTCAGGACGAGCATTGCTGGTTGACAAATTCTAAAAACAGTTATATAATAAAAAAGAAGGGCGCTGCTACTGACGGTTGGCCCATAACTTATGCTAACATATCGTTAGCCGCCTGGGTACCAGCCGGGCGGCTAACACGCTTTCTGGGCTGTGGCAGCCATCAGCGCGAACGCGACAATGGCCCACAGGATGTACCGCAGGACTTTCGTCCAGCGTCCATGTCCCATAAGCACCACCCCCCTTCGGATCAGGATCCGCGAGGAAATGGGCTAACCGCCTTTTATGTAACAGTGTCCTTCCGGCCCCTTGCGGGGCATTTTCCATTATAGCTGACGAACAGAATCTTGTCAATTTTCGCCGCCCTTCATTGGGCGGCTTTTTCATTTTCCGGAGGTGACGGACTATTTACATCTACCCCAACAACCTGAAAGCCAAGCCCACCCTGTGGCTGTGGGCCCTGCGGGATGTGGCGGTCATCGGCGTGGGCTTCGTCCTGTCCGTGCTGGCCCTGGCCCAGCTTGGGCTGGTGCCGCCGCTCATCGCCACGGTGCTGTACGCCTTCCTCAGCATCCGGCTGGAGGACGCCAGTATTCTGGATTTCCTCCGCTACGCCATGTACTTCCTGTTTTTGAAGCAGCAATACTTTGAATGGAGGGAAAACGAGACTTGAACCGAAAACAGAAAAAAGAGCTGCGGGAACGCCAGTCCACCCGGCAGCTCATGGGAATTACCCAGCTCACCGATCACGGCGTGAAAACCGCCAAAGGGGAGCTGGTCTTTTTTATGCTCAGGCCGGACAACCTGTCCGTGCTGTCCCCGGAAGGGGTGCGGGGCCGGGTCACCGCCCTGACCAACCTGCTCCGGGCCACCCCCGCAGTGCGCCTGCTGGCCCTGGACTCCCGGGAGTCCTTCCAGGCCAACCAGGACTTCTACCACAGGCGGCTGGAGGAGGAGCAGCTCCCGGCTGTCCGGGAACTGCTGCGGCGGGACGCCGCCCACCTGGACGACATCCAGGCGTCCACCGCCTCGGCCCGGGAGTTCGCCCTGGTCTATCCCGTAGAAAAGGACAGCGCCGCCGACCCCCGTCAGACGGAGAAAAGCCTCCGGGACGGGGGCTTCCACGTCCGGCTGGCGGACGCCCAGGACATCAAGCGTATCCTGTCCGTCTACTACCAGCGGGACATGGCTTCCGAGTCCTTCCCCGATTTTGACGGTGAGGAGGCGGTGCGCCATGGCTAAGAAAATGCAGAGGAAGAAACCCGCGCCCAAGCCCGCGCCTGTTCCCAAGCCCAAGGATTTCCTGGACATGGCGGCCCCCTCGACGGTGAAGTTCAACACCGACCACGCCATCATCGGCGGCGGGTACCACACCTTCCTGGCCCTGCGGGGGTACGCCGCCTCCACGGAGGAGCTGGCCCTGCTCAGCCGCCTGGGGGCCAGGGACGGGGTGAACCTGTCCGTCTACGCCCGGCAGGTCACCGCCGCCGAGGAGAAGCAGATCATCCAGAACGCCAGCAACAGGAACCGCCTGACCCGCTCCAATACCAGCGACCTCCAGCAGTCCGTGGCGGCGGAGAGCGACCTCCAGGACGTGGCCGCCCTGGCCGCCCAGATGCACCGCAGCCGGGAGCCGCTGATCCACTGCGCCGTATTCCTCGACATCAGTGCCCCGGATCAGGCGAAGCTGTCCACGCTGAAGGACTTTGTCACCGCCGAGCTGGCCCGCTCCAAGCTCACCCCGGATCCTCTGCTGCTGCGCCAGCGGGAGGGCTATCAGGCAGCCAACCCCGCGGGGTTCAACGCCTTCGGCTCCCAGTTTGAACGGGTGCTGCCCGCCGGATCGGCGGCCAACCTGTACCCCTTCAACTACTCCGGAAAGACGGACCCCCAGGGCTTCTACGTGGGCCGGGACCGCTACGGCTCCAACGTCATCGTGGACCTGGACCGCCGCGCCGAGGACAAGACCACCGCCAGCGTCCTGATCCTGGGCAACTCTGGCCAGGGCAAGAGCTACCTGCTGAAGCTCCTGCTCTGCAATATTTTGGAGAGCGGCAAATCCGCAATTTGCCTCGATCCCGAGCATGAGCTCATCGACCTGTGCCATAACCTGGGCGGGTGCTTCGTGGATCTGATGGATGGGCGGTACCGCATCAATCCGCTGGAACCCAAGGCATGGAGCGTGGACAATGAGGACGATGAGCAGGCACCGGAAACCTTTCGCCAGCGCACCCTCCTGAGCCAGCACATCAGCTTCCTCAAGGACTTTTTCCGCTCCTACAAGGACTTCTCCGACGCCCACATCGACACCATCGAGCTGATGCTGGGGCGGCTGTACGCCAAGTGGGGGATGGACGACAGCACCGACTTCACCGCCCTGGCCCCCGGCCAGTTCCCCATCCTCTCCGACCTCTATGACGTGATTGAGGACGCCTATGAGCGGTACGGGGACGAGGCCAGCCCCCTCTATCCCCGGGAACTGCTGCGGGAGATCCTGCTGGGGCTCCATTCCCTGTGCCGGGGTGCGGAGAGCAAGTTTTTCAACGGCCACACCAACATCACCAGCTCCCGGTTCCTGGTGTTCGGGGTGAAGGGTTTATTGCAGGCCAGCAAAAATGTGAAGGACGCCATGCTGTTCAATGTCTTATCCTTCCTCAGCGACAGGCTGCTGACCGTGGGCAACACCGCGGCCACCCTGGACGAGCTGTATATCTGGCTGTCCAACGTCACCACCATCGAGTACATCCGGAACATTTTGAAGCGGGTGCGGAAGAAGGAATCCGCGCTGATCCTGGCATCGCAGAATCTGGAGGACTTTGACGTGGACGGAATCCGGGAGCTCACCCGGCCCCTGTTCGCCATCCCCACCCACCAATTCCTGTTCAACGCGGGCAGTGTGGACAAGAAGTTCTACATGGACAACCTCCAGCTGGAGGGCTCGGAGTACGAGCTGATCCGTTACCCCCAGCGCGGGGTGTGCCTGTACAAGTGCGGCAATGAGCGGTATCTGCTGGAGGTACACGCGCCGGAGTACAAAGAAAAGCTGTTCGGAAAGGCGGGGGGACGGTGAATGTAGTCGCTTACGGCGGCGGGACGAACTCCACCGCCATGCTGGTGGGGATGTATGAGAAGGGGATCCCCGTTGACCTGATCCTCTTTGCTGACCCCGGCAGCGAGCAGCCCTACACCTACGACTACCTGCCCATCATGGACGATTGGCTGGCCCGCCACGGGATGCCCCGCATCCAGACGGTCTACTGCACAGACAAAAACGGGGACCGGCTGACGCTGGAGCAGGAATGCCTGCGCTCCGGCACCCTGCCCGCCATCGCCTACGGTTACAAAAAGTGTTCCCTGAAGCACAAGGCGGGGCCGCAGGACAAATTCTGCAACAATTACCCGCCCTGCCGGGAGGTGTGGGCCAGGGGCGAAAAGGTAGTCAAGTACATCGGCTATGATGTGGGCGAAACCAGCAGGCGGGAAAATGTCCGGGAGCAGGACGAGGCCGACCCCAAGTATACCAAGGTCTACGCGCTGATGGACTGGGGCTGGACGAGGGAGGACTGCGTGGCCGCCATCCAGCGGGCGGGGCTGCCGCTTCCGGGCAAGTCCTCCTGTTTTTTCTGCCCCAGCATGAAGAAAAAGGAGATCCGCACCCTGTACCATCGGCACCGGGATCTCTATGACCGGGCCATCGCCATCGAGGATGCCGCGAAACCCAACCTGATCACGGTCAAGGGGCTGGGACGGGACTGGGCGTGGCGGGATTTTGTGGCGGCGGACTTGAACCAGCAGGCCATGTGCTGGATGTTCCCGGAGGACGACCTGCCCTGCAACTGCCATGACGGCGGGTGAGGAGGCTGACATGGCAAAAGCAATCGCAATCAAAATCGGGGAGGACTTGTTCCGGGATATCCACGTCCGGGCGGCAAAACGGGGGCTGTCCATTGAGCAGTACGTTATCAGGCTGATCAAACGGGATTTGTTTCCGGAAAGATTTGTAGAGCATGGCACTGTGCTGACCTCGGAGCAAAAGGATCAAATTAAGGCTGCCGCCCAGGTGGTAAACGCTGGAGCCCGCCAGATCGCGGAAGCCTTGGCTGAGACACAGGGCCAGCTGGAGCAGGGCGGGCCCACTATGATGTAAGGAGGAACGAATATGGAACTCATTGAATTTGACCGCTGGAGACCTTCGGTGGACAACCCCCGGAAGCTGGAGTACGTGGGCCAGCGCACCGCCCAGGAAGTATATGAGGAGCTGAAGCACCGGCTGGAGGGGCAGGGCTATCTGCCCGACGAGTATTTTCTGCTGCGCGACAAGTGGCAGAATGGCCGGGAGATCCCCCGGGATGCGGATTTGTTCTGCACCGTGGACTATGGTGAGAGCGAGGGCGTCTATGTGGACGTGTACCTCAAATGGTACGATGAGAAGCGGCAAAAGAGCGTCACCGAGAGCTTCATCGTGGGCAAAACACTGGGCGAGAACGGCAACGACCTGGACAGGATGTTCCTCACCGCCTCCGCCATCACCAAGGCCGTCCACGGCGACCACGCCACCCACGCCCGGTACAGGAAGATCGATGGCGTGGAGGAGGATGTGGGCGGCAGGGTGGTTCATCTCAGCCAGCGGGAGGAGAAGGTGATCATCGCGGCACTGGCGGAGCAGCGGGAGCGGCAGGAGGAGGCCATGGGCCGGACGGAGCAGCTCCTGCGCCGCATGACCGGCAGTATCACCGCCTACATGGACACAGTGGGCCAGCGGCCTTTGCGGATGAGCGGCTATGACAAGACCATTCTCGCCATCCGGGATGGGGAGCTGCCCGCCTTCCTGGAGCTGTACCCCAAGGTGCTGGACGCCTACGCGGGCGACCTGCTGATCGAGGCGGCGGGACGACCCGGCGCGGTGGGCCGTCAGATGACCCGCGCCCTGCTGGACGATGTGGAGCGGTTCCCGGAGTCTGCTTATGCCGCCGCCTGCAAAAGGGCCATCGACATCAATGACCCTCAAAAGGTGGAGTTCCTGCTGGCAAACGCGGCAGACCGGGTGGCGGAGCTGTCCCCGTCCTTCCACGGCGGGATGGCCAGCTATGCGTACCTGGAACACCGCCATATTTCCAGAGAGATCATCAAGCAGTGCAGCGATGAGCAGATCGCCGCCGCGCCGCCCCTCCTTCTGGAGCTGTTCGCCGCAGGGCCGGACTATGAAATGCTGTCCATGCTGGTGGAAAAGGGCATCTCCGGGGGCGGAAGCGCGGCGAGGACGCTCCATATGCTGACCTATGAAGGACGGAACAGCTGGATGGCGGAGGAACTTCTGGAAAAGCGGATGTGGGTGGACGTCAACGACTATAACGCCCTCCATGCGTGCATGGAAAATGGCGCGGTGAACGTGGCCAAACTGCTGCTGGACCAGGGGATGGACTTGGATCAGTACAAAGAATGGGCAAAGCGTCAAAGCCATGGGCTGCGTTGCGATGACACCCTGGCATCGCTGGAGGAGCACTGGGCGGAGCTTCAGGCCCAGAACCGGCAGCTTCGGGAAGAAGGGCAGGGCGAAGAACAGCCGCCTGCTGAACCCGGGATGGGGGGGATGACCATTGGCTAATCCTGTCCTCATTGCGAAAGCCGCCGCCATGCTGCTCACCAACGAAAAAGCCCGGAAGGGCCTGGGCTGGGCCATCGCCGCCATCCTCTCCCCCATCATTGTGGCGGCGGCCCTGCTGTGTGTGCTGGGCTCCGGCGCGGTGAGCCACAACATCTCCGCCGCCCAGCTCTGCTTCCAGGACGGGCCGCTGCCCGGCGGCCTCCCTGCCGAGTACCAGGCGTGCATCGGGCAGACCCGGGCCAGCTTCGCGGAGCTGGATGAGATCCTGGCGGACATCCAATCGAATATGGAGGACGGAAACAGCCTTGACCCCATCCGGGTTAAGGCTGTGTTTTTCTCCCTGTATTTCGGCGGCGAGGCTCCGCCTCTCTCCCAGTTTGCCCACTGCTTCGCTTCCAGCGAGATCCGTACCCGCTCCGTCACGGAACAGGACGGGGACGGCAATGACATTCAGGTGGAACAGACCTATTCCGTGTTTGTCCCCATTGAGGATAGTCGCTGGTTGCGCCGTAGGAATCGTAGGCCCTCACCCGGTAGGCCACGGTAAGCCAGCCCCGGGTGATGGCATCGGTATAGCTGGTGGCCTCGCCTTTGTAGACCTGTTCCCACTCTCCGTTATCCACCTGACGCTCCAGCTCGTAGCCAATCGGATCATCGTCCGGGTCAGTAGACGCACCCCATGTCACTTCAAGGCTTGTTCCGCCCTGGACATTTTCAGGAACAGTAATGCAGCCGGGGGCAGTTGGCACTATATCAGTCGAGATACTTCCATCGTCAAAGACCGAGAGAGAAGATGAAAGTATCGCAGGCTCTATGTCCTCACACTTTTTGCCGTCAATCTCATTGAACTTTGTAAGGCGGCGGATTTTCTTCCCGGCTTTCGTTTCATAGGGAATCCCCCAGCGTTTCTCACCAATGCGGTACTTGTCATAAATTTTAGACAGCTTGCACTGGTGTTTGCCGGACAGTGTTTTCAGACAGCTGTACTCCATTAGATAGCTGAAATAGTTTAGGTTCCGGTAATTGCTGGCAAGATGATAGTAGTTGCATATCCCCCTTAGTTCAGCGTCAAAGACCGTCACAATCTCTAAATCTGTGTGGCGCAACAGCGACAGCCTCCCAGCCGGTTCCAGTTTCCCGTTATCGGCTCTTTGTTTGACAATGCCTTTAGAAAACAGAAACTTTTCGATTTTATCCTGGAAGGGTATCAGTATGGGTGGCGCGGCGACGGGGGATATTCCACAAGAGCCGTTTTCACGGGAGACGGGGGACGGGAAAAGCTCTGGACACCGTGTCCAGAGCTTCCGCTTACTTCTCCCTATCCGTCTTTTTCTCGCCCTTGCCCAGCTCCGGGGGCTGCTTCTCTTTCCACTCCCCCAACAGGGCCATGATCTGATCTTTCATTTCACGGGGCGTCTTGTCCTTGCCGAAATACTGGGCCAATTCCGCAGAGCTGATGATCACGTCAAAATCCTCCTTTTTCTTCTCCTGGCTCAACACCGCGTCGATCACGTCCGGGTTGAGCTGGTTTTTTTCGTCCATTTCCCGCAGCTTCTTCGCCTGGGCCTTGGAGGGGGACGACTGCTGCCCCTCAATGGACACGGCGATATACTTCTGATGGTCCGGCCTGATACGGGAAATCTCCACAGCGGGGGTGAACGACAGCTTGCCGCCGTCCATGAACTGTTTCAGCTCCGGCACAAGGTCATTCAGATAAATGTACCGCTGCACCGTCTTTCCGCTCATGCCGTTGCGCTCGCCCACTTTGTCCAGAGACAGCTTGCCCAGGTCCGCGCCGTCGCCCCGCGTCCCCTGGTGCTTGATGGCCTCATACTGCTGCTTCAAGGCCGCCGCCTTTTCGCTGGGCAAAATCGTTTCCCGGTGGCGCAGGTTGTCGTCCGTCATAGCGAGGACGGCTTCATCATCCGTCATGTTGCGGACGATACAGGGCATATTTTTGTAGCCCGCCAGCTCGCTTGCCCGCTGCCGCCGATGGCCCGCTATGATCTCATAGCCCCCGCCCTCACGGGGACGCACCAGGGCGGGCTGGTGGACGCCGCCTGCCTGCACAGACGACACAAGCCCTTTCATCTCATTATCGTCCCGGACGCCGAACGGGTGGTTCTGGAACGGGTGGAGATCGGAGAGGTCCAGATAGACGATCTCCTCCTTTTCCCCACGGGAGGCGTCCTTGGGCTGGGTCGGCTCCTCCGGCGCGGGCGCGGGAGGGGGCGGGGCCTCCTCTTTCGCCGGGGCGGGCTGACTGGCCGCCTTGCCCTGCCTGGGAGTTTTGGCCGCCCTGCCAGCGCCGCCCCCGCCGGGGGTCTGCTTCTCCGCCTTGGGCGGGCGGCCCTTGCGCTTGGGCCTCTCACCCTGGGCCGGGGCCTCCTTGTTCTTGGGGCGGCGGCCACGGCGGGGAGGCTCCGGCTGCTCCTGGGGCTTCTCCCACTCCTGCCCGCCCTCCTTGGCCGGGTCCGTCTGCTCCTGCCCGGCCCCCGCCCGGACCGACGACAGGTCGATCACCTTGTTCTCCGGGGACGGGGGACCCTCCATGCCGGGGATCACCCCCTGGGCCTCCGGCTCCGGGGCGGGCGGGTCCGGGATCGTCATGCCGGGAAGTTCGGAGGCGTCCGGGATCGCCTCGCCCATTTCTAAAAGGGCGGCCTGCCCTTCATGCTCCAAAATGAGCTGTTCCTCCACGGTCAGCACCTCCGGCCCAGGCGGGGTGGGGGCGTCCGGTGTTTCCGGCGCGGGAGACTCCGGCCTCTGCTCCTCCGGGGCCGGGGCTTCAATGGTGACGCCTGGCTTTTTATCTTCTGCCACTTTTTCAACCTCCTTTTTCGTCGTTGTATATGAAAACGCCGCCCATAGTCTCCATAGGGCGGCGGTCTGCTTCGATTAAATTTATCGCTTAGTTGCTCTTTTTCGTGCAACTATTTAAGCGTTTTTTTCTATTATTAAGAAGTGATGAATCTACTCTTGAATAATTTGTCTAATGAGCTCAAATTTCACAGAAAATTCTTGAATTAAAGTGAGGATGTGATATAATTGATAACACCATATCCTATTATGAGGAGGGGCAATATGCACATTTTCGTATTTCGTATTTCGTTATTTGGCGATTTTAAACAATTTGTTCCAACTACGGCAAACGTGATTACATGGACTCAAGATTTACAGCAAGCAGGTTTTAATCTTTTGCCAAGCATTATTCAACAGCCTCCCCAATTTGTAAATGTCCCATTTGTTACAATCCAAACAGGAACCATAAACTCCAATGACAAACGCATACAATTTTTGTCTCCAGATGGTGACTATGCTATTCGCATTCTTGCAGAGCGGGTAGATGTCGAACTTACACAAGGAGTAGCAGACACATTTGAACAATACTTCACGGATAAACTTAAATTATTATCTAATTTAATGAAAGCAATGATTCATGCATTAGGTAACACACAAGGATGTCGGCTTGCGTATTATGTAGACGTACTATTGCCTGAGCCAAGTGGGCAATCTTTTGATAGATTCTACAATCAAAATAATCTTAATATATCAATCGATGGTTCTTCTGAAAATTGTGTTGAATGGAGCCACAGATTTAACAAAAGATTTACTGCTACTGTTGGCGAAAAAAGCGAGTTAAGTAATGCAATTCTCTTCTTAGAATCCGGAATGTTACAGACAGTCAATGCTTCAACTGGTGAGCAGCAATCAGTTAAGGGGTTACACATTCTTTCTGATATAAATACTTTGGCAGAAAATCGGGAGGAAAGATTTACTGTAACCGATCTTGTCGATTTTTCTAATAATGCACAATCAGTTTTTCTTAAATTCTTAGAGCAAATCAAAGCAAAACTTTCTGAGTAGCTTTTATTTATAATGAAGAGGTGAAGAGCATGCAATTTCTCTACGAAAGATTGGTAGAAACACCGTGTGACTTTGCCCGTTTTTTGCCCAATCCAATATTTGATTCCGAGGTCAAAAAACCAGCTATTCACGACGAGTTATCTCCAGCAAGATTATATAGCATTTTATTTGAATCTATGAGTGATGAAGAGTCTACCACAGAATTAGTACCAAGTCGATTTAATCAGCATAGGATTCTTCCGAACACTGGTACAGCAATTCTACCCAATACAAATGATAAGCGAGGGTTAGCAGATAAGGAAAGAATGATTGCGATAATTCAAAATTGCTATTTTGAAGCAGGCATTTGGACTGAAGCAGATGAATTTTTTGAGCGTTTAAGGAAAACGAGTGGACATATTGAAAACTCATTAAAGATGTTGTCTGATATAGTTAATCACAATTTGTCTGATACTCATATTTTGGAAGGCGTTTTACATATTTTATCCAGTTATGATTACGATGAAATTGATCCGTATGGTATAACTATTTCACTTGCATGTGCAGTCAACCATTCACCCATAATTCAAGATTTACTTATTTCTTGTTTTGAGAAGTGGGGTGCAATAGAATCTATTGATATTTTGGAAAGCTTAGAGTTAGACGATTATTGGCTAATAGAATATCGGGACGACGTGGTCGCACAATTAAAGCATAAAGATCAAACCGCATAAAGTGAGGATAGATATATGGCATTTTATGTGCGGAAGTTTGCACGAGCGAAATGGAGCGTTTTGGAAAAGGGTTCCGAAAACATCATTGAAAATTATAATTCAGACACGATTGCCAATGATATGCGGACACAAGGAAATACGTTATCTCTTTGGAGGGTTGAAAGCCTTTCAGATCAAGACATTGAGCCCGTGTTAGTGATTAACAGTTTGCTGGGTGATACTATATCCAAAATTGATTTAATGTTCATTCCTGAAGAAATGATAGGTGAATACTCTCTTGTGCAGGAAGATGGGGATACCGTAGTATTGAATTATCGACATCTCCACTACAATGTGGTAAGACTCTCTGTCAAAACGCACGTTCTTTTTGCTAAGAATATAGTATTAAAAATTTTGGCAGATGAAGAAGAAAACAAAAAGACACAAGGACAAACTCTTCTCATAAAAAGAATTGCTGAGAGGAAGCAATTTGAGATGATTGAAAAGTGGATAGCACAAGGGGACATTGACTTTGCACAGTTAAAAGAGAAACAACAAAATGCTATTGAAAAGTATAGGGAAAAATTAAAAAGTGCTGGATAGTTAATAGAATAAACCTCTTGTTGACGGCTTACAAACCGTTGATATAACTGACTTTTTGAAGTCCTATAATTATACTCCGACCACCAGCCCTCGGATTTCTTTGGGAATCCGAGGGCTTTCTCTTGCTTTCCATCACTTTTTAAGTAAATTGAATTTTTGGAGATTTGATTTGACCCAAACAAGACCCATACGGGAAAAATTCCAGGGAGTACCGGGCTGGTTGGCTCGGTACTCCCTACTGATTTCGGTGCTTATCTGCCTTACGTTTAAACTGCCTGGGCCATGAAGCTGCCCATCCGCTGGGCGGCATCCTTCTGCATCTCATTGGTCACGTGGGTATACGGTGGCGCTGGAACTGCCCGGATTTACCGCTGTGGGGGCGCGGATGAAAGACAAAACCGCCGCGAAAGAGCTGCAAACCGCCTGCCGGGGCGGTTCTGCGGTGGTGAAACAGGCGCAGCGGAAAGAGAAGTCCGAAAAGCCGCCCGCCCTTTATGACCTGACCACCTTACAGCGGGACGCCAACCGCCTGCTGGGGTTTACCGCCCAGCAAACGCTTGATTATCTGCAAAACCTCTATGAGAAAAAGCTGTGTACTTATCCCCGGACGGACAGCCGGTATCTGACCTCGGATATGGCGGAGGGCCTGCCGGTGCTGGTCAACCTCACCGCCAATGCCATGCCGTTCCGAAAGGGGATCGGCATTACCTGCAACCCGGAGGCGGTCATCAACGATAAGAAAGTGACCGACCACCATGCGGTGATCCCCACCCGCAATCTTCGGGATGCGGATTTGTCCGCCCTCCCTGTGGGGGAAAAAGCGGTGTTGGAGCTGGTGGCCGCAAGGCTGCTGTGCGCGGTGGCGGAACCCCATCTCTACGAGGAAACCGCCGCCACGCTGGTCTGCGCCGGTCAGGAGTTTGCCGCAAAAGGGAAAACCATTCAGCGCCCCGGCTGGCGCAAGCTGGATGCCGCTTATCACGCCGGTCTGAAAAATGCCCCGGAGCCGGAGGGCGGGCCAGAGGAAAAGACGCTGCCGGAACTCTCCGAGGGACAATCTTTGTCCGTTTCCAATGCCTCCGTCAAGGAGGGGAAAACCAGCCCGCCAAAACATTTCACCGAGGATGTATGTTATAAAGGGTAGTTTAGAAAAGCTGCCCAAATATAACATAGCGGCTGGTCATTTGTGGTGAATGAATATAGCCAGAAAGGTGGTAATGCCTCGCCCAATACAATAATTCCGCTGAAAATCAGAAATGTAATTCTGATTTTTGCCAACGTTGTGGTCAAAATTTCCGTCACGTTGCCGTTGAGGTGGCAGCGAAATATGCCATCACCTCTCTCTGCTGGTGCCGGACATTTTGACCGCCACCAATCAGAACAACAAATGGCGTTCTGATTTTGTGGTCAGCAGCAAAATGACGCAGGCCAAAACCAAATGGACAATTTGTCCGTAACGTCACCGACAAATTGTCGGCCGCGTTGTACCCAGGACCAAGTGTGCATTTTGCACTCTTGGTTCTGGTCAACAGCATTTTACTACTGACCAGACCATGCTTGGCGCAGTTTGATTCCATCTTGCATTTTTGCAATTTTTCTGAGCGGCATGGACAAATTTTGCATTATCGCCATATTTTTGTGGTCCAGGCGATTTTCACCGTATAATAGAAATAGGCGAACAAACCGGGGCGCTCCAAGGAAATTTCAAAAATCTTTTGAAAATGGTTCCGCTTTACCCACGGTTTTTCTCCTATTAGTGAGAGGATGCTTTGGACGCTGTGAAAACCATCGTCCTTTCACGACAAAACTACATAGGCACATCAAGCCAGCTTTCGGTTGCAAACGACATTACGCAACTGAGGGCTGGCTTTCCGTTTGCCTGGAACACCCACCAACATCATACCACGGGTTGCGACCTACCGCAAGAAAGGAAGGCCAATATAACTACAATTCAACCAGCAGAGGCGAAAACTGCCACCATTTACCGCCGCATCGGTTC
>OFFT01001679.1_pt1 | contig 12882 bp, 11 predicted proteins | sample 1521581 | NCBI WGS metagenome assembly OFFT01 (sample SAMEA3504084, study PRJEB24116) | mouse gut metagenome | biome: mouse gut; feature: mouse-associated habitat; material: faeces | place: Denmark | collected 2011
GATTTCACTGGAGAAAGTATAAAACGGATACAGCCAATCCGGTCTGATGAAGTTCAATTGATGCAGCTTGTCGATGTATTGATTGGCGCTGTTATGTATCAAAACAGGAGATTTCCGGATGAACATAAAAAGAGTGAGACAAAGCTGGGGTTGATTGAGCTAATAAAAAAGAGAAGCGGCTTCGGATTGACAAAAACGACACTGTTGAGAGAAGATAAATTCAACATCTTTGTATGGCGGGCGAGGTGATTCGAATGCATAAAGTTTCATTGGCTGCGCTTATCTTCTTTGAGGATACAGAAGGCGGTTGGGCAGAGTATCAGGATAAATTATATTCTGTGTTTTGCCGGGATTTAAAAGATACAGGATTTTCATTTAAAGGAAAGACGGTAAAAATCAGGTATCAACCGATTGAATTCGGTAAAGAAGAAGCTTTTTTCCATATTACTTGCCAGGATTACAAGAAAGATGGCGACAGAGTGCCGGATTTTCGAAGATGTGAGAGGATAGCATGGGTCAGACAGTTTGTTGAGGCGGCTGATGCAGGTGCCTTGGTGGAATTTGAGGGATCAACATACGGACTGAAGATATGGACGGAGTATTTCAAGAATGATCTGAGGTACCATATTTTGTGTGAAGAACTGAGACTTATGGTAGTCATAGCTGAAAGAGACAGATACTGTCTCCTAATCACCGCATTCTACTTTGAATATAATCATTCATTAAGAAAGAAATTAGAAAAGTACAAAGAATATAAAGCAAAAAACGCTCCACAATGAGTGAAACGTTTTCAGGAACTCTTTCTACAACTGGTAGATGAGCTACTTATATAATATGCATTTTTTGCTCATCTGTCAATGGTTTTTAAATTTTTTAAATGAAATTTTTTACCAAATTTTTTACAGCTAAGAGGAGACAGGCTATGATTCCATCAGTTCTGGCGGGACAGATACGAAGAGGCCTAAAGGATTACATTGATACGACGTTTCCGATTACGAATCTGGTTTTCAGAGATTCGCTCAAGAACATGCTGTCGGAATCGAAGAAGTCTTCCATGAGCCATATGTGGCGGTAAGGCTTCCTTTTCGCGTGGCTGATGGGGCGGAGGATGAGGAACTGATGGCGAGACAGGGGCACTATGCTCGGATTTACAGGGCACAGGCGGATTTGTACGCCATGGAGTAGGGCACTTTGGAATAGAGCGATGTGAAACCAAGATTTTGTTCCATGTTATTAACATAAGGAATCTTTTACATTCTAAATTGTAGAAGATTCCTTTTTTCTGTATTGAGCTATACAATTGAAAAAGGAGAACCTTGTTGTATTTGAGATAAAAAAATTTGAACAAAATCGCTGCGCGATGGCCTGCCAAGGTTACGCATAGCGATTTTTCTTTTTCATAAAAAAGCAGTAGTAAATGAGCCCTGAATAAGGTATTGTTAATTCACCACAAACCAACAAACCTTATACGTATAGGAATCATCACTACTGCTATGGACAAAATCATACCATGTATCCGCTCAGCAGGCAAGCGGTTTTATATTGCCCGTGCACCTCCATAGACGGCTGGACCGTATCAGCCACTAAAATCATAACATTATGGAGGGCGTTTTCATGAACGAAAAATATCTTCTCAGGCTGCAGGAAGACCTGCGGCTCAAAAACTTTACCCAGAACACATGCGATGACTATTACCGCTTTACGAAACGGTTCCTGGAATTCACTGGAAAAGAAGCCATGTCCATCACCTACGCCGACATACGGAGGTTCATTTTCCACATGAAGGATAATGAATCAAAAAAGGCATCCACCATCAACGTCTATACGGCGGCGATCCGGTTCTTTTTTGAATACACCCTGGGCTATGTATGGGATCCGAAAAAGATACCAAAGATGAAGCGCGACCGCCAGCTTCCCGTGATCCTTACGCGGGAACAGGTCGGCCTGCTGATCGATTCCATGGATAACTACAAACACAAGGCGATCACCTCCACCATGTATTCTTCAGGGCTGAGGGTGAGCGAGGTCTGCCGTCTGCGCTATGAGGATATCCGCAGGTCACAGAGGATGATCCATGTGCCGCTGTCGAAGAACAGGCAGGACCGGTATACCATACTCAGCGACCGCAACCTGGAGATCCTCACGGAGTACTGGTACCGCTACAACCGGCCAAGGGGATGGCTGTTCCCCAGCACCGTAAGGGATGAGCCCCTGACAACGGCAGCCGTCGAAACGTTCATCAAGGACCATGCCCGTGCGCTGGGGCTGCCGGAAGGGGTGACACCACATACGATGCGCCATTGTTTCGCCTGCCATGCCCTGGAGGACGGTATCAGCCACACATTCATCCAGCAGCTTTTAGGGCACCGCAGCCCGAATTCCACCGATGTGTACCTGCAGATGACATCAAAGGCCCTCATGGGGATCAGGAGTCCATTCGACACGTTTGAAAAAATGGGGATGGAGGCCCGCGGTGATGGCAGATAAACCGACAATCCAGGATGTCCTGTGGCAGTTCTACCCCAGATACTTAGAAAAATATACTCCCAATGCCAGACAGGCAAAGTCTGCAGTCCACATCCTCAACTGCAAGACAGGGGCATACGGGGTGAACGTCTCCAGATGCGGCCAGTGCGGCCATATCCAGATACATAACAATTCCTGCCGTGACAGATCCTGCCCGATGTGCCAGGCACTGTCCAATGAACTGTGGGTCGATGCGCAGAATGAGCATGTGCTGGATATCGATTATTATCATATGGTATTCACCTGCCCAAGCGAACTGAACGCCCTGATCTACTGTAACCAGGAAGAACTGTATTCCCTGTTCTTCCATGCCGTGTCGGAAACTATCATGGAACTTTCCAAGGATCCGGCACATATGGGCGGCACCCCCGGCTTCATCAGCATCATGCACACATGGGGTTCAAACCTGTCCTACCATCCCCATATCCATGTTCTCTGCACAGGCGGTGGGCTTGATGCGGACCGGAACTGGCATCAGAAAAAGGGTGGCTTCTTCCTGCCCGGAAAGGCGATGGCCGCACTCTTTAAGGGCAAGTTCCTGTCCGGGCTGAAGGCGCTGCATGAGGCGGGAAACCTAAGCTATGAGGGGGAGGCGGCCAGGTACCGCAACCAGTATAAATACCAGGAACTGCTGGATGCCTGTTATGGAAAAAACTGGGTCACGGATATCAGGGAGTCTTTTGCCGGAGCGGAGACCGTGATGCATTACCTCGGACGTTACACGCACCGAATAGCAATCGGCAACAGCCGCATCCTCTGCATGGGCGAAGACACCGTGACCATAAAGGTGAAGGATTACAGAAGCGGCGGCCAGTGGAAGGAGCTGACCCTGGATGGTGTCGAGTTCGTCCGCCGCTTTCTGATGCATGTCCCTCCGAAGGGTTTTGTCAGGATACGGCATTATGGAATCTTAAGCAACCAGAACAAGCGGAAGCTGATCCCCATATGCAGGAACCTGATCGGCTGCCGTGAGTTCCTGAGACGGTTCAGGAAAGACGACAAGGCGCAGGCAATCAGGATACTGTACAAGAAGGATGTCACTGTATGCCCGTGCTGTGGCGGGTCCATGTCCTATGAAGTGTGTACTGGGCGGGCGCCCAAAAGGAGCAGCGCCTGACCCTGGAACAACCGGATATAAGAGATAAAATCTGGGGGTAAGGGGGGAGTATGCCCTAAGCTGGGAAAATTCTTCAAAAATAAGACCTGAAAATATCCGGAACAGCAGTCAGCCGATGGGAGCAGGGGACATTGAATCCCCATACCGGACGCGACTTTGTTCAATTCGGAAAAACCGAAAGTGTGCTGAATAAGGGGGCAGAAAAGATTGCCCCCTTATTCAACCCACCTCCGGTTCTTTCCTTAGAAATTATGTAAAATAACTAACTAACTTTAGAATACACTTGCTATTATTCCAAAGTTGAAATATGATATAGATAGTTAAGCGTTCCAATGACACGGTGCCCTTTATCGCTTACCAGATATCTTCTGGAATGCGGAATGCTGCGTATCAGCCCATGTGCCCGGAGCCTGGCCGAGTCGCGAATAACAGTAGCAGAGAAATGTGATTATGAACTAAAAGGGGGACTATAAAATATGAGTCATTCAAATTGGGGCAATAAGGAGGCTTGGAATTCTCATGCAGAAAGATATTTCGATGAGAAGGAGTTAAGAGTTGATAAAGTAGATTACTGTGGACTGTATTATCCAAATGAAGATGATTTGCAATTAATGGGAGATGTTAACGGATTGAAAGTGCTTGAAATAGGTGCCGGAAGTTGTAATTGTGGCATTGCGCTGGCATTGAAGGGAGCAGATGTTACGTGCATCGATATCTCAGAAGAGCAGATTAAATTAGGCAGTAAAGCTGCAGAGAAGAATGGCGTGAAAATCAAGACCATGGTTATGGATATGGAGGAAATAAAAGGGTTAGAAAAGAGCTCTTTTGATCTCATTATTTCTGTATGCGCTTTGATGTATATACAAAATCTGCATAAAGTCTTTAAAGAAGTTTCGGACTTATTGAAGCGAAATGGTATATTTGTTTTTAGTGTAGACCACCCTATGTTGCAGGCATTGGGGGCAAAGGAACTGTGGCCAGAAGAAAAAGAGAGTTGGAGTTATAATTATTCCGGCAGGGTTGACTGGAAATGGTTTAAAGAGGATACATTCCAATTTACCACTTATAGAAGACCGATTATGGAATATGTGAATGCATTGGCTCAGAATGGATTGTATATAGATTATATGCAGGAAGCATATCCTGTTATGTGTGATTGTAATTGGAGCGATGCTGAGATTTTGTCACGCAATAGATTTCCTTCTATATTAATCTGTAGAGTGTTGAAATTGACAGAATTATAGCAGAAGATAATATGGCAGTATAATCGACATAATTTTCCATATTTTACTGTAAAATGTCAGGTAGATAATGAGGAAGAACGCCGCGATGAAGAAACAGGAATTGCTGAAAATCATAGACCAGGAGCTGCTGGAAAAGCTGTTCGGCTTCAGCTATGCCAGGACGAGGGACAGCCAGGAGGCCCAGGAGCTCTGCTCAGATATCCTGTTCGAGCTGATCAAGGCGGCGAACACGGAGGGCGACATTGAGAGCCCCCATGGCTTCCTGTGGCGCGTGGCCAGGAACACGTATGCTGATTTTTCGAATATCAAAAAGCGAAATTCCGTCAGAACCTACCAGGGAGACCCGGAAGAGGTGTTTTCGGTTCTGGCGGGCCAGGAGGACGAGGATGGCAGCCGGGTCATGCTGGATATGGTCTACCGACAGATCGCCTTTCTGACCAGGGCTTACCGGGAGGTGATGATCCTCTTTTACCTGGAGGGGCTGCCTGTGGCGGAGATTGCCAGGCGACAGGGGGCCGGCGAAGGGGCCGTCCGGCAGAGACTGTCCCTGGCAAGGAAAAGGTTCAGTGCGAGGTGGAAGAGATGGAGGAGAGCAATCAGAAACCGGTAGTCCTTGACCGGATAGAGTATAGTATATCCGGCAGCGGAGACCCTTGCCAGGGGGATCCCAGGAAGGTGTGCACCAGGCAGTTTTCAAAGCATCTTGTGTGGCTCTGCCGGAAAAAGTCCGTCAGCGCGGCGGAAGCGGCGGAGGAGCTGCATGTTCCCACCGTGTATGTGGAGGAGGAACTGGAAATCCTGAGCCAGGGGGAGGATGGCCGGTACGGCCTGCTGCGCCGGACGGACAATGGCAGGGGCACCATAGGCATGGATGCCACGGGCAGATACGCGATCAATTTTATCCTGTTTGACCGGGAGGAGATTCGGGCGCTCTGGGATGTCTATCAGGAGCAGATTCCCGCTTTTTGCCGCATCGCGTCCGACTATGTGGCGGCGCATAGGGAGGAATACATGGCATTTCCGTACCTCAACAGAAAGGTGGACTGGAATCTTGTTCTATGGCAGCAGATGCACAGGCTGGCGGGAACCCTCAGGGAATGCGTGAAGGATGTCCTGGCAGAAAAGCACTTTGCCCAGGTGGAAAGGTGCCGCCGGCCCTTCAGCGTATTTGGGTATGCTGCCGGGGACAGAAAGTATGTGGAGGGATGGGACGGCACGGAAGCTTCGGGCATCTGCGGCTATGAACGGATTTATCTGGAAAGCATCTGCAATGCCTGGGTCAGGCCGCATTTCTGGAGCGGGCACGACGTGGCCAACGATATGGCGCTGCAGCTGGCTGTCCGCGGGGTGAAGGGGCTCGCCGTGGACAGCCTTTCGGAGCGGGAGAAGGAATATGCCGCCAGGGCCATCGAATGCGGATATGTCTACCGGGAAGGGGAAAGGCTCTACACGAAGATTCTGGTGTGCGAAAAGAAGGATTACGACAGGCTGTTCCACATCACGGACGGGCTTTGCCGGGGACATCTTACGGAATGCGCCATGGCTGTGGCGGAAAAGCTGTCCAGGCTGATCCGCAGGTTCGTGCCGGGATATCTGCTGGGGGAATGGGAGTTCGCCAACGATCTGGCCAGCCAGAAGGTGATGGAGGGGGTGATGGAATATTTCGTGGAAAAGGGCATCCTGACGCCCCCGGAGGACGGCCTGGGGGCGGAAGGGTGCTGGATGGTGTTGGAGTAAGGGCCCGTCAGAGCGGGCGGAAAGGTGGGAAGATGGAATATTTGGAGTTGGGAAATACGGTTCGTGATATTGAGCCGGACATGCAGGCAGAGAATCCCAGAAACAGCGAGGGAACGTTTCTGGAGACAGAAAAAGACGGAATTCTGTTCGTGTACAGCCGCTTCCGGGGCCAGAACCCCGCAGACCATGCCTATGCGGACTTATGTCTGATGCGCTCCATGGACGGCGGCAGAACCTTTGACGAGGGAAACATCATTCTGACCTGTGAAGGGGAGGAAGGCGTGAACATGATGTCGCCCTCTCTGCTGGAAATGCAGAACGGGGAGGTGGGTCTTTTCTATCTGGTTCGGGTGACGTACGATATTACGAAGATTTTTCTGCGGCGTTCCGCTGATGGCGGCAGAACCTGGGGGGAGAGGGTCTGCTGTACGCCGCAGGATGATTTCTTTGTCATAAACAATGACAGGGTGGTGCGCCTGAACAGCGGACGTATCGTGGTTCCTGTGGCAAGCCACAGGGCAAGGGGCGGAATTCTGGACAGCCGCTCGGACATTCAGTGCTTTCTCTCCGATGACGACGGAAAGACATGGAGGGCGGCGTCGGGCAAGTGCAGCCTGCCCCAGTCTTCCCACTGTATTTCAGGGCTGCAGGAGCCGGGAGTGGTGGAGCTGTCAAACGGGGTGCTCTGGGGATGGGCCAGGACTGAACTGGGCAGACAGTATGAGACGTTTTCCATGGACGGCGGGGATACCTGGACGGTGTGCCAGCCTTCCCGGTTCACTTCCCCAAACAGCCCTTTGTGCATGAAGCGGGGATACGACGGAAAGCTTTACGCAATCTGGAATCCCATACCGGAGTACAATGGCCGGGAGAACGTGGGCTACTTTACAGGGGGCAGAACCCCTCTGGTCATCGCGTCCAGCGGGGACGATGGCAAGACCTTTACGGAGCCGGTGGCTTTTGAGTGGGACAAGGAGAGCGGCTATTGTTACTGTGCCATCTGCTTTACCGGGGAGTCGCTGCTGCTGGCCTATTGCGCGGGTGGCAAAAAGGAGCGCAGCTGCCTGGTGAAGACCCGCATCCGCAGAGTGGATAGAGCGGATGTGGAGAAAATCTGAAGGTTTTTCGGGGAGCGCACATCGGGTAATACATAGGCCCGGATCAGAAGGTTCCCGCCCTTGAACCGCCCCTTTATAAGCTTTCGCCGCTGCTGGCGATGTGGGTCGAGCGCCCTGTCGCCGAAGCAGCGCGGAAGGAGGGGACGGGCATCCCGCATTTTGAATCACCCATGTTCAGTACTTCTTTATTATCTGGAATAGTTTGCAGATAAATTTGCAGCAGTTATTTGTAGGCGCTTCCATTTATTATTTCTGTGATTGTTTCCCATTTGCGAACTTCTCCTTCTGGATATTCGCCCAAACAGCGCATAAAGTCTTTATGTAATATTTTATTCTCATCTTCACCTTTGACTTGAAATGTTTTATCCGGAATAAATTCATGGATATCAATTTCGACTTTTATGTCTAAGCCTGTATTTTTTGATATAATTGCCGCAGTTTGTAAAGCTCTTGTATATGGTGAAGATACAATGACTTGACAATTTTCAAGAAGCGGATTCAATGAAACCTCTTCTGCCTGCTTTATGCCCAATTCTGTTAAAGGAGCCATATCTCTTCCTTGCCCAATAAAACCTCTTTTATCTACTTCAGCTTTATTTGGCTCTCCATGGCGGATAAACACTATCTTCATTTATATCTCCCTTCATCTATATCTCCATATTCCAATTTTTATATGTGATTATAAAATATTTGCCTGCTACTTGCAATGTGTATATACAAGCTTGTGTTCTATGAGGACACAATTCCGAAAAAGAAGAAAAAAATTTCCGAACCCACCTGACAATTGGACGGCAAAGGGGACTATATAGGCACGAACCGGTACATAGAGAACAAAGGCAAGAGTGAACAAAGGCAAGAGTGTACAAAGGCAAGAGTGTACAAAGGCGGAACCGGAACAGCTTAGGAACTGTCGGAAAATAACGGATGCAACTTCTTTAGAAGAAAGCCCGGAAATACAAGGAAAACGGCGATAAACTCGCATCGGTTATTTGCAGACAATTCCTTGGGTGCGCCTGGCACCCGGAACAAGGACTGCCCAGGGGCATGGGACGGAAATCCATATGCCAGGCGCAAGCCAGGATGTGCAGATGCGGAACCGGAACAAGGATGTGGAACAAAAAGAGGAGGAGACATGGTTGGAAAGATTAGGAAATTTATGGCAAACTGGAAGTTCCTGTGCAGATATGTGTGGGACATCAACAAGCGGGCCTACCCCGCCGCAGCGATCACGATTCTGCTGGACGTGGTGGAGCCCTTCGCGGTGCTCGTTTTCCCGAAATTCATCATAGATGAGCTGACGGGTGAAAAGCGCTGGGAGACGGTGCTGGGGTATCTCTCCCTTCTGATCGGCATTTTGGTGGTGCTTCGGCTGCTGCGCCTGGGGGCACAGGTGTTCTGCAATATGGCGGTGAACGGAGGGGATGTGCTGAATGTGAAGCATTACACCCGGTTTTTCCTGGATATGGACTATGCCAGGCTGGAGGACGAGCATGTGCGCGACCTCCAGGGGACGATTATGGGAAAGGTGCATGTGAACAATGCGGCGGAGACTCTGCGGGGGGTGATCACTTCTCTGCTGCGCCTGGCGGGATATGCGTACCTGGTTTTCATGCTGCATCCGCTGGTGCTCCTGGCGGTGGCCCTTGTGACGGCAGTGAATTACGGTCTGGGGCTGAAAAGGGAAAAATGCAGCTACGCCTTTGCGCCGGAACAGGCCAGGGCTGCCCGGAAATTCGACTATTGTTTTGAGACGATGGCGGATTTCAGCTATGCGAAAGAGGTGCGGATCAACCAGGCCTCTGCCTGGCTGGCGGGGAAGTTTTCCCAGGTGCTGGACGCCTACCGGGGGAAGCTGCGGAAGCATGAGAACAGGATGCTGCTGCTGGCGATTCTGGAAGCGGCGGTGGGGTTCGTGCAGATGTCCGCCATGTATGGCTATGCAGTCCATCGGGCGATTCTGGGGGAGATCACCATAGGGGATTTCAGCGTCTTCGCGGGGGCGTGCCTGAGCCTTTCCGCCGCCTTCGGAGGGCTGGTTGGCGGCATGACGAACATGCTCTATCTGTCGAAATATGTGGATGACTACAAAAAGTACACGGAACTGGCCAAACCCTCCCATCTGAAGAAAGGCCAGGCCGCAATCCCGGACAAAGAGGCCGGGAACGTAGGGAACCGGCAGTTCCTGATCGAGTTCCGGGACGTGTCCTTCCGGTATCCGGGCACGGACAGAAATGTGCTGGATCATGTCTCTCTGGCAATCGGAGACAGGGAGAAGCTGGCGGTGGTGGGCGTCAACGGGGCGGGCAAGACCACTTTCATCAAACTGCTCTGCCGCCTGTATGAGCCCACGGAGGGCGTGATCCTGTACAACGGGACAGATATCTCCGAAATCCGCTATGACGAGTATGTCAGGCTGCTGTCCGTAGTGTTCCAGGATTTCCGGCTGCTGGCCTTCACCATGGAGGAAAATGTCGTGCTGAACCAGAGCAGCGACAGGGGCAAGGTTCTGGAAGCCATCCGAAAGAGCGGCCTGGAGGATAAGCTGGAGCGTCTGCCCAAGGGCCTGGACACCAATGTGGGCAAGGATTTCGACGAGGAGGGCGTGGAATTCTCCGGCGGGGAGGGGCAGAAGCTGGTGACCGCCAGGGCTTATTACAAAGATGCCCCCATCGTGGTGCTGGACGAACCCACGTCCGCGCTGGATCCCATATCGGAGAATGCCGTATACCAGCGCTTTCATGAAATCATGGAGGACAAGACGGCCATCTTCATCTCCCACCGGCTGGCATCCACCCGTTTCTGCGACCGGGTGGCGGTGTTCGCCGGGGGAAAGATTGTGGAATGCGGCACCCATGAGCAGCTGATGGAACAGGAGGGGCTGTACCGGCAGATGTTCCTGAAACAGGCGGAGTATTATAAGTCCAGCTAGGAAATGTCCATGGCAAATGTGAAACAGCATCTGCCCATGTCCTGGTACTGGCGGGGCAGATGCGGAACTTAATAAGGAGGTATCCGAATGAAAAAGCGGAGAGAAAAAAACGAAAAAACAGGCAGCCTTCTGTCCAACTGCTGGTTCCTGATGAAGGCCGCCTTCCGGCTGGAACCGGCACTATTCTGGACGCGGGTGCCCTTCATTGTGGTAAACGCGGCCACGCCCTTCATCCCCATCCTTTTCGTCAGGACAATCCTGAACGGCATCCTGGAGGGGGAGACGGAAAAACAGATTTTGTTGTATGTCTTGACGTTTTCCCTGGCCACCTTTCTGGGAAAGGCCCTGGAGCAGACGCTGAGGTCGCGCTCTGATATCCGGATGGAGATGGCCATGAGGAAGATGAAGGATTATCTGGGAAAATGCGTGACATGCATGCCCTATGGGGAAGCGGAGCAGCCGAAGGTGCGGGACTTCGTCCATCTGGCGAAAGAGGGGGCGGGTCTGTCGGACATCTTCGGGCATGTGGTCTCCATCCTCACTGGCATCCTGACGCTGGCGGGGGCGGCTTCCATCGTGATTTTGGTACAGCCGCTGATTTTTCTGCTGATTCTGGCGGTGGTGGGCGTGCGGCTGCTGGCTGACCGGCGCAACCTGAAGCTGTGGGAGAAGTGGAGACCGGCCTATGCGCCGGTGATGCGGAAGGGGAACTATCTGATAGATGTCATGCGGGGAATCGCCTACGGAAAGGAAGTGCGGCTGAACCATTTGGAGGACTGGCTGGACGGGAAGCTGGGAGCCTCGTTTGACGGCTACCTGAAAGTCGCCATCGGGCACAATATTGCCTTGCAGCGGAACAATGCCTTTCCGGAACTGGCGGCGATTCTTCAGGAGTGCGCGGCTTATCTGATTCTTGCCTATAGGGTTGTCTTCGAAGGGATGCTGATAGGGGATTTCTCCATGTACATGACCAGCATCAACACGTTTTCGGACAAGGCCAGGCAGATTGTCTATTCCTTCTCGGAGCTGGTCAAGAGCGGCCTTTTTGCCCAGGATTTCCGCTACTGCGTGGAGCATTCCGGGTATGGACGGGGGGAGGATTCTGGCCAGGGAAAAAGGCCGGCCAGGAATGGCGTGGGGAGTTCCGCACAGGGAAAAAGGTCGGCACAGGGAAAGAAATCGGCCAAGAATGGCGTAGAGAGTTCCGCACAGGGAGAGGAGCCGGCTCGGGATGGCTGGGAGGGGGCTGCCCAGGAGAAGGGGCTGGCCCGGAATGTCCGGGAGGGTTCCGGCCATCATGAGTGTACTTCCTCAGAAATCCGTAGGAGCGTTGCTTTTGACGTGAAACCGTCCGAATATAGTCGGAAAAACGGGGAACCGCTGGTGCTGGAATTCCGGAAGGTATCTTTCCGCTACCCAAAGTCGGAGAACTTCGTCCTGAAAGAAGTATCCCTGACGCTGCGGGAGGGAGAGTCCCTTTCCATCGTAGGCGTCAACGGAGCGGGGAAGACCACCTTCATCAAGCTGCTGTGCCGCCTGTACGAGCCCACGGAAGGGGAAATCCTCCTGAACGGCGCCGACATCGCCGAAATCCCCTATCCGGAATACGTGCGGCAGCTGGGCGTGGTCTTCCAGGACTTCCGCCTGTTCGCCTTCAGCATGGAGGAGAACATCACCATGGGCATGCCTGGGGGCGGGCGAACCATAGAGGACTGCATAGACAAGTGCGGTCTGACGGAGAAATATAAGTCCTTGCCCCAGGGCCTGCAGACGAACCTGTCGAAGGAGTTCGACGAAAGCGGCGTGGAGTTCTCTGGAGGCGAAGGGCAGAAGCTGGCGCTGGCCCGGGTACTCTACAAGAACGCGCCCGTCATCATTCTGGACGAACCCACCGCCGCTCTGGATCCGCTGGCGGAATACGAACTCTACCGCCGCTTCCAGGAAATCGTGGAGGGAAAATGCGCAGTGTATATCTCCCATCGCCTGTCCTCCACCCGCTTTACGGACAAGATAGCCGTGTTCCACCAGGGACATGTGGCAGAATACGGCACCCACAGGGAGCTGATGGAGCAGAAGGACGGGATTTACGCCGCCCTGTTCCGGATGCAGGCACAGTATTATGTGTGAGGAACAGAAGTTCCTCAACCCCCAGGAGCGTTCAGGAGAGTCCGTGAGTGTTCAGGAGAGTCCGTGAGTGTTCAGGAGAGTCCG
>OFFT01001681.1_pt1 | contig 12849 bp, 17 predicted proteins | sample 1521581 | NCBI WGS metagenome assembly OFFT01 (sample SAMEA3504084, study PRJEB24116) | mouse gut metagenome | biome: mouse gut; feature: mouse-associated habitat; material: faeces | place: Denmark | collected 2011
TAGGCAGTGGCACGGGTGAGCGTTTCCCCTCCGCCGCCACCGCCTCCGCTCCCGGCTTTCAGCGTGGGGAACACTTTTGTCAGCCCGTCCAATCCTGCGGAAGATACGGTGAAGATGGCAAGTTCCAGATCGTAGGAAGAATTGTTGTAATTGATGTTCACATCCGCATCCAGCGGCGGAAGCTCCGCTGCCGCCTGCGCCAGTATCTTGATGGGTTCATCCGCATTGGATAAATCAAGGTGGATATACACCCGCCCCTGCAGTGTCTCCCCCACATCCGCAAGGCGCACGTCAATCTCCGTTTCATACACCTCAAAGAACCGGCCACGAATCATGCCAAAGCCCTGCGAGATATGCAGCACATTTCCTCTCGCATAGGTCACTTCGCACCCTTTGAAGATGCCGCTGCCGGGGATCGCCGTCTCGTAGATGATGGCGTCATCCTGCGGTGTGACATTGCCGCCCTTATAGGTTTTCAGTGTGATGTTGTCAGCCATTCTCCTGCCTCCTTAAAATCTTAGTCAAATCCAGCCGCACCGTGCCGAACACCAGCTTTGTATTTTTGCCACGCTCCCTGCCCGTGAGGATGCTGCGGTAACTCTCCCCATCCGATATGATATCCGCCACCTGCCCGAATTCCATCTCCTCCGGCTTCACCAGTGCGTCACCGTTCATCATGGTAAGCTCTATGAGGTTTGAATAGGACAGATTTGCGAACTTGTTATGGGCGGCGCTGATGGCCGCGCTCTCAAAGCTGCTCCCCTCTTCATGGGAAACCGCCTGCATCTCACACACCACCGGGGTAATGCGGTCACGGTCCTTCGTGTCATAGCCAAGATCGGGATGAAGGTAATAAATCCGGGTATTGGAATAATCCTCTGCATCATAGATCACAAGTTTATTCACATCGGCGCTGACCTGTCTGATGGTGACGCTCTTTTTGATGATGTTGGGAAGGTCGCTCTCAATCGTAATTACCCCGGATGCCGCTTTCCCTACAATGATCTGCACTTCCCGGTTCTGGATGTCCAGCCTTGTCTTTACCAAAATACTGTACTTCTCCATTGCCGGGATGATCACCGAATCAATCAGGTTCACGATATTGTAATGCCCGCCCTTATCGGAGGGCGTGATGTGCAGGCTCCAGTCCTTTGTGGCTGTGGCCGCACTGACGGAAAGACCTTTGATATTCTGCATATCATCTTCGTTTGTAATGAACATCTCTTTTATCCTGTCACAGATAAACTGCTCCATGCTGCCCTGCCCCTGCAAATCCACATCAAACAGCACATCCGTATTGAGCAGTTCCATCAGCGGCTTATAGGAAATAGTCTGTAGCTTCTTTGATTTATCCGTTCCATAGCCGATCTCTGTCACGATTCCGGCATACTCCTCACCGCCCCGGCTGATGCGGATATAGTCCTGTTTCTTCACGCCGGGCATGGCAAGCACCTTTTCCTTGTAGTCCGCCTGGTTGCCGCCAAAGGCCTGGGATTGAAAGCTGTCCAGCACCCTTTGGCGGAAAGCCTCTGTTTCCTCATCGTCCTCACCGGGCACCAGCAGCTCCACCAGCTCCGCACGGGTCAGCCCGTTCACATACTCCACGGGGATGAGATGCCCGGTGTAGCCGTTGCCCAGGGCTCCGGCCTTTTCGCAGGTCACCTCATGGCTCACGGCGTCCTCTGTGTCAGCCTCCTCCATGCGGGCGGTCACCACAAAGTTGATGTCCTCGCAGGAGAAACGGGTGCCCAGCGGCACCTCAATGTTACACTCCGCCCGGAACACGGCGGGGCTGGCAGGCTTGGGGGCCATGTTGCGGTCAGAGGCCCGCTTGATGAGGTATTCCCTGGGAGCGGTCAGCAGGTATGTGGCCTTAAAAACGAAGTCAAGCCCGATATAGAGCTGGGCCAGCTCCGCCATGGAGGGAGCCACGCCGTTAAACACCATGGAGCCCTCCCGCTTGTCTATGCCGTTTGGCACATTTGCAAGAGCGCTCTTGACCAGCGCCTCATAGGTGTGCTGTTCAAACATCTACACCTCAACCTCCTTTGAAAAATCTATCTCACCATAGATGGTGTAGACAGTGAAATGGGCCAGGACCGTCTTTTTCCCGGTTTCAAAGCTCCAGTTGCCCACGCCGGTGATGCGGTCATCCTGCTCCAGCGCCTCAGTTATCCGGCGTTTCATTTCGCTCATGGCGTAGTCTTTCGGCTTGCCTATAAGGTCGGAAAATTCGGAGCCATAATTGCGGGAATAGATGGGGTAGACGTAGCGCTCCACGTTCAAAATGAGGTAGATGGCTTGGTACAGTGCCTCCCGCTTGTCCGTCATACCGCTCACCCGTTTGCGGTCAATGTCCAGCTTGTGGGTGTATCCGGGCTGTTCCCCCATGACAAAAGTGATGAGGTCCAGGTCATCCCCTGTGGTGGGTAAAGTGGCCATTATTCTCTCGCCTCCCATCTGTCTAAAACAATGTACTTTTGCCCGCCGTCACAGCGCAGCAGGATGACCTTTTCCCCCGCCTTGAGGGCATTGTGGACCCGCCACTTTTTCCGGCCTTGGTATTTGTGCTTATGGGCCGCAAAGGCCGGATAGCCGGAGCCGCCGCTTTCATCCTCGGTGTAGTGCGGCCCCAGGCTTTTGCTCGTGCCCTCAATGGTGGACATCTCCACATTGAAGTCCCGCACGTTGTCCGTGAGGATGAGCTGGGGGTCCGTCAGGGTCTTTTTTTGGTCCACCATGATTTTGAGCGGAGAGGCGGAGGTCACGGTCCCGTAGCACACGGCCACAGGAGCCTCCGCCCGCACAGCCTCCACGGCGGCCTGCTTGACCGCCTTGACCAGCTCATTGATGTCAAGTGACAAATGTACCACCCCGCATTTTCATGTCCATAAGGTGCACACTTTCCTTGAAAGTGTGTTTGACCTGTTCCACCATGAGGTAGTTGGAGAGGTTGATGTCCCCCAGGCCCAGGGTCACCACCAGCAGCGTGCCCGCCCGGACCCGCACATCCCCCAAAACGTCCTGGAGCTTGAGCGTCCGGGTCTTGGTGTTGTAGAGGTCCAGCAGGGCGTCCGCCATAGCCTTTGCGTTGGCGGTGCTGTCAATTTTCTCATAATATTGCAGGACACCCCACTGGTTGATGTGGGAGCCGTCCTGGGCAATGTAGATTTCTCGCTTGCCGGTGTCCTTGTTCTCATAGGACAGCTTGATTTTGTCATAGGTCTGGGAGGCGATGGAGCTTTTATAGTCATAATCACCGGCGGTTTCATCGTCAATGACCATGCCCAGTTTCATGCTCCCCAGCGCCTTGAGGGTCAGCTTTCCGGCGTCATCGAAAAGCACATACATCTTGCCGGTGGCCTTGAGGGTTTCGTCCAGGGCGTTTTGGATGATGTCAAAGAGGGTTTGGTTGTCCTCCACCCGGCTTGCAATCTTGTGGCCGGTGCCCTCCAAACTTCCAAGGTTGAGCTGGAAGTCATCCGCCACCATCTGGATGACCTCCGTGGCGGTTTTGTCGGTGTAGACGTATGTGTCCTTATTCTTGAGGTAATAGAGCTGGTCATAGGCGGTGACCTTGATGACCTTGGGGTTGCTGCCCTTGCGGGATTTCTCAAAGACAAAGCCATAGAAAACAGGGGAGCCGTCCACGGAAAAACGGCAGGGGTCCCCCTCTTGAAAGCTCAGGCCGTCCGTCTTTACTACCTCAAAGGATAGTTTTCCGGGCTGTCCCTGGCGCTCCCACTCTATGGTCACGTCCTCCACCACGGCGGGAAACATCACTGTCCCATTGTGCTGGATAATCAGCTCATAGGTCATGGGATGGTGAGCACCTGCCCCGGATAGATTAAATTGGGATTGCTGATTTTGTCCGTGTTTGCGCTGGCAATCTTTGAGTATTCGGCCCCCTTGCCGTAATACTTGGCGGCGATGGCCCACAGACTGTCACCGGCCTTGACCGTGTAGGTCTTGGCGGTGGGAGCCGTGCTGGCGTCCCGCTCTTTTTCCACCGTCACCGTGGCCGCCTGGCCGCTTTCGGCAGGCTGTTCCACGGTGGCGGTCTTGGTCCCGTAGGGCCTCCATTGCTTGAGGTTGACATCCACGGCCACGTCCAGGCCCTTGGTGGCGTCCTCCACGATGTTGTAGTCCTCCACGCTCACCCTCATGTTGGTGTCGTAGAGGGTCCGCCCGTCCGGGGAGCACCGCACAAGGATGAATTGGGTGGGCTCCTTGGAGGTCTTGAGCCGTTCCAGGGTCCCCAGGTAGTAGTCCGGGGACCTGCCGGTCAGCATGGGGAAAACAAACGGCACCACAATCTCCGTGAGGCCCGGCGTGCGCAGGAAATTGATTTCACCCTCATTGAGCAGGATGAGCGTTTTGTTTTTGTTTTTGACTTTGACGGTCAGCTTGGCCGGGGTGGGCATCTGCACCCCGGCCAAATAACAGGCATAGCTCATGCGTGCACCCCCTCGGCGGCGGTGACCAGGGCCTCCGTAAAGCCATCGGTCAGCTCACGGATGACGCCATCCAGGTCTGCACCGCCGTCAATTTTGTTGGTCATCCCTGTCATATCAATTTTGACCTCCGCCGTTGTAAAGCGGTTGATGGCGTCACGCTCTGCGATGTCCCGCAGGTATTCCAGTTCCTCACCGCTCATCTCCAGGGACTTGGCCATGCTGCCAGTATTGTCGGAAATATCCCCCACGCCTTTACTCAGTTCATCATAGGGGACATATCCAGCTCCGCCCCCGCCAAGGTCATCTCCCATATTACTGGGGTCGGTGCTAAAACCGCTGAACAGACCGCCAACAGTGTCCTCAATGCCCTGGCCAAAGTTGTTACCGGCGGCCCAGGCGTCCCCGTATTCAATCCGCTGGATTTGATAATCGGAGGCGTCCAGCTTTTGCATCACCTCAACCTGTTCCCCCACGATTTCCTCCACCTTTGTGGCCACAGTATTGCGAAAACCGGCCACAGCGCCGGACATATCGGTGCCCAGCACAGTATCAATGAGGGATGCAGCGCTCTGAACGACACCCAGAATAAAGTCAAACATCCCCGCAAACAGGTTGATGATTGCCCCCACGGGGTCGTTGAACACGTTTGCAAAGAAGTTGGCGAAAGTGGCAATCAGGTTGTAAATTTCCACGCCGATGCTGATAACGAAATTGACCACACCCAGAATAAGGTTGAGGATAAAAGCACCCGCCACGGCAAAGGCCCCGCAGATAATCCCGGTAGCGGACAGGGATGTCCCCGCAAAATGGTTGACCGCCGCCACAGCCGCATAGAATACAGCGATAAGGGCAATGACAGCTATGACAATCCAGGTGATGGGGCATGCCATCAGAGCGGAATTAAATGTAAACACCGCAGCGGAGGCCGCCGCTGTGTTGCCTGTCAAGATGCCAAAACCGATGGAAAGAAAATTCACCACCGCATGATAGGCTTTCGCCACTCCGGTTGCAATCCCTTGAGCGATTGTCACGCCCTCAGTAGCGGCCCAGTAAAGCCCCATCGCTACGGCGGCTCCCGTAACAATGGGAGCTATCCAGCTCCAGTTATCTGCAATAAAGGTGGCCCCGTTTATCAAAAGGGCAATGACAGCTCCAGCCACGGCGGCCAGCACCCCGAAAGCAGTAATAGCACCGTTAGAGAAAGTCTGCAAGGCCTTACTGTTTGCGAAATGGTTTACTTTGGAAAGAACGGGGTCCAGGGCCGTGAGCGCCCGGTTTTGCATGGAGGTCCATATCTGCCCCCAGGTCATGGGCATACTCTCAAATTTGGCGTTGGTTTCGTCCGCCGCCGCAAAAAGGGCGTTTTTGACAACCTCAGCGGTAACAGCACCCTCCTGTGCGTATTGCTTGATGCTGCCCTCAGCGATGCCCATATAGCTCTCAATAGCCCTGGCAATTCCGGGGGCGTTCTCCAGAATGGAGTTTAGCTCCTCGCCCCGCAGGGCCCCGGCGGCCATAGCCTGGGTGAGCTGGAGCATGGCGGCGCTCTGGCCTTGTGCGCTGGCCCCGCCGATGACAAACTGCTTATTGACCTGTTCCATAAAGGCGATGAGTTCATCATTGCCGGAAAAGGCCGCCCCGGCGTTGGCCCCCATGCTGGCAATGGCGCTGGCAGTGTCCAAGTAGGCCGCACGGGAGCGCTGGGCGGAGGCCATGATTTTGGCCTCCAGGGCCTCCACGCTGCCGCCATCGTCCACAGTGACATTGATGCCCATGTTCTGTACCCCGGCAGTTTTTTCCATTATTCCGTCCGCAACGCTGGCGGCCTGGCTGTCATCCGCAATGAGAGAAAGCCGAGCCCGTGTGCTGGACATTTGGTCGGACAGGTCTATGGCCTTTTTCACACCCGTAGCTATGCCAAACGCTGACACTAATTTTTTCACAGAGCTTAACATTCCGTTAGCTGCTGCTGTCCCTGTTTGAATATTTTGGTTAAGCCGTTCCTCCATTTCGGTGGCCTCTCCGTATCCATTAGTCAACCGCTCCGCAAGCGCAATTTGCTCACTCAATGATGCACTGGCGGCCTCAAAATTTTTGATATGCACAGCCTCATCGCAAGACTGCTGCATGGCAATAAAACTGCCGTTGAGAGTTTGCATATTTTTGATAATGTGCTTGAGCACAATGCTCATGCCATCATTAAGTGCCATTTGTGATTTAATCGTTGCCACAGTTCCACCTCCCTCCGGGCGTAAAAGTGCCGCCCTCCCCGCTTTGTGGGAGGGCGGCTATAGTTCTGAGCTTGTCTAAAACATGGACTTAACAAATTTTTTGTACATTTTTTCGTCCACCTCAAGCAAGCTGTTTTTCCCGTCCTTAAAGCGAACGGCAAGGGTAACAATGCTTTTATTTTTTGCGGACAGGCCCGCCAGCATACCAACAGGCCCCAGTAGAGCAACGCCAACAGCCCCACGGGCCACGCCGCTGGCGGCGCTCTTGCGGGTGTCCTCCGTAATGACATCATAGGAGTCCACCTCAAACTTGTTTAACGATATAAAGGTTTTGAAATCAATGCAAATTTGTACAATCCCGGCCACACCAGTCACAGGTTTCCCCATATAGTCACCAGCAATGACCCTGTTTTTTGCACCCATAATGGCATACCTCCTTGGCGGTGATACTACCATTTTAGGCTAATATGGTTCACGTTGTCAAGTATCAGAGCCCAAAAGATGTTATAACTTCACTTGCGCCTCCCGCCGAAAATATGGTATGCTCTCAGCAGGAGGTGATTACAATGGATTTTGGATTTTCCCAGGTTGAAGTTATTTATATCTATGGGGAGTGCAAAAAACGGCTGAAAGAGCAGGAAATTGCCAAGTCCGCCGGTGTCAGCGGTGGCCCCGGTGAGAAAAAGACGCTTCGCTCAATCATTCAGAAGATGGAGCGTTGCTGTCCGGCTCTCCAGCATCTGCCTGATTGAAGATATCATACTTTTGGGCCATTTCCTCAGCCCACTCCGCCATAGATACAATTCTTGGCCGTAGCCCCTGCACAAGAGCGGCCAGCTCTTTGGGCGTTCCGTAAATGCGTACTTCCATACTGTCACCGTTTTCCCTTCTTGCGGGCCTTTGCTTTCAGCTCCGCCTCTTTTTTCTTTTCGGCCTCAATGCGGGTCTTGATGGAGGCAATGACAAAGGCCCGCTCTTTCACAGGCAAGTTCATGAATTTGGACGGTTCCCAGCCAAACTTTTGCAGACAGAAATGGGCAAAGTTGGCCTCCGGGTCACCGTCCAAAATCAGTTTTTTGCCTCGTCCACCAGCTCATCCTCAGCCTTAAAGCCGTTTGTCTCAAAGACCGCCGTGATGTAGTCATCAAACTCACCGCCGATGAGCATAGCGCCCACCAGGTCCTCCGGCTTGGTCACGCCCCAGCTATCCTGGAGGGCGGCGTCCTTGAGGTCCGGGAACACGGTGCACGCCGCCGCCACCTTGGCCTGGAAAGCATAGGTGTCAAGCTGCTGGGTGTACTGGCCCTTTTTGCCAATCACGGGGACCTGCCGGATGCAGGAGGAGCGGATTTTGGCATACTCATCGGCGGAGATGCAGCGGATTTCCCACTCCACCGGCTTGCCGTCCTCCCCCACAAAGCGGGGGGAGGGGGCAAAACTGGCGTTTTTGATTTCCGCCACATTGGGGCGCATAAATGCGGACAGGCTCTTACTCATGGTGTTTTCCTCCTTGTAGTCATGCCGCCCTATCACATATAGGACGGGTTGGTGTATTTCTCAGGACGGCTAAAGCTATCGCAAAAACCCTCAATGGACTGTTCGATGAAGTCACCCTCAGCGTTGAACATAGACAGCAGCACGTCCCCGTCCAGCACGCAATCATTATAGATTTTCGTGCTCCGGCCCACGCTGCTGGCCTGGTCATCGTTGGAGGTCTGGATGGTGAAAGTGGGCATCACGCCGGTGCGGATAAACCGTTCAATCACGTCATCGAAAATCTCTGTGCACTTGTAGATGGTCATGGAAAAGGCCAGGACCACCGTGTCAGCCTTGTGGCCGATGACGATATTGCCCAGCCGGGGGACCTCTTTGGTGTTGACCTGGGCCTTGCCCTCAAAGTCCTTGGCCATCAGCATGGAGTAGCGTCTGCCGTCAATCGTGACAAAGCACTCCGCACGGTGGGCGCTTACGGCGTCCTTTGCGTTCATCATAGCTCCGTCAGGCATTTAGTTCTCCTCCTTTACTGGATAATCACGCTCATGTAGAGCTGGGCCATGGCGTTGATGATGTTGAGGCCGTTGACGGTGACCAGCACGGCCTTTTTCTTGTCACCCTGCTCACAGCTCACGGTGTCCGGGTCGAAGTTCTCCACCGCCCGGATGTCCTCAAGCTGCTTGATGTAGTGGGTGATGTCACCCCACAGGGCGGACCGCCCAGAGGCATCATTGGGCACGGTGCCCAGGTAGCGCTCATTGAACAGCACCGCCACGTCATTGGCGATTTGGTCACACACCCGCATGGTCTGATTGCTCTGGAAAACCTCCCCCTTGGTATCGGAGAGGGTCAGCAGGGTGTTGATGTCCTCCAGGACACGGGTGAGGCCATTGACGTTGTGGAACATGAATTTGCCCGCCTTGAGGGCCGCCGTGAGCTCCGCCTGCTTATAGTCCGTGTCCAGGGTAAGCTCCCCGTCATACTTGGCATTGGTCAGGGACTTGTTGACGGCCACACCAGCGTGGGCCCCGGTGGCCCAGTAGACCACGGCGTGCTCATCCACGTCCATGGAGGGGTGGGTGGCGCTGTTCCACACGCCGATGACGCCCTCATAGTCCACCGTGGAGGGTTTCCACGCAATGAGCTGGAATTTTGCACCCACCTCATCCCGGACCCGCTGGCAGTAGGCGGCGTAGAGCCTGACGATGATGGGGTCCGCCGCCGGGCAGCACATGGCATTGAAAGCATAGGCCTCAATCTTGTCCAAAAATGCCTGGTGGCTGTCCCCGGTGATGTTCGCCACGTCCTCCCCGCCGGTCAGGGGAGCCCCCGCCGTGGCCTCCAGGGTGAGGTCCTTTTTGAAGTCCACATAGTCATTGCCGGTCAGATCCTCCGCCTTGGTCACCGTCTGGAGGTCCACCTGGATGCCATCCAGATAGGTGCCAACGTCAAAGGCGTCCGGGTCATCCACGTTGACCGCAATGACAATGGAGAGGTCATTGCCCCGGATGCCGGGGTACTTGGCGGTGGCCAGCGCACAGGCCGCCTTTTTGGCTCCCAGCCCCAGCCGGTAGCAGTAGACGGTGGTGGCGTGCAGGAAAATCTCCCGCAGGGCCAGCATCTTGGGGTGGTCGTAGGAGTAGCCGAAAATGGCCTTGCTGTTTTTCTGAAATTCCCCGGAGGTAACAGCGAAAACCTCATTTTCCGGGCCCCAGCTCAGGACAAAGGGGGCCGCCGCATATCCACGGTCGGACAGTGTGGCGGAGGCCTTTGCAACGCTGGAAAAGTTGATATAGCTGCCCGGCAGGACCTTGTTCTGGACCAGCCAGGTGCCGCCTCCCAGTGCCATTATTTCACCGCTCCTTTCATGAATTTGTTGATGAGCGCATCCACCTCAGCCAAGGTGTAGGTCTTGCCGCTCTCCAGCAGGACGCTCACCAGGTCCCGCCGGTTGGCATAGCGCTGGGAGCTCATGACCTGCTCCCTGGTGTAGACGGCCTCCGGCACGGTCTTGGCCGGAGCCGCCGCAGTTTCATTTTTCGCCATAGGGTCATCCCTCCTGTTCGATTTTTAGGGTTTCCATCATGATGTGCTCCTGGGGAACACGGACAAAATGGTCATAGGTGACAAGCACATGGAGCACCCCGCCGGTGATGGTCCACTCGCAGCTTGTAGCGTGCACCACATCCCCCTCCGGGGTGGTGATGCTCCCCAGGACCGCCGTGAGCCGGTCCGCCACAGTGTAGCACTCTGCATTGTCCCGCTTGGGATAATAAATCACGTCCAGCGTAGGGCTCCGCCGGTAGCGGGGCCCCACCTCCTGGGCATGGCTGGCGGCAGGCATCGTGATGTTGAAGTCACCAGGCTTGACGCCCTGCTTGACCTCACCGCCGTGGACCTGCACGGGGGCAGGAAAAGCGGCGTGGACCGCAAGGCTCACGCCGTCAAAAATGCTGTTAAAACTGATTTCAGACACGGAACACCTCCCGCAAAAGCGCCTCCAGCTTTTTCTCAATGAGCGCCGGGGCCAGCGCCCTCAAGTCCTGCTCTGACAGGGTGAGGAAATACTGCCCGGCCACCCAGCCCTTGCCGCCGGGCGTGCGGTGGCCAAACTCCACATAGCTGGCATAATGGACGGGGTTGATGACTTCCACCAAGTAGTTGCTGCCCTGCTTTTTGATGGGCAGGGCCTGGGCGTAGGTTTCGGCGTTGCTGTCCCCACCACGACTGGCGGCCTCCTGCTCCGTCCGGGCCGTCCAGCCCCGGCGCAGGGTGCCGCCCTTTTTGCCGCTGGGGGTCACCCGCTTGGTGTAGGTGTCCCCCTTTTTGTGGTGCTTGCCGTCCCGCTTGGCCGTCACTTTGACCTCTGTCTTGTAGTTGCCCACGGGGGTCCGGGGTATTACCAGGGCCAGCAGGCGGGCCGCCAGCACTTTGGACACGTCCCCGCAGAATTTCTCCAGGTCAGCGCTTTGGAGCCGGTCCAGGTTTTCCCGGAGCTTTTGGAGCTGCCTATAATCGCAGTTGCCCCATCTGGCCATTAGGCCCACCCCTCCCACAGCTCAAGCGGCACCTCCTGGTGGACGGTGTAGACCGCCGGGGTGCCGCTCCGCTCATAGTCACGGGTGACCTTGTTCTGTGTCACGGTGATTTTTGACCCCTCCGGGATGTCCACGGAGGGGTCAATGTAGAGCGTAACGGTTTGGACTGTCTTGGCGGCCTCCTCAGAGGGCTCCGTGGCGGGGACGGTCTTATGAGAGATGCGGCAGGCCACCCCCTCCACCAGCACCCGCTCAACGGGCTCCGTGCGGCCATTGGCCTCATTCAGCACACCCTCCCGCACGGTGACGGTGGCCTTGCCGGTCCAAAGGCGCTGGACCGCTGCCTTGTAGCGTTCAAGCGTCACCATTTCAACCTCCGAAAAGCCCCCAGGATTTTCTCCGATGGGTGGACCATGCCGTCCAGGGCGGCCAAAAAGCGCCCCTCCGGGCTGGAAACGCCGTCACTGGCCCCGGCAAAGGTGGCGGACACGTCCCCCTCCGTGATGCTCTTAACGGCGGTGGAAAAGTCCAGGCCCTCAATTTCCAGCCCCCCGGCGTTCAGCTTGTCTTGCAGGAATGAGCCCGCCACCATGTCCACCAGCGTGTAGATGAGGCCGTCCGGCACGTCCTTGTGGTGGATGCTGGCCAGGAGCGCCACCCGGCACTTGCTGGTCAGGTAGTCGATGGCGGGCTTGTCCTGTTCGGTGGCCTGATACCCCAGCATGGCCAGCCGGGACACCACAGCCTCATACACGTCCACGGCTTACCCCTTGGACTTGATGCGGGCGATGGCGATGACCTTATCGTTGACGTAGGACCGCTCCGCCTCCGTAGCCTCCCCGGAGTGCACCAGGTCCCAGTTGCTCCCGTCCGCCAGTTCCTCATCCGTGGGGGAGAGGCTGGCCTGCTTGGCCTTTTCGTAGGAGATGCCAAAGGGGGCAAAGACCTTGCGCTGCCGGGTGTAAAGCGTATCCTGGCCGCCGTTGGTCTTGGGGTCACGGGCCATCTCATAGGGCACCTTGGCACCGATGTCCTCATAGTTGATGGTGCCCTCACCCAGCACATAGCTGGTGTAAACGGTGGAGCCGTCCTCCGCCTGCTCGGTGGGCATCCCGTCATCCACGATGACCAGCTTGCCGTTCCAGGTGTAGAGGGTCAGGTCACGGGTCACGCCCTCCTTGTCCGTGTACTTGAGGGCGGTGAGGAGGTTGAGGTTTTCCAGATTGGTGGACACAACGGAGTGCATGAAAATCATGGAAAACTTTTTCTTGTGGTCCCCGCAGGCCTGGGCGGTGGCACTGTTGAGGGTGGTGGCCTCCATGGGGCCGTCCACCTCATAGGTGTGCTTTTTCACAAACTCAGCGCCCTTGGTGCTGGTCATGGCGAACACACCCCGGAGGATGGCCAGGAGGGTGTCCTGGTCAATGTCCTGCCAGTAGTCCGCCACCTGCTTGGCCACGTTGTCCATGAAGTCCTGGCCGCCGGTGATGTCGTAGGAAAAATCCTTTTCCACCCACGCCTTGGCCCGGCCCACCACCACAACGCCCTGCTCAAAGGTCTTGGTGCTGGTGGCTGTGATGTCGGTCTGGCCGTCATAGTTCACGGCGTCCCCGTCCAGCAGGCCACGCA
>OFFT01001692.1_pt1 | contig 12817 bp, 15 predicted proteins | sample 1521581 | NCBI WGS metagenome assembly OFFT01 (sample SAMEA3504084, study PRJEB24116) | mouse gut metagenome | biome: mouse gut; feature: mouse-associated habitat; material: faeces | place: Denmark | collected 2011
TATCTCTACCGTTGTTATCAGAAAAATTAGAAGGAGAAATCCTCCGGAAAAGAGGAATAGAAAATGGATTTACAGAATGAAAAATGTGTCATGGTGATTGATGAGAACCTGCCGCTTGGCATCATAGCGAACACGGCGGCAATCATGGGCATCACGCTGGGGAAGCAGATGCCGGAGGTCGTGGGCGCAGACGTGTATGACAGGACGGGCAACGGGCATTTGGGGATTATAGAGTTTCCGGTGCCGATCTTAAAGGGCAATGTGGAGGTGATCAAGTCTATCCGTGAAAAGCTGTATAAGCCGGAGTTTTCGGACTTCAGAGGTAATATGCTTACACGGTGGTTTGCGTTTCCAAAGTATCGGACAAATGGCGAAAAACTTCAGGGATGATTTGGACTGATTTGGACTTAAAAAAATGAAAAGTCTGCGATTCACGTAGCCAGATTAACCATTCACGAAGCAGGCGTTAGAATCCCCCTGATTTTTTTCGATAAGTTAGTTAAGCCTGCGAAAAACTGGAAACAGGTAAGGGGGGTGTACGCCTTTTAATAAAGCGGAAAAAGCAGTTTTTGATACGCGGCGGTGTCAATATAAAAGTGAAAGGGGATGTGTTCCATGTGACAGTCATGTTACAACAGGAAAGTCAGGATAAAATTGTGTGACAGAAAAAAAGGAGAAAATGTATTATGAGTATTTTAGTGAGTAATGCCGCAACAGGTGCATACCGGTACACAGACAGGACGCAGAAAAATGCGGTAAGCGGAGCAGGTTTTACAGAACGGACAGCGCAGACACAGGAAGCAGCGGATGCAGAAAAACTGGAGAATTTCAAAAAAGAAATCTGGAGTGAGATAAATTCCATGCCGTGGGGTGCAAATACTTCCATACAGATAACGGATGGGGCTTTCAGGAAAATGATGGAAGACGGTGAATTTAAAAACAAAATGATGAAGATCATCCGGGAGGATGCCGTCGGTTCCAATAAGATGTGCGGTGGGACGTTGATAAACATTGATGAAAATGGGTATAAAGGTTATTCCTATATGGCAGACCATGCAAAAGAGGCAGGCTCGGCATTTGCAGCTCATTCCAAAGATAAGGATGCTTTTTATGTAAAAAAAGCAGAAAAAAGGCGGGAGTATATGAGGCTGTTGGAGGAAAAGCGGGTGCAGGCTAAGAGACAGCAGCAGGAACTTTTGGACGAAAAGATTGCAAAGGCGGAGCAGGAGAGAAGCAGGCTGGCAAAGGCGTGGAGCAGTAAGCAGCGGATGGCGGCGGCATCCAATGCTTATGATGCAAATGTCATGACGGAGACAGCGGCAGGCGGTGAGGTAAAGTAAAATGAATGGCGTATCGTTATCAAACAAAGTGATACATTGGAATCCGAAGGATTTTGCCGTGAGCCAGAATTTCAACAAGGTAATCCGGGAGAATGAAAAGGTTTCCAATGATTATTACTGGAAAAGCAATAAGTCTGAGGGCGTGGACTGCTTCGGGAGGGCGCTTGACCTGACCACGCTTATCAACAAGCCGGACGGATATTTGCAGGGGAGGCTGGCAGATGCCATCTTTTGACGGATTGATTGGTGATTCATTAGAACTGCGAAACTGCGCTTTGAAATATAATTCAGGTCATAGTGCCAAGGCATATAGCAGAGTAGAAAACAGGATAAAAATGTAAAAGAGTCAGCCCCCAAATTTGTAGAAGAAATTCTATCTCAAACAACGGACGAATAATTCTATTATCCTGTAATGCTGTTAAAATTTTTGGTGTAGATACTGGTATAGATATAAGAAACTTAATTTAGGAGAGGAAAATGAAGAAAGTACGTTTTGAGAAGAAAAAGTATACATATTTGGATTCCCTGAGATTTTCTATAATCAGTTCACCTGTGTGTACGATATTGTATTTGATGCTGTCTCTTGCTGTTGCAATTCTGCCATCCTGCCAGGTTATTATGAATGCAAGATTTATTGATAATGCGCTGGGACTTATAGACGGCTCCGCAACGAAAAGAGCGGTATATATCTCACTGGCGATTGTTATCGGGATTATAGCATATCAATGGCTTGTTGATCCCATAAAGGCATATCTTGCCAACAAAATCGAGATGGATATGAGGGTCAGTCTTAAGGGCGCATATGTTGAAAAATGTTCAAAGATTGCGTATAAGTATGTTGAAAATACGGACAGTATGGATTTAATGAACCGTGTTGCCGACACAATGGAGCATAAGTTTATCGACGGTTTTACAAATATAGTCAATCTGATATCGCTTTTTATGACAATTGCGGGACTTCTTATTGTCCTTATTACACAGATTGCCTGGGTTGCACTGATTATGATAGCGGTAGCCATACCGCTTCTCTATCTTTCGTTCATAAGCGGAAAGGCAACCTATGAGGCTAATAAAGAGATTACCAAATATCAGAGAAAATACAAATATCTCACTACCGTAATGACGGGAAGAGAAAATATTGATGAGAGAACGGTATTCGGATATAACGAAAAGCTTAATGACAAGTGGTTTGAGCAGTATGAGATTTCCAGAAAAATGGAAACAAGAACACGTGCCAAATGGTTTGTAAAGCTTAAATCCGGAAGTATGATAACAGCATTTTTGTGTACCTTTATTGCAGCAATGCTGATCAACCCTGTTGCAACGGGAATTATTACAATCGGTATGTTCTTTTCACTGATCAATGCAACCTTTGATCTTGTACACACCATGTCATGGTCACTCACAAGATTAATCGAGGCTGTATCCACACATATCGAATACCTTAAAGAGATTACAAAGTTTGCAGCATTTGAACAGTATGATAATGCGGATGCCGTGCCTGAAGGCGGTATAGAATTTAAGTCTTTGGAATTCAGGAATGTAACCTTCAAATATCCCGGTACAGAAACCTATATTCTTAAATGTATGAACATGAAGATAGAAGCCGGCAGGCATTATGCCTTCGTTGGAGCAAACGGAGCGGGAAAGAGTACCATTGCCAAACTTCTGACAGGTCTTTATCAGGATTATGAGGGCAGGATACTGATTAACGGAAGAGACCTTAGAGAATATACGGCAGCTCAGCTTAAAGCCTTTTATGCAGTTGTTTATCAGGACTTTGCAAGGTATTCAATTTCAATCTGGGATAATATCGCCATAGGATGTATTGGCGGAGCGGATGATGAAGCAATCAACAATGCCATAACTGCTCTTAAACTGGACTCGGTTATTGAAGGCCTTGAGGATGGTAAGGATACATTGCTGGGTAAGCTGGCACAAGAAGGCAAGGATCTTTCCGGCGGTGAATGGCAGAGAATCGCCCTTGCAAGATGCTTTGTAAGTGAAGCACCGATTCGTGTACTGGATGAACCCACAGCTGCTTTGGATCCCATTGCGGAAAGTAACCTTTATAGTGAATTTGCAAAGCTTTGTGAAGGAAGAACCACATTGTTTTTCAGTCACAGACTGGGCTCGGTTAAGCTGGCAGACTACATTTACGTAATTGATAACGGACATGTAGAGGAACAGGGAACGCATAATGAGCTAATGGCTGCAAAGCAGCTTTACTATACGATGTATGACAGTCAGAGGAGGTGGTATCAATGAGTGAAAAGAAAATAAGTCCCATTAAGATACTTAAGAGAATAACACCTCTTGTATTTAAGGCAACACCCTTCTTTTTTGGATTGTTCATTGTAATTACAATACTCCATGGCCTGTCATGGGCAGTAAAGATTTTGTTTCTGCAGAAGTTTTATGATACCACCGGTGAAGTAATAAATACAGGCGGAAGCATAAAGACCATATACATTTCTCTTATTGTGTACGGCGTGGTTATTATTCTGGCAGAGCTTGTTAATGCACTTAACAATTTCCTGTATCTGCCATTTAACCAGAAGGTTATCGGAAAATTGATGCAGAAGGTTCATCTTAAGATATCTAAAATTGGAGCCATCGAATATGAAAATGCGTCAACTCTGGACAGCATCAACAAGGCCGGGATGGGAATCAATCATATCTTCAACATGGTATTTTCATTTATCATGATGATGGCATTTTTCCTGCCCTATGTGCTGTTTATGGGAATATGGATTTTTACTATTAAGCCGATTCTGGCAATCGTAATTGTTATTTCCATGATGCCCTGTCTTCTGACAAAGCTTGTGCAGGTAAGTATGTACGCTGATCTTGAGGATGAGATTGCTCCGCTGAGAAGATCCTGTGATTATTATGAGAGCACCATCTGCTCCAGGGAATATTTTAAGGAAACGAGAATCCTAGGCGTAACGAACTATTTTAAGAAGCTTTATTATGACACAATGGTTGTTCTGAATAAGAAAAGCCTTAAGGTGGCAAAGAGAGCCTGTCTGTTTGATCTTGCGGGAAAAGGAACAGGCCTTGCGGGTTATCTGGTTGTCCTTCTGCTTTTTGTTAAAGCATTGCTTACAGGTGATATTACGGCGGGTACATTTGCCGCAATATTCACGGCAATCGTAAAGATGCAGGAAATGGTCGGAGAAATGATTAATCTTGTGGGCGATATAGGTAAAAACAGCGGTTCAATCAACAACCTTCTTGATTTCATAGATATGCCCGAAACAGACGGTGAAACAAAGGTAAATGATTTCTGTGAAAAGATTGAACTTAAGCATGTTTCCTTTACATATCCGGGAGCAAAAGAGGAATCTCTGACAGATGTTAATCTGACAATGAACAAGGGTGAAACCGTTGCGATTGTGGGACATAACGGAGCCGGAAAATCAACCCTCGTGAGACTGATTACAGGTATATATCAGCCCACCGGTGGCAGTGTAACAATAGACGGTATACCCACAAAGGATATGAAGTCATCGAGCCTTTACGGACTTATGTCCGGTGTATTCCAGAAATTCCAGAAATATCAGATGACTCTTCGTGAAAATGTTATGATCAGCAATCTTGATACGGAAAGGGAAGACGGAACTCTGCTGGAAACCTTAAAGAAAGCAGATGTGGATATTGAATCACAGTCTTATCCCGACGGTTTGGAAACAATGCTTTCCCGTGAGTTTGACGGCGTCGACCTTTCAGGCGGACAGTGGCAGAGGGTATCTATTGCAAGAGGCATCAACAGAGACAGTAAGGTAATCGTGTTGGACGAGCCTACTGCAGCAATCGATCCCATTGAGGAGACAAAAATATATAAGAAGTTCAAAGAGATATCCGATGAAAGAACAACGGTGCTTGTAACTCACAGACTCGGAAGTGCCCGAATTGCAGACAGAATCGTTGTTATGGAAAATGGCCGTGTTGCGGAAATCGGAACCCATGATGAGCTGATTCATAAAAAAGGCACATATTATGTTTTGTTCATGTCACAGGCACAGTGGTATGAAAATCAGAATGAAACAGGGATAATGCCCAAATAGATGCACTTTAAACGGCATATATATTTTTGGCCACTCCCATATCCAATGGAGCTATCGGGCAGACGATGGCAAAAAGATCTTCACTGCCTTTGGACTGTATAGACGGGTGCGTTCCTTACACGATTCTCGATATTTCGGATAAGGAGGATATCCTTGTGGAGGAGAGGCGTGTTCCGTTTCCTGTGGACGAATACATTGAGATTTTGCTGCAGAGCGACCAATATGCTCGGGCAAATGTCTGGACTAAAGTAATCGTGAAAGAATGGAAGACAAGGTCAGATGGCCTTCCGATAAATATGGCCCAGAAAGGAATATGCAATACCATGTGCAGACGCCTCTCAATCTATTTGAAGGAAATGTACCCAATCCTGCCCAGATTTGCTCTTGGGCTGATCGTCTTCGGGGAAATCCATTTTATCATCCTGCTGAATGCGGGCATCAGGGATTTCAGGCTGGGCCTGCAGGAGCTGATTGGCGGCTTTACCGTGTTCAGCTTCCTTCTGTGGCTACGGATCGCGGACGATTTCAAGGACTATGAGCTGGACTGTCGCCTGTTCGCCCACAGGCCCCTCCCCTCCGGAAGGGTAAATAAAAAGGAGTTGGTGATTTTTGTGTCCATCCTGATTGTTTCTTTGACCTTTCATCTGCGGATAAAATGATTTCACAGACCGAAAGCGCCTGTCTGTCCGCTTCAGGCAACTGTGTAAAGGAGCCCGGCCTTTCCGCTTTATTTCGCTGGATGGAGACGAATGTTCCCTACCTGTATGCCGATCAGCCCATCGGAATCATACATGGAGACATCCGCGCATCCAATTTATACTGCATAACGATTTCACTTGCCGTGAAACCAGACTGCATAACGCTGACTGGTTCAATCGCATGATTACATTAGGCAGTATTCAGCGTTGTGCAGTATAGTGATAGAAGACGGCGCGCTGCGCTACATCCTGGATTGGCAGCGGTTCATGCTGGCGCCCCTTGCGCTGGAGCAGGCTATAGCGCTGCGCCTGGCAGGCTATGAATCTGAGGACAAGGACTGGCAGAATTTGGCGTCAATCTGCCAAATCCTGTGGTTCGCCTGGGCGCATGCGCACGTGCTTCCCATAGAGGGCGCTCGTCATTCCATGTGGAAACTGATATCAGATTTTTCAGATGGCCTATGAGGCAGCTTTACGCGAAAGCGTGTTCGCAACAGCGATTCCAAAAGCTCCTGACAGCCTGTTCTTTTTCATTGTAATTCACTGGGACACTGTGTATAATAGGATCGAGAGATAGCAAGGGCCGGAGCTTTTCGGTAAAGCTTTGAAGTGGAAAAGAAGACAGGAAAAAGGCTTATTGGTTCAGGCATTTTTCAGATTGGAGGGACTTTGCATGGAATGGAGCTATGGAATTGCCTCGCTGCCGGGGCTGGAGAGGATATGGGAGAAGAACATTGAAAATAACAAGGGGGATGAAGACTGGGTAAGATGGAGGAAGGAATACATAGACTACCATATGTCAGGCAAGTCAAAATCCTTTCTGGTATCCCTTGACGGAGAGCCTGTAGGGGAGGGCACGCTGCTCTTTGAGCCGGAATGCCGCACCATAGACGGGCGGGCTTTGTTGGCGGATGGCAGGACAACGGCAAACATCAACGCCCTGAGGATAGAGAAGGCCTATGAAGGACAGGGACATCTCTCCCGTCTTGTGAAGCTGATGGAAAAGCACGCCGGAGAGGCCGGCTACCAGAGGCTGACCATCGGGGTAGAGGCCCACATGACCAGGAATCTGGGAATCTATCTCCACTGGGGCTATGACGAGTTTGTCATGTCCGAAGTGGAGGATGGGACATTGGTGTTATATTTTGCAAAAAATCTATAGGTTCTGCAATTTATACTGCTAAACGATTTCACTTGCCGTGAAACGATAGCCAACTCTGGAGGCGCACCGTGAAAATCAAATATGACGTTGTTGGATTTTGGAAACCATGTTATACTACATAACGCCAGAATTTACCATACTGTACTGGTTAAACATATATGGCTGGCGTTATGTAGTCAGATTATTCGGAAACATATTGGATTGTCTCTCCGGTGGGAACCATAGAAATATACTATCTGCAGGACGGGAAATATGTCCTGGAACAGAGCTATATGTTCCAGGGCGACAGAGAGGATGAGGATTATAATGCGGAAACAGAAATCTGCCTGAAAGCATTTCCGCATATCAAGATGACATTAGGCGATATTTTTGACGGAGTGGACTGAAAACACGGAAGATAGGATAGGCGCTTCCTGAATATAATGATTGATAATCCCAGGGACAGAAAGGTGGCAGTCATGGCAAAGTATTTTAATGTAATAGGTGTGTGCAGACCATCGGAGCATTATATGGTCAGTCTGGACGGACGGCTTGCGGAAATCAGGAAGATGATAGACAGGAAATACTATTTTGCTATGAACCGTGGGAGACAATACGGAAAAACTACTACTCTTGCGGCACTGAAGGATTTTCTGCAGGAGGATTTTATTGTGGCCAGCCTTGATTTCCAGTTTCTGTCCCAGGCTGATTTTGAGACGGAGCGGATTTTTTCAGCAGCCTTTGCCAGGCGGTTCGCAGCGGTGCTTCGGCGTGTGTCGGAGGCGGCGGGGGAGGCTTTAGACAGGATTAAAGAATATGGGGATGAAGGCTGTGCCCTGTCAGTCCTGTTCGAAGGGCTGAGCGAATTCTGCGGGTCTGCGCCGAAGCCGGTTGTCCTGCTGATAGATGAGGTGGACAGCGCGTCAAATAATCAGGTGTTCCTTGATTTCCTGGCGCTTCTGCGGGGGTATTACCTGCAGAGGGAGGATTTTCCTATTTTTCAGTCGGTGATTTTGGCGGGGGTATATGACATCAGGAACCTGAAGCAGAAGGTTCGTCCGGATTTGGAGCATAAGCATAACAGTCCGTGGAATATTGCCGCTTCGTTTGATGTGAATATGGACCTGGAGGCAGACGGCATAGCAGGGATGCTGGCCGAATATGAGGCGGACTACCATACGGGGATGGATGTGAGACGGATGGCGCAGCTGCTGTATGAGGAGACCTGCGGCTATCCATTTCTGGTGTCCCGGCTATGCCAGCTTATGGACGAGCAGATTCCTGGAAGCGGGGAATTCCCGGACAGGCAGGCGGCATGGAGCAGGGAGGGGCTGCTGGCGGCTGAGAAGATTCTGCTGATGGAGAAGAACACGTTGTTCGATTCCCTGACCAATAAGCTGACAGATTATCCGAAACTGCAAGAATTGCTTTATTCTATACTATTTCGGGGGGAAAGTGTCGTATATAATCCAGATAACAGTGCTATTGATATAGCCTGTATGTTCGGGTTTGTGAAGAGAGAAAATGGCACTATGCAGGTGGCAAATAGGATTTTTGAGACGCGTTTATACAATTTATTCTTATCAGAGGAAGAGATTTCCAACAGGACATTTTCGGCTGCAGTGGCAGACCGGAACCAGTTTATCCAGAACGGCATACTGAACATGGAGCTGCTGCTGGAAAAATTCGTAGTCCACTGGGGAGACTTATACCATTCCGCCGACGAGAAGTTTATAGAGGAAAACGGAAGGAAATTTTTCCTGCTGTATTTAAAACCAATCATCAATGGCGTGGGCAATTATTATATCGAAGCCCGGACTAGGGACCGGGGACGCACGGATGTGATTGTGGACTACCGGGGAAGACAATACATTATAGAAATCAAGATATGGCGCGGGGAGGAGTACAACAGAAGAGGAGAGGAGCAGCTGGTTTCCTATCTGGAATCCTATCATGCCCGGAAAGGCTATCTGCTCAGCTTTAATTTCAACAAGAATAAAATACCGGGAGTGAAGGAAATCTCATGGGACGGCAAGGTCATTTTTGAAGCCATAGTATGAAGCTGGTCCAGAAGGGCATGGATTATGCAGAAAATCAGCTGATATGAAAGGGCGGCGAAGTGGAGGGCGACATTCTGGGATAGGGGAGGAACGAAAAGATGAAGGCAATCATCACAGACCTGGACAAGACTTTGTTGCGCACCGATAGGACCATTTCGGCATACACACCATCTATAAGATGCTGCTGAGCCGTGAGGGCGAGAGCATACAACTGAAAAGACAGGCAGGGCTGAGGAACCAAGGGGGAGTATTATGCTAATAAAACAGATTGTACAGGTTTTTCCAATCAGGGCAGGATCCTGCGGGGAATCCCTTTTCTAGACGGTGACGACGACCCGCCTTTGCGATTAATTCATTTCAGCTGGTTTTGTCTACCGGTCCATAGTCATAACGGACCTGAATCGGAACCAAAATTCTGCTCATTATCTGATAGTTTTCTGTGTCATCCGGCGTATAGCTAACGAGGAAGTTATTGATGCCTTCGCCGCCGACGGATTCGCCGGGAGCATGTTCAAAAACAACCCCTTTCCCTAACTGTCCAGCCACATCGGCAAGTGTCTGGCCAACCATGGCAGTCAATCCGGTAGGCACCGTATACCGAGGCACAGCCTTATGAACATTGATTATGGCTTCCATGGAGCTCGTGGACACAGCCCCATAGGTATCTGCATAGGCAGGCTGAATGTGGAATTCTACCCGAGCTCTCTGTATCTCGGCAGTGCTCCTTGTATTATTCACTGTAGCATTCATTTTGCTGCCTCCTTTGGATGATATAGGTATCCTGTCTGATTCTGACCGATGATATCTACGATTATATACAATACGGTCGAAGCATCAGGATAAAAATCCGCTGATGGTATCCGTTGTCAGGATGCTGGTGTAAATGCCGTTTTTCAGGAAATGCTCTTCTGCAAGTGCAAGCAGCGCGCTGCCATGAGCCTGGTTCCTGTATTCATCAGCGACCCAGAACTCCCGTATGAACCCGCAGGTGAATTTCAAGAGCTTGAACTGAATGAAACCAATGACATTTCCGCTGTCGGAAGTCATGACAAAGGCAAGGTTGCCGCCATCAGCATTCATCTCCCGGAACAGGCCGTCCCAATCGCGGATATGGAGTCCTAGTTCAGAGAAATATTGCTTGAAAACCGCTTGGAATAAGGAATCAGAGAAATCGGAGATTAAATTATCAGAATATCGTCCACCTTCATCCCTCGAATAAATCATGCAAAATCCTCTCGCTTTCTGGGTGGCAGTCTGTTTGGCGGCCATCTCGTTTGATTCAGTATATCATTTTTTTCAGAGTGTGAACAGACGCAAAATATTTTAGTAGTAAGGTAAAATCAAATATGATAATATAGTAATAGGGATTGTATTGATTCTGGAAGTGCCCTGTATCATGATAATCAACAGGTTCTTTCCGTTTTTGGCGGGGCGGAGGAAGATGACTGTCCGCCAGGGGCAGCGAAGATTCCCCTATCCGGAGGATGATAGGCGAACACCATAAAGCAGGCAAAGAGCAATACAAAAGAAGCTATGCGAATGAATCCGGCGGCAATCGCTTGTGGAATCCATGAAACCATGAAATTTCGTTATGGTTGAAGCCTGATGGATTTTGTGGTAAGGTAAACTTAGGAAACATGACGCGGCAGATGACTTCCTGATGGCCGGAGAGGAGAAAGCATGGATAACGCTGTGCTGAGGGAGGACTACGATTTTTTATGCAGGGCATTGATGAAGCACCCATCCATACTTGTGGATGCGCAGACCAGAAAAGATTTCATGGAACTGTGCCAATCGAAAATCGAGGGAATATCTACGTATGAAGACCTTATCGATGCAGCCACGGAGCTGACAGTGTTCTTTTGGGACGGCCATACGAATATTGAAGTGCCATATTCTCCAGTAGATTTCTGCGTTCCACTGCGCTGTGGATGGGACGGAAGAGGAGGGTTGGCTCTCAGGGAAGAGTACGGTGGGATACCTGCCGGGGCATACATTTTGGGCATCCAGGGAATAACGGTGGAAAACCTGATTTCTCTCATGTCCCAAAGGATACCGCATGAAAACAGTCACCTGGTGAGAAGCAGGATGCTCGCGTATCCGTACCAAAATTATCATGTTTTCAGCGAAACGAGCCTGAGATACCTATTTGGCGCACAGAAAGAATATGATGTTACCTTTATGGTAGATGGGGAAAGCATGGTAAAGCCATGCCGTCTGGAAAAATATAGCGGCTTTCTGGATTTTGCGGATGACAGTGATTTCATTGGGTATGAAATTGAGGGCAATAAAGCGATTTTGCATCTGAATGCCTGCATCATGAATGAGAAATATAAGAGCACGCTTGAAAACCTTGCGCAATTGTGCCAGGAGCGGCAGATAAAATCGCTCATATTGGACTTGAGCCGGAACATGGGAGGGAATTCCGCCGTCATTGACGAATTCATCACATACACCAATGCAGAGAGCTTTCGGAGATATGAAATGATAGACTATTCTTCCGGAGAGCCAATGCAGATAACGAGCAGGCGGGAAATCGTCAGGAACAAAAGGAAGCCCATCTGCTTTCCGCCCCATATCCTCTGCAGGGTTTCATGCCACACTTTCAGCAGCGCGAGAACCTTTGCAGTCACTTTAAAGGACAACGGAATCGCGCGGGTCATCGGGACAGAAACCGGCGGAAAACCAAATTCCTACGGAATGCCCCGAAAATTCGCGATGCCTGCAAGCAAGCTGCGTTTCAGGGTGTCCACAAGCTACTTCATGAGACCGGATGCCAGCAAGGACGATGCCCTGACGCTGGCGATAGACGCCATCCACCCAAAGCCTGCCTGTCAGGCGGCAGAATGTGAGGAGAAATGTACATAGGAGATCTGCACATCCACTCCAGATACTCCAGGGCGACCAGCAAAGACTGTACCCCGGAGCATCTGGATTTGTGGGCAAGGAAAAAAGGAATCCACATCCTGGGCACAGGGGACTTCACCCACCCGGCCTGGCGGGAAGAGCTGAAAGAGAAGCTGGAACCGGCGGAGGACGGCCTGTACGTGCTGAAAAAAGAATACCGGAGGGGAGCGGGGGAGAGCGGCATGCAGCCCCGCTTCGTGGTCACCGGGGAGATCAGCTCCATCTATAAAAAGGGAGACCGGGTGCGCAAAGTCCACAGCCTCTTGCTCCTGCCTGGCCTGGAGGCCGCGGAGACGTTTTCCAGGCAGATGGAGCCACAGGCATTACAGCCGGGGGAGACAGAGGGCCTGAACGAACGCCAGCGCGAAGCCGTAGAGCGGGTCGGGCGCAGCGTGGCGGTCATCGCCGGGCCTGGTGCAGGAAAGTGCATGGAGGACAGCGCCCACGACAAGGAGCATAATTTCGCAGGGGCTGAGCGCAGCCGGGGAATGGCGCCGGCTCAAGCCCTTATTTCCGCCCCTTGCCGGGAAATGTGTCCTGGATCTGGGATGCGGCTACGGATGGCATTGCAGATATTCCGTGGAAAAAGGGGCGGAACAGG
>OFFT01001697.1_pt1 | contig 12775 bp, 16 predicted proteins | sample 1521581 | NCBI WGS metagenome assembly OFFT01 (sample SAMEA3504084, study PRJEB24116) | mouse gut metagenome | biome: mouse gut; feature: mouse-associated habitat; material: faeces | place: Denmark | collected 2011
AAACCGGTATAACGTCTCTTATGACTTCCCTTATGACCTTCCGGTCCTTGTGGTATTCCTGGAAGCGGACGCGCTGCTCTTTTATGATCTCCTGCGGCCGGTACCCGTTAAGCGCTGCTACAATGTGACCGCGTTGCCGCTCTGTAAGTGCCGGCATAATCTCCGCCAGAAGCTGTTGCAGGTTCTCCTGCTCCTCCAATTCCCGGAAGCCATCTTTTGTGGTCTGGACAAACTCGCCGTACTCGGTCCCGTCGTCCGTAAGCTCGTTAAGGCTGCAAGTGATCACGGCGTCCCGGATTCGGTCTGCTTTCTTTTTATTTCCCACATTGGTCCTCATGGCCTGCCAGGCTATGGTATTAAACTTGTACTGCTGCAGCTTTTCTTCCCGGTGGTACCTCTTTACGGCCCTTAAATATCCCAGGGCTGCTACGTCGTAAAAGTCCTCATCCCGGAGGCCGTTGGTATTAAGAAACGTATATATAATATTGTGGTGCCGTTCCGCAAAAAGCCGCTCTTGTTCCGTCAATCGTTCACTTGATTCCATCCGCCGTCGCCTCCTCTTTCGGCGGCGCAATCAATCCGAAGGCCATAAGCGCCATATTTGCGCCGCGTGTCTGGTGCTGGTAAAGCTGCTTTTTAACCGGGTATTTATAAAGCGGCTCCGGGCTCTTTCTTAAGCGTTCTCTATCAATGGCCGCCGCTACTTCGTTTAAATTCTTCCGTCGTTCCTCAATCGGTCCTGGAAGCCGTACAAGGCCAGAAAGTTTATTAAGCAGCTCTATGTCTGCCGGTCCGTAAAGCATCTGTTGTCCTTTGCTCCACTTCATCTTTCCCCAACTTTTTATAATTAAGAATTGATTTTCGTCTGCCTCTTTTATAAGGACCTGGCCGTCCTTAAGTGCTATCTTCACTCGCTCGCCTCCTTCTCCCGGTAAAATGTGTGGTTTCCGTGTATAAATAGTTTTTCAAGATTCCGGCTATGCCAGGTGCTCTCCCCGTCCTTTGGCGTCCGCTCAAAGTACAGCGCGCCCTGGCTTTTATCCCACCCGCCCTCTACAAGCTCAAGGGCTGACCAGCAGTCCGCATCCGGCTCTACACGGTTATAGCGCCCGTTACTGTATGAAGAAAAAGCGTTCCTTTGCGCTATAACTTCCGTAATCGTTCCGGGAAATTGCGGAGCCTTTACCCGGTTAAGTACGGTAAGAATAACCAGCGCTTTGCCTTCCGTGTCCTCGCCCTCCGCCTCCGCCATTGCTATCTTGGTTAATATATAGGCCTCGTCTACTTCCTGGGCTTCCTGGGGCTCCTGTGCTGTCTCCGGTACCTTCACGGGTGCTTGGGCCTCTGCAGGTTTTTGTTTTCCAAACTTCGGCACCGGTTCCTCTGGCGTCTCCGTCTGGGAAGCGGCAGCGGCAACAAGGCAAGCCACCGCCGCAACTATAACCGCGCCCAGGGCTATGTATGGAAGCAAGCGCTTAAACCGCTGACACCGTCTCCTGCGCCTCCGTATGCGGCGTATAGCCCGTTTTCCGTATGTCCCGGCCAACTCTCCCACCTCCTTCCAAAAAGCCCGCCAGAAGGCGGTAGGCTGTCTCTGTGGCCTGCGTATAAGGAAGCCGGAAGCCCTCTAAACTGTCCAGGGTCCGTCCGTCTGATAATACGTGCTTAATCAATCTCCGCCTCCTCCTTTTCGTCAAATTCTTTCTTTTCTGCCAGAAGCTGCAAGGCGTCAACAAAAATTTTCTGTTTCCGCAGGGTAAATTCCGGCATCCCTCCTACTTCCCGATATGCCTTTAAGTCTGCCTCGCACTTGCGTAGCTGCTCTCTTACGTCTGCCAGGGTGTAGCTCTCCGGATCCTCTACGATCTCCGAGTTCTGCGTCTCCAGGTTATCCAATTCTTCATGGGCGTCCTTTGCCTCTGCCAGCTCCTGCGCCGGATCGTCTTTGGGCTCATCCTCAATCTCTTTAAAATCGGCGTCTATGATCTCCGGTTCCTTCTCCCTGGTATCGTCTCCGAAAAGAATTGATTTTTCTGTTTCCGGGAAGCGGTCTAAAAGCTCTACCAGCTTCGTCGTGAAGCGGCCCCAGGTGATCTGTATCTGCTCCGCGTCCGGGCTGTCTTTAAAGACTATCTTGTCCGGGTAGCACATCCAGCCTTTTCCGTTCTCGTAAGTATTGCCATATATGGTTTTAAATTCCTTCGTTATGGCTGCCTTGTCCCGCTGCGCTATAATGTGCCGCGTACTGGGGTAAATATCTTTGTAGAATTTTAAAAGCCTTCCGTCCTCCTTCTGCTTTTGGGCTGCTTTCTTTTCCTCAGCCTCCTGCTGCCGCTTCTCCTCCTGCTGCTTAATAAGGTCGCGGACGTTCTTCTGTGCTCCGTTGGATCGCTCTACAAAGTTAGCTTTCCGGGCCTCGGCCTCCTGGGTTTCCTTGATTCGCTTCGCAAGCTGCACCCAGGTAAGCTCTTTCTTGTAATTGATCCGGATTCCCCTGGCACTCCCGGTGTAATCCTGCAGCGCTGCTCCCTGGCCGCCACCGCCTCCTGCGTTTTTATATCTGCTCTTTAAGTCATCCGCTGTAATGTTATCCGTGGCCTTAATCCCGGCCCAATCGTAAAAAGCCTTAATATCTCTTTCAGAAGGTTCCGGCCGTCTGGCCTCTGCCTCTTTCTGTCGCTGCCGCTCCTCCTCCTGGGCCTTTTTTCGCTCCTCCTCATCCCGCTTTTTTGCGACGTCGCAACGGTTAAAACAGGTTTTATGCTCACAATGAAGGCAGCAGGGGTCCGGCTCCTTATCGCCTTCCCGTACTGGTGCCAGCTCCGGGTGTAGTAACTGGCATTCTTCTTTGTAAAGGCTATAAGCAATACTCCTTTTCCAGTCCTCGTTGTTTACCCTGGTACAAGGGGCCGGGCTCCCCAGCGGGGCGGTCCGGCATTGCCTGGGCTCCTGCCTTATAGCACACTCCCTGCAACAAAAAAAACAATCGTATTTTCCGTCGCCGCAGCCCGGTGTGGTAAGCAGGGAACCTTCCGGCCGTACTGTCCGGGGAAGTCCGTAAAAAGATAGCTGCTCTTTTTCTCTCTTGGCCGCCTTCATGGCCCGTATTTCCCGGACCGTTGTCTCCTGCGTTACCTTCTCCAGCTCCTCGTCTGGCAAGCCTAACATTTCCTGTAATTTGCTTACGCCCATCCCGATGTACTTCTCCGCCATATGCTCCCCGCCGTCAATCGAAAAACGGGCGTTAATGGCCATAAAACGGGATGCGCTGGAAGTACTCAAGCCGTACTCGCCCTTTGCAAACTCCCATATACTCTCGTAGCCGTCCTCTACAAACAGGGCCTTTTCGCTTATCTGTCTTAAGAAATAGCCGACCATAAAGAAGTCCTCGGCCGCGCTGTTTAAATGATCTTTTATCCCGGTTTTTAACTCCTGGTATTCCATGCCTCCCCTCCTTTACTGCCGGTCCTCGGCCTCTTTAATACGCTGTTTCCAATCTGTGAAAATACAAACACACCGATAACTGCTGCTTGCACCCTGTTTCCAAACGGGGCAGGTATAGTCTGCGCGGCCGCTGCTTAATTTCCCCGTGCGTATGGCCTCAAGGCCTGCCAGGTGCCTCCTTGTGCATCTGGCGTTTAATTTCTGCTTGCTGCAATATTCGTTAAATTCTCCCACCGGGATCTGGTACTCTCCGTTTACCGGTTCCCGGCCCTTCGTAATGTCTGTTAAAAATTTCTCTGTGTCAATCAAGAAGGCCTGCTTTGTAAGTGCCTTCCACTCCGCCATCTCGTCAAGGCCTCCAATATCGAGCCCCGCCTGGCTAAAAATGTCCCATATGATCGGCATCCGGTTTTCTGGAACCGCCACCACAATCTTCGCGATCTGTATCGCTGTCTTTAAGTCAAGGTTTTCTTTTTCCATGTTGTTACCTCTGCCCGCCGTCTAACGGGTCCTTTGCTCAGAATGTTTTTACTGCCACCGCTCCGCCCCGTTCGCCAAAACTGGACCGCCTGGTATCTCTCATACTGCTGCGCCCTCCATCTCCTCTTTAAGCCGCGCTCCAGTCTCTACGCCGTCAATATAGGCCGTTGTAATCGCTGTAAAAAGCGTCTGCTTTTCTTCTGGTACTCCCATCAGAATGTCAATAAGTCTTTTCGCGCTGCTGATCTGCTCCTCCGTGTAGCCTTCAAGTTTTTTAACTGCTGCCATGTCCTTACCTCCTTTTTTAAGAAATCAATGTTTCAACGGTTACGCCCAACGCCCGCGCCAACGGTTCCAGGTGCTCTACTCTGAGAAGTCTCCTATTGTTCAGAATGTCTGTAAGCTGCTGATCTGTCATGCCCGCCTGTGCGGCCACAAAGGTCTGTTTAAGGCCTTTAGAACGGATAAGGCATCTAATATTGTCAATAGTGCTTTGCTGGTTTTTGGCGGCCATCCGTCTCCTCCTTCCTAGACTGTTAAGGGTTTTTATAATTACTTACTTGTCAATGGTTTTTTATTGACAAGTAAGTAATTATGTTGTACCAGCCTGTAAGGATGGTACAAATTTTTGTGGCTATAAAACTATTATATGTGGCTATAAGTCATTTGTCAACAGCTTTTTTGTGGCTATAAAACTATTTTGTTGACATACCACAAATTTAGGCTTATACTTGTTTTTGAAAGGGGGTGTAATTATGAATGTGCGCTTAAAACAATTAAGAAAGGCGCTCAATTTTACCCAACAGGAATTTGCCGACCGCTTGAAAATAAAAAGAAATACCGTTGCAACGTATGAAACGGGAAAAAGTAATCCCAGTGATGCTGCGGTATCTCTTATCTGTCGGGAATTTAATGTAAATGAAGAATGGCTCCGAACCGGGGCCGGGGAAATGTTTAAGGCTGCGCCCAGCTCGGTGCTGGATGCCCTGGCTGAACAGTACGGCCTAACAAATGCCGCCTATGTAATGGTTGAAAAGTTTGTGAACCTCAAACCGGAAGCCCAGGAAACAATCTTTAATTATGTTCGGGAAGTGGCAGCGGCTTTTCAATCCGGGGAAATATCCCCGACGGCTCCTGCTGCTATGGATGTAAATTTAGAAAATCTTACTATTGATCAGAAAGTGGAACTTTACCGCCAGGAACTTGAACGGGAAGAAAAAGCGGCGGAAAAGTCCGAAGTCTCTTAGTAAAACGTATAGAATTGTTCTAATGAAATACATAAAATTCTTTAATAAGTGGAAGCTCGCCGTTGCGGCTCTGTTCGTTATCAGCGCACCTTATAGCCTAATTACCCCCCCCCGAACAGTCGTTCTGTGAAACGGTACTTGTTGCCATCGTATGTCTTTTAATTGCTGCGGCTCTATTGCTTTCCGATATCCTGTATATAAAAACTCCTGCAGAGAATATCTGGAAGCGCTGGACTTTTGTGGAAGGGGAAAAGGCCCAGGCAAGAAAAGAAAGGGCGGCTTATGGTGAATTGACGCCAACTTATATAGATACTGAATTAAAGTACGGGCTGTTTACTGGTGCTACTGGTGGGAAATATCGGACAACTCTTCGCCGCTGCTCCTGCCCGGATTTTAAGAAAAGAAAAGTACCTTGTAAGCATATGTATTATGTGGCTGCAAAATGCGGCGTTGAAAATTTGAAATAAAAAAAGGAACCCCGTCCGGACCGTTGGCGCGGTCTTGGTGGACGGGGCGGCTTGGTGCCATGTTATAAAACATTCCGAGCAAATGTATTATAGCATGGCCCGGCCAAAAACACAAGTAAAAGGCAAGGGCTATTTTTGCGCCCTTTTTTAGAAGGTGGTGCTATAATGCGAAAAGAAACAAAGAAGCCAGCGGCCTCCTCTCTATCTGTGGAAGCTCTGGAAAACGTAGCCGACCTGTATATCCGGGTATCAACAACGGAACAGGCCGAGGAAGGCTTTAGCGTAGAAGAACAAGAGACCCGGCTCCGCTCCTACTGTGAAGCCTACGGGTATATTATAAATGCGGTCCATGTGGATCCTGGGTACTCTGGCGCAACGCTGGAGCGACCGGGAATAAAGGAAGTTATAAAGGATGTCCGGGCGGGCCGCTGCAATAAAATTATTGTCTGGAAGCTGGACCGGCTCTCAAGGTCTCAGAAGGATACGCTTATCTTACTGGAAGACGTCTTTTTAGAAAATAGCTGTGACTTCGTGTCGCTTATGGAAAGTTTTGATACGTCTACGCCCTTCGGCCGCTGCGTGGTCGGCATCCTGGCGGCCTTCGCCCAAATGGAAAGGGAAAATATCAAGGCCCGGACTATGATGGGAAAGCAAGCGGGCCTTAAAGACGGAAATTATTATAGCGGCCGGACTCCGCTTGGTTATAAATACGAACGCCAGGCAAACGGTAAGCGGGCGCTTGTTGTGGATCCGCTCCCTGCTCAAGCTATAAAAGAAATGTACCGGCTTTATAACTCCGGCCGTAGTATGTCGGAAATAGGAAACTTTATACAGGAAAGGTACGGACTTTTTCTCAATCTCGGAAGGACCGAGGCCTGCGGCGCTGTCTCCCGGACTCTGCAAAATCCTTTGTACTGTGGCCGGGTACGTTATGGCTCCCAGGAATATGAAGGAAAGCACGAGGCCCTTGTAACGCCGGAAGAATGGCAAACGGTAAACAATACTATACAAAGTAACCGGAAGGAATATAATAGGCAATATGTAAAGTCAGACGGCCTCCTCTCTGGCATGATCTTCTGTGGCTGCTGTGGTGCCCGGATGTCTATCTGCAAAATAGGCGGCAAAGGCGGAAAACGAATAAAAAAATATGTCTGCTATTCTGTAAGCAAGGCCAGCGCAGCTATGGTAAAGGATCCAAACTGTACGAACCGGCGCGGCTATTTCCCTATAACTGAATTGGACGGGATCGTGCTGGAAGAAATAAGAAAACTTACCCTTGATCCTGCTGCCCTGGATTCTCTAATCGCTCAAAGCAAAACCGAACCGGAACCGGCGCAGGAGCTTTTCGCTGACCGTATGTCTGAACTGGAAAAGCAAGCCGCCCGGCTCCTTAATCTATATCAAGCTGGCGTTGTGGAAATAGAAGAAATACAGGAACGCCTGGGCGCAATCAAAGAAGAACGCGCCAAACTGCAGCGTACTATGGAAGAACTGGAACCGGCGGGCAAAATGTCAAAGGCTGCTGCCGTCGAGTGCCTGGATTCTTTTGCCGGTATTTTGGAAAACGGGGATAATGAAGCGCTTTACAATCTGACGCATAGCTTAATAGAAAAGGTTATTGTATATAAAAAGGACGTCGTCATCCACTGGAAATTCTGTTGAATTTCCGGGCTTTTGGCGTGAGTACAAAATAGTTTTATACTTCTTGAAGTATGATTTTCGCATTTCTTGAAGTTTGATTCTGGAACTTCAAGAAGTCTATTTTTCATACTTCCAGAAGTTTGATTTTCATACTCCTTGAAGTATGATTTTGGAACTTCTGGAAGTTCGTTTTCCATACTTCTTGAAGTATGATTTTCATACTTCTGTGTATTTCCGGCGTTTTCTGGCTCTTTTTCTTCCTGCTCCGGGCTTTCCTTTATGATGAAATTCTTGACATAGATTACGTTTGGTTTCCCTAAACCCAAACGCTTTTTCTCTATCAACCCGATTCCTTTTTCCGAATCAAGTTCTGCCAGGTTCTTGATCGCTTTTTGTCTGCTGCAGTTCAACAGTTCCATCACATCTTCCACGGTAAAAATAATATATACCCTATCCTCTTCGTCAAACCACCGATTCTTTATGCTAAGGCTCATACGGTCTAATAAAAGACCGTATAAAACCTTCGCTTCACAGGAAAGAGCCTTGAAACATTCTGCAGTGAACAGCACTTTCGGAATCCGGTAAAACGTGTACTGCTCCGCTTCCATGCCCCGGTAATAATCAAACTGTAGTTCCTGCATCCGTCGTCCCTCCCTCCTTCTGCTTCCATTCTTCCAGAAGCGTATAGATCACATCCTCAATCTGCTCTTTGGAATATTCCGTCGGGAAATAATTGCGGATTCTCTTTGCGGAAATCGTCACATTCACATTTTCCTTCTCTTTCCGGATTAAAACTGCATATACATTCCCTTCCGTCAATTCCCCTGTTTCACTGCTTTCCTTTAGCTGTTCTGCCTGCGCTTTCGATGGGAATATGCCGCTGTTGCCGATGGCGTCCACAACCCATGCCTGTTCTTCTGCTTTCAGATAAGACAGTTTCTCCCCGGCCACCATAGGGATTTTATTTTCATCCACATAATCCATCAGTTCTTCCGCCAGTTCCGACAGCCGGATATAACGCTGCACTGTCCTCCCGCTGTCCCCGGCAGCTTCCCCGATGGCATCCGCAGTATATTTCTCCCCTTTGCTGCCCTGGTGCTTCATTGCCTCGTATTTCATCCGGTACGCCTTTGCCTTCTCGCTCGGCAGAATATCTTCTCTTTGGATATTCGTATCGACCATCAGGACTACCGCTGTATCATCATCCATTTCCCGGATAATGACAGGCATTTCCGTAAGTCCGGCAAGCTCACAGGCCCGCCACCGTCTATGCCCTGCAATAACCTCATAGCCGCCTTCCGGATGCGGGCGCACAATCCCCGGCATCAACACGCCATACTGCTTTACGCTTTCCACCGTTTCCTGCATTTTTTCATCATCCAATACCCGGAACGGATGGCCTTTAAACGTATGCAGCTCACTTAGGGGAACGGAAGTGACCGTTTCGCCCGTTTCATCTATGCCAAACAAATCATCAAAGCTGTTCAGCTTTACCTTCTCTGCGCTCTTACTTTTCATCCGCAAGCACCTCCTGTGTCAGTGAGTGGTAGCCGCCTGCCACAATCCCCTTCGGATCATGAAGATAGATGCTTTTCCCCTCTGCCGTGGTTTCCGCAGCCTTTACAGATAACGGGATGCAGTTCTCAAAAATATGTACCCGGTTCCCATATACCTCCCGGATCTGCGCTGAAATGTCCCTTGCGAAGTTTGTTCTCCGGTCTACCTTTGTCAGCAGAATCCCCATAATATCAAGCGCTGGGTTTAGCTTTCTATGTACCCGTCCAATCGTCTTAATAAGCTGCTGAAGCCCTTTGACTGGGAGATATGCCGCCTCTACGGGAATCAGTACGCTGTCCGCCGCTACAAGGGCGTTTATCGTGATCATTCCAAGCGAGGGCATACAATCAATAATTGCAAAGTCATATTCCTCTTTTACGCTGTTCAGATACTGGCGAAGTATCGTTTCCCTGCTCATCACATTTACCAGAGCCGTTTCCAAGCCTGCCAGTTCAATATTTGCCGGAATAAAATCAATCCCCTCTGTATGATGGATGATCCCCTCGCCAGGCTCAACATCTTCATCATTGATGACTTTCTCCATGATATTCACCAATGTCACATCCAGCTCGTCCGGCTCCGCAATCCCCAGGCTCACCGCCATGCTGCCCTGCGCATCTGCCTCTACCAACAATACTTTCTTGCCTGCCCTTGCAAGCCCGATTCCTAAATTTACACACGTCGTTGTCTTGCCGACTCCGCCTTTCTGGTTTGCCACTGCGATCACTCTGCACATATATACTTTCCTCCTGATTCTCCAATCTATTTTTCTGTTCTTTCCAATTCCGCATACACACGGAAATATTTATTTGTCCCTTTGTTTGCAAACGGTTCCGATACCGACTTCACATCCACATCCCCCTGCCGTTCCAGAAGCCGCCGGAACCAGTGCAGGTCTTTCTTTGTCCCCTGCATCCTGATTTTCAGCATTTCAACCCTCCCAACTTAAAAACAGTATTCCGGATAGCGGAGCCTGACTGCCTCCCAAAAGTATCTTGCATAGCCGCAGCAGAATAAATCTTCCACTGTATAACAACGGCACTCCTTCAACTGTTCCTCTGCATCTTCTGTGTCATCAACGCTTGGCGTCCCATTGCAGTAAAGGTTAAATGCCATCCTTACAATCCTTGTGCTTCCGCTGGTCTGCCACCCTTCATGCAGGCACTCAGGTTTTACACATCCTGTCCTAAAATCGTAAATCCTGTCTACATTTACCCTTGTATCCCGGTCAATCCCAAGGCAATACACCAATGCCTTATGGTACACATCCTGGTATCTGCATTTCTGCAGATTCACTTTATAAAAATCTCTATGTTCCTTGTTTTTGAAAGTAATTGTGCGAGTGTCTTTCTTTTCTGCGCCTACCGCTGTATTCGCTGCCATAGCCTGTCCTCCATTTTTGAAATACTTGGGAGCTACACTCCCAAACCCTTGTGGATTCGTGCTGCCAGTTACCCAAAAAACGGCTAACTGACAACCCGAATTTGTTGTCTTTCCCAGAGAAAATCCCATTTCCTATTTCTCTAAGACTATGCTTCCCATAGTAACCTGTGAAATTTAATTATGAAGTAAGATGATTTCAAGAACTCTGATGACTTGAGTAAACTTCGCTAAAGATTGCGGATACTCATTTTACTCAACTTGTGACTTGAGTATTACTCAATTTGAAGTGATTTTAGACGGTATTTGGCGGTGTTTGGCGGTACTTGAGCGCCAGCCTTTTCCCAAATGAAAAAAGCCCCAAAAACCTTATAACCACTAGAAAACACTGTGTTTATAAGGCTTTTGGAGCCTATAAAACTAATTATGAAATTTGGACTGAAAACTTCGCTTATTTGCCCATCTGCGCCGCAACCTCTGCCGCAAAGTCCTCATTCTTCTTCTCAAGTCCTTCGCCAGTCTCAAAGCGGATGAATTTCTTCACAGCCACTTTCGCGCCGACTTCTTTGGAAACAGCTTCCAGATACTTTCCAACCGTCTGTTTGCCGTCTTCTGCCTTTACATACACCTGGTCTACCAGACAGATTTCCTTCAGCTCTTTATTCACGCGGCCTTCGATCATACCGTTGATTACTTTCTCCGGTTTCTGGGACTCTTTCGGGTCGTTCATGATCTGTGCTAACAGAATCTCTTTCTCATGTGCAATATAATCTGCACTGACTTCGCTTCTATCGATATATTTTGGATTCAATGCCGCAATCTGCATAGCAATATTTTTCATTGCCTCGTTTACTGTGTCGTTTACCACGTCGGATTCTGCAACAACGACAACGCCGATACGTCCGCCGCCATGGATGTAATCTACGATACAGCCGTTTTCTGCGGAAGCTTTTTCAAATCTACGGATTTTCAGATTTTCGCCGATCACTGCAACTTGTTCTACCAATACGTCTTTTACCGTTTTGGAAGTATCTTCCAGCCAAGCTTCTTCCATAAATGCATCCAAGTCTGCTGCTTCGGAAGCCAATGCCTGTTCAGCTACTTTTCCGACATATGTCTGAAATTTTTCGTTCTTTGCAACGAAGTCTGTTTCGGAATTAACTTCTACGATTGCTGCTTTGCTGTCTTTTACTGCAACTTTAACGATTCCTTCCGCCGCGATACGGGAAGCTTTTTTCTCTGCCTTTGCCTGACCGTTCTTTCTTAAGAATTCGATCGCTTCTTCCATATTTCCGTTTGTTTCATTCAATGCTTTTTTACAATCCATCATGCCTGCGCCGGATAACTCACGCAGTTCTTTTACCATTGCTGCTGTAATAGCCATTTTATTTTTCCTCCAAATCTATCTTAAGCCTCTGCCGTCTCTTCTGATGCCGGTTCAGATGCTTCTTCTACGTCTGTCTCAATCGTTCCCTGGTTTGCTTCCACAACGGCGTCAGCCATTTTGGATACGATTAATTTTACGGCGCGGATTGCGTCGTCATTGCCCGGAATTACATAATCCAGTTCTTCCGGATCACAGTTTGTATCAGCAATACCGATCAACGGAATGCCGAGAGTGTGCGCTTCCTGAATACAAATTCTTTCTTTTTTCGGATCTACAACAAAGATCGCATCCGGAAGTCTCTTCATTTCTTTGATTCCGCCGAGGTTTCTCTCTAACTTATCCCATTCTTTCTTCAGCGCGATGACTTCTTTTTTCGGAAGAACGTCAAACGTGCCGTCTTCTGCCATAGCTTCGATCGCTTTTAAACGTTCCACACGGCTGCGGATCGTCTTAAAGTTTGTCAGCATACCGCCCAGCCATCTTTCGTTTACATAAAACATGCCGCAGCGTTCGGATTCTGCTTTGATTGCATCCTGCGCCTGTTTTTTTGTTCCGACAAAGAGGATTGTACCGCCTTCTGCCACTACATCAGCAACCGCTTTGTAAGCTTCGTCTACTTTGCCTACGGATTTCTGCAGGTCAATGATGTAAATGCCGTTTCTTTCCGTGTAGATGTACGGAGCCATTTTCGGGTTCCAACGTCTTGTCTGATGTCCGAAATGAACACCTGCCTCGAGTAACTGTTTCATTGTGATAACGCTCATGTTTTTACCTCCGTTTGGTTGAATTCTTCCATATGCTTCTTCTCCTGAAGCACCGTTTCCGGCACCCGCTTCATCATCCGCATATGTGTTTGCTGCTTCGGACTCTGCCGAACTTGTAAAATTATAGCATATCTGGTTTCTCTACGCAAGCAGTATTTTCCTGAAAATTCTTTTTCCTTGAATGAAGCTTGCATCAAATTCTAAATTTTAAAAAACACCATTCCAACATACAATACGTTTTGCTCTTATATTCTGCCAAACATATTCTGCCAAAAACCGCCCGGCATCTGCCGGACGGTTTTTTACGTGCGCCCAGTATGGGCGCAATCTAATCGGTGAAAGTCCGTAACACACCCTGGTAGTGGGAAGTGTATAGCCAAGAGCAAGGGTGTCCATCGTGAGGTGGAA
>OFFT01001700.1_pt1 | contig 12752 bp, 16 predicted proteins | sample 1521581 | NCBI WGS metagenome assembly OFFT01 (sample SAMEA3504084, study PRJEB24116) | mouse gut metagenome | biome: mouse gut; feature: mouse-associated habitat; material: faeces | place: Denmark | collected 2011
TTTACATCAAAAAGGAATAGGATTCCTTATATTTTGGGCGTTTTTTGAAAGTTGTTTATAATAAAGCTGAAGGTATTAGGGTTCTGTGGATAAATCTGCGGAAACTCAAGAATCCGGATATTGAAAAATCCCGTCTTTTCCTGTATAATCGAATCAGAAGAATCGGCTGGTAAATAAAATCTGCGGAGGTGTCAGTAGAATGAAGTTGTCAGATATATCAAGTGGACCGGATTGGATCATATGGGTTGCCTTTGTCGCCTTTGCCATATTTTCCTCAGTCTTAATTTCCGGACACGGAAGTGGATGGATTGCTGGTTATAACACGGCAGCAAAAGAAGAAAAAGCTAAATATAACGAAAAACGTTTATGCAGAACAACGGGAATCGGCATGGCTGTCATAACACTACTCATCTTTATTTCAAAAATATTTGAAAATATATTGCCGGCAGGCTTTGCATATGTCATACTCGGAGTTATCGTCGCTGATGTGATTGTGATTATCATTCTCAGCAATACAATCTGCAGAAAATAGCACTGTATTGTTTTAAGGAAAGATGCATGCAAAAAATCGAAATTCATACAGGAGGCCGTTATGCTTGATTTGATACCCAGTGCAGAAGAAATGACAATTTTAGTCGGAGAATCACTGTACGATATTTGGAATAAATTAAATACGTTCATCCAAGAATCCTATGACATGGACCGTTCATGGAATACAGGCGGTAAAGCATGGAAATATGAATATAAATACCGTCGGGGCGGCAAAACGTTATGTGCATTATATGCAAAAGAACACTGTGTGGGATTTATGATTATCCTAGGAAAAAACGAACGGTTAAAATTCGAAGCTGACAGGGATCAGTTTTCAAAAGAAGTTCAAAGGATTTATGATGAAACCCAAACTTATCATGACGGAAAATGGCTGATGTTTGAGCCAACGGATACCACTTTATTTGATGACTTTATAAAACTGTTGAAAATGAAAAGAAAACCAAACAGGAAATAACAATCATAAATCCAATCTCATATATATAGATGTACTCATAGGACTATTGTTATAACAATCTATCGTATAAAATCCAAATTTTTCGTACAGATGAACTGCTTTTTCCAAAAAGGGAAGCGTATCTAACAACATATAAGAATAACCAATTTCTTTTGCATCACTTATTATTTTCTGTATCAACAATTTACCAATATTGTTTTCTCTAAATTGTGGTCTTACATAAAGGCGTTTCATTTCACAATTTTTTTCATCTATATTTTTCAGCCCGATACATCCTGCGGCTTCTCCATTACAATAAGCCAAATACAGTCTCCCGGAAGGCATCCCGTATTTTTCTTCTAAATGATTTAATTCTCCATCATAATGCTGAAGAACCAGATAATTTTGAAAGGAACTGTCCTTGGCTATTAACATATTTGTATATTCCGAAAATAATGTATTTATTTCTTGCGTGTGCGCATAAGCTAAAACTATTTCAATATTCATCGTAGTTCCTCCTAACGATCTATAATTTTTTAATCTGCCTCTATCAAAGTAATAGATATCTTCTCTCTTGTATCCATATTTGGAACCGGGAATGCCGATATGCGGTTCAAAGGTAAATATTTCTACATCTCATAATTTTCTACCGTTTCCTTTCTCAATATAGACTCTATCATTTTTGTTTTTTACAATGGAATGTTCGAGGTTTCTAATAAAATCCAAGTTAAGAAATCCTTTTTTCACAATCAAATCATTCACATAATAGTGTAATTCTTCAAAGGTCATATCCGGCGCTACCGCATACTACACCGTTTTCAATGACAAGAGTTCTTGCATAATCCCTCCAATTGTTATTCTTTTGAGGACTCCGATCAATTGTAATCATATCATTTTCTGGTATCACTCTATTCGCTGCCTTGTATTCTTTGCCTGATACGGAAACCGCAGTTTCTTCTCCGGCAAAAATAAAAGCGCTAATATCCCAATACCAAAATGAATCTGCGCCGCGATTCAGCAAATACGCCTCGCACAGCGCTTTGATCTCCCGCAGGTTCATCCCGGCTCTTATTGTACCGGCAATATATTTCATGGCTGCCCTATTTAAATTTTAGATTGCGGAATACAAACTTCTCTGCATGAACTGCCTCCTCCTGTATACATTTCGGCCAATATTATGAAAAATCTTACTAAAATAATTTTTCCACCTAACATGACATTCCTTAACCTCTATTTCCGCCTTTGGGATAAATAAACAGTCCAAGGCTATGAAACAGAGGCGTATTGCGTCTGTGCCCCCTTATTTCTTATGGCAAATACTGTCATGATGTGCTATATTGGGAGCAGAAAATATAGATATGTTGACATGAAAGAGGTTTGGTATGATTGAAATATTATTTTATGAAAGTGAAGCTGCTTCCATGAAAGCAGCAAAGAATAAAATCGTGATTGGTGCTGTTAATGGACCCACATCTGTGTTTGCAGCCGGGAAAAAAATACCGCCCCAAAAGCCATTTACCGGCTGGATAGAGGGCACGTCGGAAGAAGTTATTTGTCTTGGATTTATGTTGGATATAGGAAATATTAAAGAACCGGTGGACAGTGTATACCGGAAAGAACTGATTTATTCCATGTATGCTCAAAATCAATGGGAACAGGACATTGAATGGGATAATGAAATAAATAAAGCCGGAGAAATTTACATACGTGAACTGTTTCGCTTGAAACAGTTTCTGAACCAGGGAGAAACGGTTAGAATCTGGTATAGTGACGCCCCCTATTCAAGATGCGGCTTCTACCATTTGTGCCAGATTTTAGAGAAATATGAAAATGAAATCAGAGTAGTGAAGATTCCAGAGTATGTAGTGCGGGAAAAGGATATTACAGTCTATAAAAATTGGAACGAAGTTGCAGCAGAAGAATTTGCGGGATTCCTTTCTTTTGAAAAAAGCCTTTCCAAAGAAGAAGTTCGAATGTATTCCAGTTTATGGAACGATTTAGTTGAAGACAACAGTCCTTTGCGGGCTGTGGTAAATGGAAAAGTTCTTGGTGTTCCAGAGGATTTTTATGATTTTCAAATCTGGAAAAGATTAACAAAAAAGCCTGTAAAGGAAGCGCGATTAATTGGTGATATACTTGGGTATTCTCAGATTAGTATAGGAGACTGGTGGTATGCAAAACGGATTGAACATTATATTCAGCATAAAAAAATTTGTGTTGTTGAAGACTCGGTAAATAAATATGCAAGAATGATTTGCCTTATAAAAGACTGAAGAGAATTGGAAATCTTTCAAAGCCATTCTAGAACCAACCGCCATAAAGCAACGCCGAAAATGCCCATTTTATCAGCATTTCCGGCGTTCTGCCTGTTATTCGAACTCTCTATAACTATAACATAATTGTTAAATATTTGATTGCTTTTTAAGGGTTTTCATAGCTATAATATTCATATTTTACACCGTAGTTACAGTTTCAAAGCAAACAGGTATCATACGGGTATCACAGATTTTCTCCTTGACTTCCATGTCTACATGGTACAAGCACCATGTAATTATTACATTAATAAGGAAAACTTATATAATCGCTCCTGTTACGCAACATAACCCCTATTTTGATGATAATGGTACAAGATACCACCATCATCATTTTTACCGTTAAATCCCTTATAAAATAAGCGTTCAAAATCTCCTAAAGCGTAACAATGCTTTTTCCATCTTACCTACAAACCGGAATTTATTTCTTTTCTTTACTCATAAGCGAACAACTGATGGCCACAAATAAACCAAGTAAAATCCACGGAAATGCTGCTCCCAAAAAATCACTAACCATACTTCATTCCTCCTTTCCATAACCTCCATAAGTTTTCATCAGACAAGCTGAAAGTTGTAACTACTTTAATATTTGACTTTTAATTATATGGAATAAATTCGATAAGATAATACTACCTAATGCAATGCCTAAATAACGTGTTGTTTTTTCAGCCGAAAAAAGACTTAAACAAATAAATATCATAGCAGATAGTAACAAACATACACCTGCTATTGTCAGCAATTTGCAATGGTTTTTTTATCCATTTTTTACCCCCTATTGTTTTAGTAAATCCAGATTTTATGTAACAATGTGTGCCGTGATAATTGTATAACTATATGAATTGATAGTAATTTTGATATTTTCAACCTCACAATACCAATTTTTGCCCTGTTTGTATATGTTACAATTTTTATCTAACACTTTATTTTTGCAGTACTCAACAACATCTGTTGTATCTATTTTTAGGTTTTTGATAATTCTATCAATTGAGGATCCGCCTGAAAAAACACGGATTTCATCCACGGATGAAATTCCGTCAAAATGTCCTGCGCAACGTCATGGTAACAGACTTCCGTGGAAATTACGGTATCGAATATCATAAGTTCCGTATTCATTCCGCCGGCCGTCCCCGAATTGATAATCATGCCCACTCCAAAAATATCTATCAGAATCTGCGACGCTATGGCGGCGTTTACCTTACATACTCCGGAAAAAAGGACTACTGCCTCCACACCGTGAATCCGCCCTTCGTAGAATTTCAGCTTTGCCCTTTCAACAACCTTGCAGTTTTCTATTACAGGCAAAAAAGGAGCCAGTTCTTCGTCACCGGCACATACAATACCAACTTTCATCGTTACCTCCCTTTCTCCCTCAAAACACCGTGATTTATGTAAATACGGAACCTTGAAGCGCACATATAATGAATTTTACCATGTATATCAAACGAAGGATAGTTAAATTCCGCTTATTTGCCGGAAAAATAAAATCTGCCTTGAAATACTTCAATACTCTTCTTTAATTTTTTGCTCCATCCTTCTCCTCTGTCTGGAAAACAGCGGCACATACAGACACAGAGCCAGTATTCCTGTCCCTGTTAACGCTATTCCGCCATAAATCATCAACTGTCCTGTTGTCACTTTAACCACCCTCCCTCCGCAATCTGATGATAGAGATTGTCCAAAAGCTGAATTTCCACATCTGTGCCGGCGCCTGATACTTCATATAGTTCCTTTGTCTTTTCATAATACTGTACAAAGTCTCCATACTTTCTTTCGCTAATCTGACTCTGATTCTGCCTCTCCGCCTCAAGGAAAGCAAGTCGCTTATAAGTATTATAATTTCCCGTATCCAGTTCAATCATTTTTTCTAATATTTCCTGGGCTTGCGGAAATTTTCCCATCTTCTGGTACATAATGGCTATATTATTATAAGTAAGGTATGTTCCCCCCCCCCTGCCAATCACTTCCCTGAGTATCGAAATTGCATTTTCCCCATAATCCTCTTCTCCGGTCAATTCCTGTAGGTCAATATAGGTCTGGGCAAGCCTTTCATAGATTAAAAGCTGATTATCCAGTCCTACCCTGGTACGCGCTTCCTCTAACAATCCCATGGACTTCTGAAGCCAAATACAGGCAGTCTCCTTCTCCCTGAATTCCCCATACTGCTCCCGGTACACCATATCGCACAGGATATAGGCACGCATCCTGATTTCATCATTTTCTGCTTCATTGACACACTGTTTCAAATCCTGCTCCGCACCCTTGTAATCTCCCTTTGCCTTTTTCATCTCGCCGTTTATTAAAAGCAAGTCAACAGAAGAAATTCCCTTTTCCCCTGCCTGCCTCAGAGCTTCTTCCGCATTTGAAATCTTTTCATCCCTTACAAGGGAAATCACATAATCTCTGTAAAACTCCGGTCTGGAATCATCCCTGCTTATGGCCGCCCTATAACTGATAACCGCTTCTTCATATTGTTCTGTTTCAAACTGACAGTTGCCCAAAAGAAAATATACATCTGTAAGCAGCTCCTGGTCAGAAAAAGCATCCTCAGGCAAAATTATATCCTCAATAAAATAAATCCCTTCCTCGTACTTTTTTTCTTCATAATAATAAAGCGCCTTTTGAAAATATGCTTCCAGCCGCTGCGGCTTAATCTCACGGGCAGCATTATAAGCCTCCTCCATCTGTTCCTCCGCCCCATCTATCCTGACATCAGAAAGCAAGGCCACTGCCTGCCCATAAGCTTCTTCCTTTTCCCTGGCAAGCTGCCCCTTTCCCAAAAAAGCCAGCAGAATCCCTGCTCCGATTCCTGCCGCCGTTACAAGGAAAATCAATTCCTGCTGTAACACCATTTTCTTATATCGAAAATCATATTTATGTATCTTTTGAAATGCTTTCAGCATACTTTCTGCTGTCTGGAAGCGCCGCCTGGGCTCACGGACAAGCGACTTCATTAGAATTAAGCTGATACTTTCCCCAATAGAAGAATCTATCTCAGAAGGTTTTACAATCCTTTCCGGTTCACTCCCCGGCCTTACCCCTGTCAGAAAATGATAAAGTGTCGCTCCCATACTGTAAACATCTGAGCGTGCATCTACATAGCAAGCATGCCTGGCATCAGCTTCTCTGCCAGCGTCAGACTGCTCAGCCACTGCATTGCCTTCTGGCAGTGACCTTCTTTCATCTGTACCCGGCAGCTCTGTCCTTTCATTTGCATCAAGCAGCTCCGTCTTTTCATCTGTCCCCAATAGTTCTGTTTTTTCATCTATATCCGGCAGTTTTGCTGCGGCTTCAGTGCCTGGCAGCTTTCCTTTTTCAAAATCCCCGAATGTTCTGTCTGCTTTCTGCCTGCCGCTCCCCTGCATGGATACTGCCTTTTGAAAAGATGCCATCTGCTCCGGCGGGGCATATCCCGGCGTATACCCCATTGTTTCCATGCTTTTTCCGTCTAAGACACCGGAAATATTAAAATCAATGAGGCAGATATTATCCTCCGGCGTCAGCATAATATTGGCAGGCTTGATATCCCCATGAATGATGGGCGGCTTTTGTTTGTGAAGATAATCCACCACTTCGCAGAGCTGCCTGGCATACTTTACCACTTTTTTCTGGGGGAACTTTCCTTTTTCCTTTAACAGCTTTTCAAAGGACTCCCCCGGAATGTAATCAATAATCGTAAATACGCCGTCAGGAAGTCATATACCTGGGGGAGATAAGAATGTTTAAGGTTCTTTAAAATCTCCTTTTCATCCTCATTCCTTTCGCTGCTTTGGTTTATTTTCTTTAATACCACATCCTTCTGCAGCCGCTTATGGTACGCCCTGTAAATCGTCCCGCCGCTGCCGGAACCAATCTGCTCCCTGATTTCATAAGTGCTGCTTAGAATTTCCCCCTCATTCATTTTACTGCTGTCTCCTGTCCTGTCGCCATCACGGAAATCTGAAAATCAATTTCCGTATATTTACCACTTCCTTCTATTAAATTTCCTGATAATCAGCCTCTCCAACCATCTCGGCCCTGCCGTACCCATCAATCACATAATTTCTGGTTATTTTATAAGCGCCACCATAACCTTCACCATTTTCATAGGTAATAAATCCTTCTTCTGAATACTCAAAGGTCAACACAAATGCGAGGGGACCGAAAGAACTGGGTTCGCTTAAATTCGTTTCCGTAATTCCAGTTATTTTTGACACTCTGCCTTCCGAATCGTATTCATACTCGCTTGTACTTGTCGTTATTACCTGCACTCCCCCACTTCTTCCTGCATCATTCGTTGAGACCGTCCTTATCAATTTTCCGTTTTGTCCATATTCATATTCCTGTACCTGCTTTCCCTCATTCCCGTCTCCATCAAAATAGTTAGTAGACGATACGATTCTTCCATATTCATCTCTCATAGTTTCTCCATTTTCATATTTATAATAAGAACTCAAATTGTTATTATCAGGAAACAGTTCCCGCAATTCCCCTATGAGCTGTGCGCATAATTCATATTCCCCTGCCAGATAATAAAGGCTGGGAAGGCCCTCATACATCCAACCATTTTCGGGATACAACTCCCTGTACCGCTCCAAAACTTCTATCATTGGCCGGCATAACTCCCTTACCTGTTCATCCGTGATAGTCTGCCAATTACCATAAGCTATTCCCCACAGCACATTCAGTTGACGCTGAAATTCATCGCTTTCAACCATTTGCCTGATAGTATCATCCGGTATGGCTTTTGCTTCTTCCGGCCCTTTTATCTCCCGCCAATTACTATCTCCTTCCATCCTCTGCCAACTGCCATCTTTTTCTGTCTCCTGCTGACCGCCATCTTCGTCTGTTTCCACCAGATTCCTGTATTCTTCTATCTGTATCGCAAGGCTCTCCCTTTGTACCACGACATAACCTTCCTCCAAAATATCCATCGCCATCTCATAATCGCCTGTATCTGCGTATGACCTGGCATAAGCAAGATATGCCTGCTCCAGACCGCTTAACGCTTCCTCAGATTTCGGCTCAATTTCCAACGCCAATGTATACTCCGCAATGGCCTGCTCGTAATCCAAATCGGAAAGGTATTTTTCCGCCGCCTCTATATGTCCGTTATATTCCTGCCGTTTCTGGGCGCTTTGGGCATTAAGACCAATGATGCCTATTATCACCAATAAGATAATTATCAGCAGCCCAATCCGCACGCCCTTTTTCTTTAGCAGCTCTTTCACTTTGATATTCCTCTCTTTCCCGAATAAGTAGGATAACTTTATATATATTGTAAAATAATATTCCCTCTCCTGTCAAATCCTGCATCTTCTGTCAGCCTTCCTTGAGGCCTCCTGAAAAAGCGCACATAATTCTGCAATAAAAATGCTAAGTCATAGATTTTAACCTATGGCTTAGCACCCTTAAACAATAGTTATTCCTCTTCATATTCGCAAATATATCCTACTATACCCGCGTAAAAATCCGCCACTGACATCAGATTGTTCCCCACATCATTCCATCCCCAACGACCTTCCTTACTTACGTAAAACATGTTCATATACATTTCCATGTTGCCCGCCTCGCCGGAATAACTGGGTTCCCCGCTAAACCAATAAGACCGGTAGGGCTCTTCCTCATTTAAAATGATATCCCCATAAGTCCCGTCTTCTAAAACCCAGCGATAGTCTTTCGACTCTCCGGAACTCCTTGCCCCGCCAAGCCAAAAAATAATATTCGTTTTACCCTCATCTTCAATCTGCTGCAAAATTGCCTGATATTCTTCGTCTGAGTTAATTCTGACCAGATATCCCCCCCTGTCAAGGCAATTCTGATAAGCCTGTGACCAGGTGACATCCTCCACAATCAGCTCATAGGTATGTACTTCCTTTTGGGAGACCTCTTCCGCGCATTCCCCTCCGGCATATCCTGGCCTGATTCCCCTTTCTCTGCATCAGCTTTTTCTTCTTCCTTTTTCTCGCTGATTTCCCCATCCGGCTGGTTTACGTTTAACTTTTGGAAAACAAACCACCCGCCTGTCCCGGCGGCCGCCAAAATACACAAAAGAAGGATTCCAAAGGCCAATGCCTTTACGCCTTTCTTTTTCCCCTGACCTGCTGCTTTCGTCTTTACATCAGGCGCTGTGACTGGACGGTTCACTACTCCTGTCGGCGTTCCGCAGTTTACGCAGAATGCCGCACCTTCTCTCAATTCTTTTCCACATTTTATACAGTACATGTCCATCCCCTTTTAAGCGATTAACCAAAAGGCCTGCCCCTATTCTTTCTTTATCAATTTCAATTCTTTACCTGCAATTGACACCGTCATGGAGGCGCCCTCTATTTCATAGTCCATATTCAGGCCAACTGCATCTAAAATCGAATTACCGGATTCCGGCTTTAACTGCAATGTGTCATTATCCACTTCCGAAAAAGCAAATGCATCTACCGACAAAGTATCTTCCAATCCTGAAATACGCAGTTTCCCGTCCTTATTAAAGGTAAAGGAGATTGCCCCGGAGCTGTCTGTCCATGTCCCATAAAGAGAATATATCTGCACCACATCAAGCGCATCTTCTGCCCAGGCTCCCAGTTCTTCTCCCACGCTTCCCTCATCGGAACCTCCCGAACCGGAGTCTCTCACATCAGAACTACCCGTACGGTAAAGTGTCATATTTTGCCCCGCAATGCTTATATGTAAGGTGTTTCCAGCAATTTCATATTTCAAATCAAATCCAAGGCCTGCCAGTCCGGCTGCCTGCAGATGTAAAACGCCTTTTTCTTCCGTAAACTGAAAAGCGTCTGCACCAAGTATATTATTGGCTCCCGAAATCCGCAAATTGCCATCCTCATTGAAAGTAAAAGTTATGGTCTTATTTGCATCCGTCCAGGTTCCATAGATATTTGTCCTTTTTTTCACAGCCCCAACTACGATAACAGCCGCAATGACCATAAGGACAAGCAGTAAGAAAATTCTCCAAAAAATTTTAGATGATTCCTTACCATTCTTCTTCGGTACCGAATCAGGCTTCTTTTGATTTATCGCAGCGTCAGGCGGTTTCATCATGGGTGTCCGCACTGTATTTACATTTTTCCTTAACGCATTTCCACATTTATTGCAAAAACCGGCAGTATCCGGCAACTGTGCCCCGCATTTTTCACAAAACATATTGTTTTCTCCTGTTCGTGTATTAAAGAAATTCCGTTACTGTAATTTTGTACCGCAGTTCTGGCAAAATACATCCCCGTCCGCAATTGCAGAACCGCAATTCGGGCATAAGGCTGAACCGGAAGCTACTGCCGGACTCGGACTGACACTGTTTATCGCCACATTAAGACTGCCTGAAATCAAATTGATTTCTTCATCATAGCGGTCTGTCATTTCTTTTTTCTTTGCTTCCTGAACTGCAATTTTATTCGCAAATCCCTTCACCCGATTCCAATAATCTGTTAAATCTGCCTGTGTCCCATCTTCACACCAGATGCCGTACGCATACTCTCCCGCTTCTAAAAAAAGCGTCCTCTGTTCTGACTGTAAATTAGCAATCTCTCCATTGATAGACGCTAAAACAGACTGCTTTCTGATTTCCAGGCTTTTGATTTCTTTCTTTAAATTTTCTTCTCCCTCATCTTTTCCTAATATTTTGTTTAATAATGCCATTTATTTTTCCTCCGTCTGTACTTTTCTCTTTCTGTTACTTTCTTATCACTTCACACTTCCATGGGAACGCCTCTGACCTGTTTCCATCAATCTGTCCGGCAGCTCTATGCCTGTCAGATTACTGTATTCTTAAAATACTATCCAATCTATTCTTCCCTTTCCGTTATACCTCTCTTTTCATATTCGTCTTCATCGATTATTACAAAACCAGATATGCTCTTGACATTCCAGTTCCCGGTCAGTTCTTTATCCTGAATTTTTCCTGCGAAGTCTCCACTTCCATCACGGGTCAATTTTAAACGGACATGTCGTCTGCCTCTTATAGAATACACCTTCCTGTCAAATGGTGATATCCCCGAACTCTCAATGACTTCACAATCAATTTCTACAACAACATCTTCGAAATGATAATAATCAATATAAAGACCCAACGGTCCCATAATTCTTCTTATGTACGTACCATGTCCCCCGTAATGACCAGCAGTTTCCAAATACTCTTCCCAATTTTCTATATCCAATGCGACTCGCAATTCCTTTCCGCAAATCTCACACATTCCCGTACTACTGTCCATTCTATGTCTGCCCAAACTTACCTCCATGTGACATCTGTTACACGTTCTCAACTCCATACATGTAGCATCTGCACAATCATGTCCCAATGCTTCCTCTGTTTCCCCGCATCTTTTGCAGGTTCCGCTCTGTGTGCAGGTTGCTTCTTCCCAATCATGTCCTCCCCATGATTCCCCTTCTGTTTTTTTGCATCTTTTACAGGTTTTGGGCTGTGTACAGGTCGCTTCTTTCCAATCATGCCCCTCCGATGAGTCTTTTCCTCCCAATGATTCCCCTTCTGTTTCCCCGCACTTTTTACAGGTTTTGGGCTGCATACAGGTCGCTTCTTCCCAATCATGTCCTCCCCACGATTCCCCTTTTGTTTCCCCACACTTTTTACAGGTTGCGGGCTGTGTACAATTCGCTCCTTTCCAATCATGCTCTCCCCCCAATGAGCCCCCTTCTGTTTCCCCGCACTCTTTACAGGTTTTAGGCTTTGTGCAGGTCGCTTTTTCCCATATATGCCCTAACGCTTCTCCATTTATTTTTTCGCATCTGCTGCAAATTGATGGTTCTGTGCAGGTCGCTTCCTGCCAGTCGTGCCGTATATGAATCAAATCATAATAATCTAATAGCCAAAGCACATAACACCCTAAAACTACTATAGAAACCGCTATTGCAAGCTTCTTTACAGGTATCCTCCAAAACTTCTTTTCAGGTTCCTCCGCTTTAACGCTATTTTGCTTCCTGTTTCCACTTTTTTCTAATTTATGCCCGCAGTTACCACAAAACATTGCGGTATCCGGCAGTTTTTTACCACATTTTGGACAAAACATTTTTATCTCCTGATTATCTTACATCCACTTGGAAATGTACTCTCGCTTATTTTCGTCTTTTTCGGTATCTCAATACTTTTCAGACTGCTGCATTCTGAAAACGCATGCTTCCCTATCTCTGTCACGCCTCCCGGTATCTCTATATTTGTCAGACTACTGCAGCCACGAAACGCTTCTTCTCCTATCTTTGTCACCCTTCTCGGTATCTTTACACTGGTCAGACTACTACAACCCCAAAACGTAAAATCACTTATCGCTGCCATATTTCCTTGTGGCAGCTTTATGCTTGTCAAACTACCGCAGCTATGAAATGCACCTTCTCCTATCGTTACCACCCTGTCCGGCAGCTCTATGCTTGTCAGACTGTCGCATCGACGAAATGCACCTTCTCCTATCGTTGTCAGACTGTCCGGCAACTCTATGTTTGGCAGGCCGCTACAGCCATAA
>OFFT01001704.1_pt1 | contig 12708 bp, 10 predicted proteins | sample 1521581 | NCBI WGS metagenome assembly OFFT01 (sample SAMEA3504084, study PRJEB24116) | mouse gut metagenome | biome: mouse gut; feature: mouse-associated habitat; material: faeces | place: Denmark | collected 2011
GATCAGATCCGGTGCACCCCCCGCCTCCTGCAGCTGTTCGTCATTCATCTGCCTGTGGGTATGGCTTGCCGGATGCAGGACGCTCGTTCTCGCATCCGCCACATGGGTAACGATCACCGCCAGCTGCAGATGATCCATCATCTTTGCCGCCGCGCTTCTGCCGCCTTTGAGTCCGAAGGAGATGACGCCGCAGGTTCCCTTCGGCATATACTTCTGCGCCAGTTCATAGTATCGGTTCCCTGCAAGACCCGGATAATTGACCCATGCCACCCTGTCATGCTGCGCCAGATATTCCGCCGTCTTCTGCGCATTGTAACAGTGCCGCTCCATACGCAGGGACAGCGTCTCCAGCCCCACATTCAAAAGAAAAGCGTTCTGCGGTGACTGTATGGAACCAAGATCGCGCATCAGCTGGCTCGTGGCTTTGGTGATATAGGCCGCCCGGCCGAACTTCTCCGTATAGGTAATACCGTGATAAGAGGCATCCGGCGTACACAGTCCCGGGAACTTCTCCCCGCAGGCCGCCCAGTCGAAGTTGCCGGAATCCACGATACAGCCGCCCACTGCCATGGCGTGGCCGTCCATATATTTGGTCGTAGAATGTACTACAATGTCCGCGCCCCATTCGAAGGGATTGCAGTTGACCGGCGTCGCAAAGGTATTGTCCACGATCAGCGGCACCTGATGCCCGTGCGCCAGACGTGCAAATTTCTCGATATCCAGAACTACCAGCGCCGGATTGGCGATGGTCTCCGCAAACATGCACTTCGTATTCGGCCGGAAGGCCTTCGCGATCTCCTCCTCCGGAGCATCCGGATCCACCACGGTACATTCGATCCCCATCTTCTTCATGGTACAGGTGAGCAGATTAAAAGTACCACCGTATATGGTAGAAGAAAGCACCACATGATCTCCCGCTTCGCAGATATTGAACACCGCATAGTAACATGCCGCCTGGCCGGAAGAAGTGAGCATCGCCGCCACGCCGCCCTCCAGCTCGCAGATCTTGGCCGCCACACAGTCGTTGGTAGGGTTCTGCAGCCTGCTGTAGAAATAACCGCTCTCCTCCAGATCAAAAAGACGCCCCATCTGCTCCGAAGACTCATATTTGAAAGTCGTACTCTGACAGATCGGCAGCACCCGCGGCTCCCCGTTCTTCGGCTTCCATCCCGACTGGATGCATATCGTTTCCTTCTTATACTGTCTGCTCATCTTTGCAGTCCTGCCTTTCTTCATTCGCGGCCGCGTCTGTCCGTCACCATATACTCCTCTTTCAGCTCGGCCATCATGGAACGATACAGCCGCCCGCACCGCTCGTTTTCATCTCTTGTGATCAGATCCACGCATTTTCTGATATAGGTATTCCACAGATACAGATATTTTTCCCCGGGATTGGCCTCCCGCGCGATCCGCTTTACGATCGTGGGCGCGATATCATAATATTCCCCGATCAGACGCCTGCCCTCTTCATTCCTGGAAAAATAGCCGTCGCGGAACTGCTTCATCAGCGTGATCTCCCGGCAGTCTGCAGGTTTGTTTAAGCCGCGGCATACCGCAGTGGTCACAAAACACAACTTCTGTTTGAACCCGGACCGGATAACTTCATAGTCCGCCGCCTGGATACGCGCACCGAAAGCCTCCTGCCACCTGCCGCAGATCATATCGGCCAGCCGCTTCGTCTCTTCCTTCTGTCTGCCGCCGCAGTCCTCCCAGCAAAGTAGAGCCGGCAGCACATAGGTCACCATATACAGGTTCATCTCATACTGCAGCTTCTCTTTCTTCGTCCTGCCGTTTACAGCGTCCAGTCTCCCGCGCGCGCCCTGCACGAAGGCCTCCGCGATACGCGCCCTCTCCTCTTCCTGCTCCTGCAGCAGTCTGTCGTCATGCAGGGCTGCCGCTGTCGTATCCCACACCGGCCTGTACTCTTCCACATATTTTTGAAAAGATTCCTCGTAGGTTTCCTTCTTAAATGCGGCGATCCATACTTCCGCCTGCTCAAGCAGCCCCTTAATCCGTTCCGGTATCATCCTAAACCTCCACCATACAGCCCGTCCTGTGATCCGCCCGCTGTTCCTTACTCGTCCCAGTTATGGTACACGGCCTGCACATCGTCGTCGTCCTCCAGCAGGTCCAGCGTCTTCTGCAGATTCTTGATCGCCGTCTCATCGGTCAGCGCCACCCAGTTCTGGGGGATCATCGTCACCTCCGAAGAGATCGGTGTGATGCCGGCTTCCTTGAGCGCCGCATCCACCTCACTCCACTGGTCCGGATCGGTATAGACCTCGTAGCTGTCCTCTTCCTCGGAAAAGTCTTCCGCGCCCGCATCCAGCGCCGTCATCATCAGATCATCCGCATCCATATCACAGTCTTCCTTGTCAATGATGATCAGCCCCTTCTTGTCGAACATAAAAGAGACACAGCCGGGCGTTCCCACATTGCCCTGCCCTTTCGTGAAAGCGCTCCTCACGTTGGCCGCCGTCCTGTTGGCGTTGTCTGTCAGGGCGTCTACGATAATGGCGATACCGCCTGGCCCGTATCCTTCATAGGTAACATATTTGTAATTGACATTGCCGCCCTCGCCGGCTGCCTTCTTGATGCCTCTGTCGATCGTGTCGTTGGGCATGTTGTTGGCCTTGGCCTTGGCGATCACCTGCGCCAGCTTGAAGTTATTGGCCGGATCCGGTCCGCCCTCCTTCACCGCAACGGCGATCTCTCTGCCGATGATCGTAAAGATCTTACCCTTGGCAGCATCATTTTTCTCTTTCTTATGTTTGATATTCGCAAATTTAGAATGTCCTGACATATGCTGGTCTCCTTTGTCTTCTCTCATGTCTCTGTCCCGGCCTGTCGCTGTACAGATCCGGATTACAACTAATTATCATACCATTTATCCCGCGGGGATTCAACCCGGCATTCCGCATTCCTGCCGGATTCCATAGCGCTGCTTTTTACACCTGCCGGCCGGGGGGACGGCGGTTCATTCTTCCGCTTCCGTCTCCGTCTCTTTCTTCGGAACCGCCAGCACGCTCTGGATCATGCGGTCTTTTACCTCCAGGATCCTGAACATATAGCCTTCATATTCGAACTCAAAATCTTCGCCCTCCTCCGGTATATGCTCCAGTCTGGAGATCACGAAACCGTTGACCGTATCGAAGGGCTCTTCGTCAAAGCTGATCTTAAGCTGGTCCTCCAGCTCCTCCAGCGGCATCTTGCCCTGGATCACGTAGCTGTCCACGTCATGTCTGACAATATAGCTTGCCTCTTCGTCGTATTCATCCTCTATATTGCCGACGATTTCCTCCAGAATATCCTCCAGTGCCACCAGTCCGGCCGTCTGGCCGTATTCGTCCACGACGATAACCATCTGGATCTTCTCCGCCCGCATCACCCGGAACAGATCGTCGATCTTACGCTTCTCCGTGATGAACCTCGGCTCCCTGAGCAGTCCCCGTATCTTGCCGATGGGTCTGTTTTTCATCTTGCTGTTCATCTGCATCCGCATGATGTCTTTCAGATGCAGAATGCCGATAATGTGGTCGATCGTATCGTCATATACGGGAAAACGGCTGTTGTGCGCATCCACGATAAAGGCTGCCGCCTCCTGCAGTGTCATAGTCGATTCGATGCCGACCATATTGTTGCGGTTGACCATGATGTCCTTCGCTTCCTTGTCACCGAACTCAAAAATATTGCTGATCATTTCGGCTTCATTGGCCTCCAGAATCCCCTGCTCATGCCCGACACTGACCATGGACAGGATCTTCTCCTCCGTCACGTCCGCCTTCCTGCCCGCTCCCTTGATGCCGAACAGCCGAAGGATCCCGCCGGCCGTGGCCGAGATCAGCGCTGTGAGCGGCGCCGTGAGACGCACATAGAAATAGATCGGTGTGACGAATGCCCGAAACCATCTTTCCGGATTGCGTGACGTGACCTTCCTCGGGATCGAAACCCCGAACGTCACGATTATGTACAGCAGGACGAACGTGACAAGTACCGCCGTTGCGACGGCAAACGCCCTGATATGCCAGCCGTAAAGATGCTCCATACTGCCCGTCGCCATCTGATAGACCAGATAGCCGAAATAGCTGTTCAGCCGGTACAGATACAGCGCTCCGAACAAGATATTGACCGTCACTGTCCCCAGCTGGATCGCACTGGCATACTGCGGCAGGTGACTCGTCAGATACCGGATCCGCTCCCGTTTCCTGTCCGTCCCTCCTGCCTCGCCATCCTCTCCCTGCTCTTCTTCCTTCCTGTACTGGAAGGCGGAGTCAAAGCTGTAGAACAACATCTCCAACAACAATAAAACAACAAACCACCCTATGCTACTACTACTCGCGACACCATCGTCCATACGATCTCATCCTCTCCTGTCCTCATTTATATTTGTGTCCATGCAGCCCCGGCACAGATCCCTCAGGTACTGTCCCGGCCGAAACACCGTGTGAAACCGGCGCACGGCTGTCCGCCTGTTATATTAATATAGCAAGGATTGGAATCGGTGTCAAATTCCCTGACAATACAACCGTCATCTCTTATGTATTCAGTTCCAGGCTGACCATCAGGCCCACATTGACTACTTTCATAATGTCCTGGTCCAGATGACAGATCCTGTCTTTTAAGCGCCTCTTATCAATCGTCCGCAGCTGCTCCAGCAGAATGACCGAATCCTTGACCATATCATACTTGCTTGCATTTAATTCAATATGCGTAGGCAGTTTCGCCTTGTTCATCTTAGAGGTTATCGCTGCACAGATCACGGTCGGGCTGTGTTTGTTCCCGATATCGTTCTGTATGATCAGCACCGGCCTGATACCGCCCTGTTCCGAGCCGATCACAGGTCTTAAATCTGCGTAGTAAATATCTCCTCTTCTCATTTCCATACACTTCCCTTGATTGATTTTGACGTATCTGCACGGCGGCGCCGCTTCCGGCCATGGCCAAAACTGCTGCGGCAGGTCCGGCAGTTACCTGACAACAATAATATTGCCGCTTTATCCAAGAAGTATACATCTGATCAGCGATAATCACCACAATAGTCCTTAGCCGCCGTTATCCGGCCGCCTTTCCAGTAAACACGGGGGATTCTTTTGCCAAGGCCGCAGACAAACTCATAGTTAAACCGCCCGGACAGCTCTCCAAGCTCTTCCATCGTGATCCGCGCGCCGTTGTCTTCTCCCACCAGTGTAACCTCGTCTTCCTCTTCCGCCTCCGGAATATCCTTAAGACCGACCATAAACTGGTCCATGCAGACTCTTCCTAGTATCGGCGCTTTCTTCCCGCGGATCAGGACATATCCTTTGTTGGAAAGGCTTCTCGGATACCCGTCGCCGTATCCTACGGGGATCGTCGCGATCCGCATTCTCTCCGGCGTGACATACGTGCCGCCGTAGCTGATCTGCGTGCCTGCCGGCACCTCCTTGATATAGACGATATGGGTCTTTAAGGACAATACAGGCCGCAGCTGTATGATATCCCGCGACACCTCCGCCGAAGGCCACAGGCCGTACAGCGTGATGCCCGCCCTGACCGCGTCCATATTGGCCTCCGGAAACTCCACGATACCCGCACTGTTGGAACAGTGTCTTATGGGAAAAGAATAGTGCAGCTGCGTCTGTATTCTCTCTGTAAAATCCGTAAACAGTGCAAGCTGCCTTCTGGTGGTGGTCTTATCGCTTTCATCCGACCGGGCAAAGTGGGTATACACCCCCTCGGGCACCAGACCTTCCGTATGCAGTATCTTCTCCACGAACCGCAGGCCGCTCTCATCCGGCATAACGCCGATCCTTGACATCCCCGTCTCCAGCTTGACATGCACCCTGACACTCTTTTTCATCCTGCGCGCACAGGCTGCCAGCTCCTCTATGCTGTCTTCCCGGAAGACAGTCAGCTGTATGTCATTGCAGATCAGCTCCTCATAATGGTAGGGATATGCATAGCCCAGCAGCAGTATCTGCTTTTTCAACCCTGTACGCCGCAGGATGAACGCCTCCTCCGCGGTAGCCACGGCATACCCCCACACATAGTCAAGCCGTTCCAGCTCCCGGGCGATCTGCACCGCGCCGTGACCGTAGGCGTCCGTCTTGATCACACCGATCATCTTCGTACCGGGCGACAGGTTCTGCCGCATCTGCTCCATATTATAGGCAACGGCGTCCAGATCGACCATCGCACATACACGTTGATATTCCGCTAACATATTGTCACCTCCGTATTTCTTGCTGCGGCCCTGCCATGCAGCCGCACCGCCTCCGCGATACAGTCAAGCAGGTCAGTGGCCGTCATGGCAGTTTCCGTCTTAAGCGCCGCCGCCAGATCGCCGGCGCATCCGTGAAGGTACACCCCTGTCACTGCGGCCTCCATCCCTGCCATGCCCTGGGCCAGCAGGCCGGTGATCATCCCCGCCAGCACATCCCCGGAGCCTGCCGTCGCCATACCGCAGTTGCCCGTCGTGTTCAAATACCGGTGCCCGCCGCCCGGCTGCACCACCACCGTTCTCGCATCCTTACACACTACCACACAGTGAAGCCTGTCGGCAAGTTCTCCCGGATAGCGCAGCAGTCCTTCCTTTGCCTCCCTGACCGTACCGCCGAAGATTCCTGCAAACTCTCCCGGATGGGGTGTGAGAATGATCGTCCGCTCCGGTCCTTCTCTGTCTGCCATGGCGCTCTGCAGCTTCCTGTCGCCGGCCAGAAGATTGATTCCGTCCGCGTCAATGACAAGCGGCAGGGTACTCTTTAACAGGGCAAACCGCAGCAGTTCATGCGCCCGTTCTCCGGTGCCGATCCCCGGCCCGATCAGGATACAGTCCGCCCATTTCTCCGCCTCTTCCAGCTCTGCCAAAAAACCGGCTTCCGCCTCCCCTTCCCGGGGATAAGTCAGAAGCATCGCCTCCGGTACAAACTGCTGCAGCGCCGTCCGGTTCTCTCTGGCGGTAACCACTTTGACCATCCCCGCCCCGGCGCGGAAGGTACTCTTTGCCGCCATCATGGCAGCGCCCCCGATCTTCTCACTCCCCGCAATGAGCAGCGCCTTGCCGAAGGTGCCCTTGTTGCCGTCCGCCGGCCGTACCGGCAAAAGCCCCTTTTCCTCCCGTCCGTAAGTATACCAGCACGGCTCTCTGTGCAGGAAACTGCGCTCGTCGATTCCCATCTGCCGGCAGACAAGGGTCCCGCAGCAGGCCACACCCGGATACAGCAGCTGCCCTACCTTGCGAAAGCCGTAAGTCACCGTCAGATCCGCCTCCACAGCACACCCCAGCACACGGCCCGTGTCCGCATCAATGCCGGAAGGGATATCCACACTGCACACGAACGCGCTGCTGCGGTTGATCCACGCCACGGCCTCCTGCCAGATTCCCGCCACATCCCTGGATAATCCGACCCCAAAAAGAGCATCCACTACTATATCATATTCACCATCCTGCATCGTGCTAAAAATATGCGCACCATACCTTTCCAGGACCGTGATCTGCCTTCCCGTCTCCTCCGTACAGCGCCCGCCTTCCCCGGGCATCACGAACGTCACCTCATACCCGGCCAGCAGCAGAAGACGCCCCACAGCCAGACCATCGCCGCCGTTATTGCCGCATCCGGCCGCCACCAGCACCCGGCAGGGTATGCTGCCGCACGCCCGCTGCAGTTCTTCCACGGTACACAGCGCCGCCCGCTCCATCAGCACCAGCCCCGGCATACCGAATTCCCCGATCGTATTCGCATCGTACCGCTTCATCTCCTGTGCGGTAACAAGATATTCCTTCATAGACCTCCTTTCCAGAGACAAGGCAAAAGCGCCCAAATCCTATGATTCCGACGCCTCTTTCTTCTTCTCTGCCTCCGCATCCTCCGGCTCCCGCCCGGTCTCTTTCTTCTTACCGCGCCCTTCTACCGGATCATACTTCATATCAAAAATCTCGATCACTTCCGCCCCGAAAATATCATGCATATAAGAATACAGCTGATGATTCATCATCTCTTTCTCCTGCTTGCGGACAACCTTCTTCTTCAGCTCTCTGCGGATATTACTGATCCACTCCTCTATCTCTTCCAGTTCTTCCGTATTCTTATGCAGCTTCCGGTAACAGATCTCCATCGTCTCCAGCATCAGCCTGTTGTTGAGCTGGACGATCTGCCCGGGCAGCTCCAGCATCTCCTCGTCGCATTCCTTGAGCTTATCGTTGCACTCGGCGACCAGACGCTTGTGCGTCTCCATCTCCTTCTCCAGACGCAGGGTGGCGCCGCCCTCCATCTCATCCGCCAGCAGCACTATCTCATCCATCAGCTTCTTCTTCAGCTTCCGGATCTCCCGCTTCTTCTCGTTGACCTTGCCCTGACGTTTCAAAAGGCCGTTGAGCTCGCATTCCATATCCCTGATCTCGTCTGTGCATTCCTGCTGCGTAAAAAGCTGATGCCACTTATTGTCCAATGTCAGAATCGGAATCTTCTTCTCCGACAGCGCAGACCGAAATGCTTCATCTGTTTTTCCCATATACCGTCAAACCTCTCTTATTTCACGTGATCCTGCATCTTCTGTATGCCGGCATCTGCCGTCTATTCCTGACCTGCCTCTACGGACGACAGATTGTAAGACAGCTTCATCAGACTGTCCGAAAGATGGACGCTCTCCACCTGAATCCCTTCCGGTACGTGCAGATCTACATGAGCAAAATTCCATATCCCCCTGATGCCGTAACTGACAAGCTGCTCTGCCACTTCCTCTGCACCACTCTTGGGTACGGTCAGGACTGCGATGTCGATCTCCATATCCTTGACAAACTGCTCCATCTGCTCCATAGGCCGCACCGTGATACCGTGGATCTTCGTGCCGCAGATCTGCGGGTTGATATCGAAGATTCCCCGGAAGATAAACCCTCTGCGCTCAAAGTCCCTGTAATTGACAAGCGCCTGTCCGAGATGCCCCGCTCCGACGATGATCAGGTTGTGCTTCTTGTCAAGCCCCAGTATCCTGCCGATCTCCTCATAAAGATACTCCACATTGTAGCCATATCCCTGCTGGCCGAAACCGCCGAAATTGTTCAGATCCTGTCTGATCTGGGACGCTGTCACCTGCATGATATCGCTCAGTTCCTGGGAGGAAACTCTCTCGATCCCCTCATCCTTCAATTCACCCAGATACCTGAAATACCTGGGCAGACGGCCGATCACAGCCTGTGAAATCTCTTTTGCTTCCACCTTTGCTGCCTCCTAAGTCCCTTTCCTGTTCTTGGCACTGCTTTTGGTGCGCACTGTTATCTTAGTATACAACCATGCTAAAAAACTGTCAAACTATCCGTTGACAGTTTTGGAGAGGAATTGTAAACTGGTGTTACTGTTTGCGGTTTCAGGCATCCAGCCCCTCGCCGGAGGCGGCCTGGAACGGGCTGAATGCGTTACAGTCTGCGGCCGGCCCGGCCGCATAATATCATACAGGAAAGGTACGGTGCATCATGATACTCTCCGTCAGCAATATTCACAAATCCTTTAACGAAATACCTGTCCTCAGGAATGTTTCTTTTCATATAGAAGATTACGACAAGGCCGCCATCGTGGGCATTAACGGCGCCGGCAAGACAACCCTGCTGCGCATCATCATGGGCGAACTGTCCGCGGATGAGGGAATCGTGACCGTCTCCCGCGACAAAACCATCGGCTATCTGTCCCAGCATGAGGCGGTATCCGGGGATAATACGATCTACGATGAACTGCTGTCCGTGAAGCAGGAGCTGATCGACCTGGAACAGAAGATGCGCTCTGTGGAACTGCAGATGAAGACCGCTTCCGGGGACGCCTTACAGCAGCTGATGAACGCTTACACCAACTTAACCCACGATTTCGAGACGGGCGGCGGCTACGCGTACAGAAGCGAGCTTACCGGCGTACTCAAAGGACTCGGCTTCCTGGAAGAAGAATTCGGACGCAGCGTCTCCACCCTCTCCGGCGGCCAGAAGACCCGGGTTGCCCTGGGCAAGCTGCTTTTGCTCAAGCCAGGCCTGATCATACTGGACGAGCCCACCAACCATCTGGACATGTCCTCCATCACCTGGCTGGAGACCTACCTGCTCAACTACAAAGGCGCCGTGATCATCGTATCCCACGACCGTTATTTTCTGGACCGGATCGCCAATAAAGTGATCGAGCTGGATAACACCAGGGCCACTGTCTTTACCGGGAACTACTCCGATTACGCCGCCAAGAAGGAAGCGCTGCGGGCAGCCGCGTACAGCGCCTATATGAAACAACAGCAGGAGATCAGACACCAGGAGGCAGTCATCGAGAAGCTGCGCTCTTTTAACCGGGAGAAATCGATCCGCCGGGCAGAGAGCCGGGTAAAGATGCTGGACAAACTCGAAGTACTGGACAAACCGACGGAAGTGCGCGCCGACATGCATCTTACACTGGAACCGAAATTCACCAGCGGCAACGATGTCCTGCATGTGGAAGAGCTGTCGAAATCTTTCGGCTCTCTCACGCTCTTTGAACATCTTGGCTTCGATATCAAGAAAGGGGAACATGTGGCCATCATCGGCGACAACGGCACCGGCAAGACCACCATCTTAAAGATGATCAACGAGCTGACGGCGCCCGATACCGGCGAGATCCGTCTCGGCAGCAACGTGGCCGTCGGCTACTACGATCAGGAACATCATGTTCTGCACATGGAGAAGACGCTTTTTGAAGAGATTTCAGACGATTACCCGTCCCTCACCAACACCGAGATCCGCAATACCCTGGCCGCCTTTCTTTTTACCGGCGATGACGTATTCAAGCAGGTCAGGACCTTAAGCGGCGGCGAACGGGGCCGGGTGTCCCTCGCCAAACTGATGCTCTCGGAAGCCAACTTCCTGATCCTGGACGAGCCAACCAACCATCTGGACATCATGTCCAAGGAGATTCTCGAGGATGCCCTGAACGCCTACACGGGCACCGTTTTGTACGTGTCCCACGACCGGTATTTCATCAACAAGACGGCTTCCCGGATCCTGGACTTAAACCGTCATGTACTGACCAGCTATCTGGGCAATTATGAATACTATCTGGAGAAAAAGGACGAACAGCTGGCCCTGATCGATGCCGCCGCGCAGGCCAAAACATCTGCCGGGCCGCATGCCGGTTCCCTGTCGGCTGCAGGTGCCGCAGGCAGCGCCGCACAGCCGGCGTCTTCCTCCGACACGAAGCAGGACTGGAAAGCCCGGAAAGAACAACAGGCCGCCCGGCGCAAAAAAGAAAATGAACTGAGAAAATGTGAAGAAGCCATCGAACAGCTGGAGACGAGAAACAGCGAGATCGACCTTCTCATGGCCTCCCCCGGGATCTGTACCGATGTAGCCAGACTGCAGGAACTCAACCGGGAAAAAGAAGAAAACGAAACGAAACTGAACGATCTCTATGAAAAATGGGAACTGCTCTCCGAATAAGAGCAGTTCCCTTTTTCCCTGTATTCCTTATGCCAGAGATTCGAAAGTCTCCCGCACCGCCTTGATAAAGGCTTCGCTGCTTAACACCGTCACATCTTTCAAAGAAGTGATCAGCGCCAGATCCTTCGTCATCCTGCCCGCTTCGATCGTCTTGATCACCGCCTGCTCCAGCCTGTCCGCGAAGACCGTAAGCTCTCCGATGCCGTCCAGTTCGCCGCGTTTTCTGAGCGCTCCCGTCCAAGCGAAGATCGTCGCCACTGAATTGGTGGAAGTCTCCTCCCCCTGCAGATGCTTATAATAATGCCGCTGCACCGTGCCGTGCGCCGCCTCATACTCATAGACGCCGTCCGGTGATACGAGCACGGAAGTCATCATGGCCAGAGAACCGAACGCCGAAGAGACCATATCGCTCATCACGTCGCCGTCATAGTTCTTGCAGGCCCAGATGAATCCGCCCTCGGAACGAATCACCCTGGCCACCGCATCGTCAATCAGGGTATAGAAATATTCAATGCCCAGCTCCTCAAACTTCTGCCTGAATTCAGCGTCATAGATTTCCTGGAAGATATCCTTGAACGTATGATCATATTTCTTGGATATGGTATCCTTGGTGGAGAACCACAGATCCTGCCTGGTGTCTATGGCATATCCGAAGCAGGCTCTGGCAAAGCTGCTGATGGACTGCTCCGTGTTGTGGATGCCCTGCAGAATCCCGGCTCCCTTGAACTCGTGAATCAGTTCCCTTGTCTCGGTGCCGTCCTGGGCAGTGAACACCAGTTCCGCCCTGCCGGGCCCAGGCACTTTGATTTCCGTATTCTTATAGACGTCCCCATAGGCATGTCTGGCAATCGTGATGGGCTTCGTCCAGTTCTTCACATAGGGGACGATGCCCTTCACCAGGATGGGGGCCCGGAACACAGTGCCGTCCAATATCGCACGGATGGTGCCGTTGGGGCTCTTCCACATCTCCTTCAGGTCATACTCCTTCATCCTGGCCCCATTGGGGGTTATGGTGGCGCACTTCACGGCAACGCCGTACTTCAATGTGGCATTGGCGGAATCCACCGTGACCTGGTCATTGGTGGCATTCCTGTGCTCCAGGCCTAAGTCGTAATACTCTGTCTTCAAATCGATGTAAGGGAGCAGCAGCTCCTCCTTGATCATCTGCCAGAGAATCCTCGTCATCTCGTCGCCGTCCATCTCTACCAAAGGGGTCGTCATCTTAATCTTGTCCACTTTTCAATCCTCCTAGTTTAGTTCCGCATCTGCCCCGCCAGTACCCGGACATGGGCTGG
>OFFT01001705.1_pt1 | contig 12707 bp, 10 predicted proteins | sample 1521581 | NCBI WGS metagenome assembly OFFT01 (sample SAMEA3504084, study PRJEB24116) | mouse gut metagenome | biome: mouse gut; feature: mouse-associated habitat; material: faeces | place: Denmark | collected 2011
GTCACGCTACTGCAGGCAGCTTTTTATGGCTGGCCCTCTGTTCACAGAGGTGGACGCCTCGATAGCCGGAAGCGAGGAACCGGGGTTCCTAATGCTGCGTGCGCGCCTGTCCGATGCGTCACAGAAGTCGGTGGAGCGAGCACGCACAATCCTCACTACGGTAGCCTCGGAATGCACCGGCATAACCGACCGCGAACTCACCCGCGCCGTCAACCGCTACGAGAGCAACCATCAGTTCTCAATGCTGTCATATCTCACACGCGCCCAGGAGCTTGCCCTATCGGAAATGCACGGCGAGGACATCAACAGCCGCGTGGCAGCCTACCGCTCGGTGACTACTGCCGATGTGGCATCGGCCACGGAATCAATAATCAATCCGTCACACGCATGCACACTCATATATCTGCCTCAATAGTTCATAGTGAATAATAAAATACCGGTTACCATACAATCTCAAGCCTGAAATACGGGCATAAAAAAAATGTGGGGAGCTTCACAGCTGCCCACATGCTTTAACCTAACTTTTTGTTGACTTTAAACTTAATGATAGTAGCTATATGCGACTGACGGTAATTTAAGTACTTAATGTAATTGTAGCACAAAGGTAGATATTTTATCGTATCCCTGCCACATGAGTTTAAGTTAAAATCTGTTAATTAAAGCGAAAATCATCACATTTATCCATATTTCAGACCCTCCACAAGCCATCTGAGCATACTTTTGCCAATCACAACGTCCGCTCACCGCCCCAATTTCTTTAACAAATAATTGTCGCTGAAAACAAAAAGCACTATATTTGTAACCTCCAAGAGAACCCCTAAAAATGGAAAAAATATCCGCCACAATCTTAGCCCTCAACGAAGAGCACCGCATAGCGGCGTGCCTTGAATCATTGCGAGACATCGCCGAGGAGATTATTGTGGTCGATTCAGGCTCGACCGACCGCACGGTCGAGATATGCCGGCAATACGGATGCCGTGTCACCATGCGCCAGTTTGACGGATTCGGCGCACAACGTCAGTACGCCACATCGCTCACCTCCCATCAGCATGTCCTTTCGATTGATGCCGACGAAGTGCTGTCGCCGGCCCTGCGCGAAAGCATACTCGCTCTCAAGGAAAAAGGGTTCGAGCACAGGGTATACAGCATATCCCGCCTGAACTTCTATTGCGGATACCCTGTGAAGCACTGCGGATGGTATCCCGACTGTCAGATACGCCTCTTTGACAAGCGTTATGCCACATGGAACCTTCGCGACGTAGCCGAAAAGGTGATATTCCGCGACTCCGTGCGCCCCGAGCTGCTTGACGGCGACATACTGCATTACCGCTGCGACACGCCGGAACAGTACAGGAAAGTAGTGCGCAACCACGCCGGAATCAAAGCGAGAGTGCTTGCCGCAGCCCCCGATGAGATACCGTTGCTGTCGCCTGTGGCTCATGGGCTAAAGGCATTCTGGGACATATTCATCAACCACGGAGGCATCCTTGAAGGGAAAATCGGAAGGGAGATAGCACGCGAATCGTATGTGAGCGAATATCTCGCTTACCGCGCGGCCCAGAAGCTCAAAAGGGAACGGGGACAATAAATGTCCTGACAAGAATCCCGGTATATATATAGACCAAACGGGAAGATGATATCACATCGTCCTCCCGCTTAGATAATAAACCAATCATTATCACATTTCTTGCAATGGAAAAAGTAATTTTGCTATGTACTGTTAAAACGCATCTCCGCAAGAATGGTTCACGGCATATGAAAATTTTTCCGAAATTTTTCAGCCCCATCCGGGCTTAAGCATTTTTAACACCGATGTGCAATCTCTTTGCCGCCCTGCGGCATTATCTTTGCACTGTAATCAGATATCATAAGAAGCATAATCATAATAACACGAAATATAATGGCAAAGAAAGAGACCACCGTAAAAGGGGCAAAGGACAAGGAGAAAGAGACCGATCCTGTAAAGGCAAAGCTCAACGCCCTTGCCCAAGCGATGGGAAACATCGAAAAGAACTTTGGCCGCGGTGCCATAATGAAACTCGGTGACGAGCAGATCGAGGATGTGGAAGTGATACCCTCAGGCTCGATAGGACTCAACTACGCCCTCGGCGTAGGAGGCTACCCCCGCGGCAGAATCATCGAGATATACGGCCCGGAGTCATCGGGAAAGACCACCCTCGCCATCCACGCCATAGCCGAGGCTCAGAAAGCCGGAGGCATAGCGGCGATAATCGATGCGGAACACGCTTTCGACCGTTTCTACGCCGAGAAACTCGGTGTCGACGTCAACAACCTGCTCATGGCCCAGCCCGACAACGGCGAACAGGCACTTGAGATCGCCGAACAGCTCATACGCTCTTCAGCCATCGACATCCTTGTAGTCGACTCGGTGGCCGCCCTCACCCCCAAGAGCGAAATCGACGGCGATATGGGCGACAAGAACGTGGGAGTGCAGGCTCGCCTCATGTCGCAGGCGATGCGCAAACTCACTGCCACCATATCGCGCACCAACACCTGCTGCATCTTCATCAACCAGCTCCGCGAGAAGATAGGCGTGATGTTCGGACCCTCGGAAACCACCACAGGTGGCAACGCGCTGAAATTCTATGCATCCGTGCGCATCGACATCCGCCCCTCCACATCCATCAAGGACGGCGACGACATCCTCGGAAAGCTCACCAAGGTAAAGGTGGTGAAGAACAAGGTGGCTCCCCCCTTCAAGCGTGCCGAGTTTGACATCATGTTCGGAGAGGGAATATCCCGCAGCGGCGAGATAATCGACCTCGGTGTGGAGTACGGCATCATACAGAAGAGCGGTTCATGGTTCAGCTACAACGGCTCCAAGATAGCCCAGGGCAGGGACCAGGCAAAACGCATGATAATGGACAACCCCGAACTCGCCTCCGAGCTTGAGGAGAAGATCAACGAGGCTCTGCGCAACGCCGCCACCAGCAAGCCCGCCAAGAAATCATCATCCGAAAAGGACCAGAAGAAGTCATCGGCAAAAGGATCCAAGGCTGAGGAGGCTGAGGAGATAGCCGACATCGCCGATATAGCCGACGGCACTCTCCCCGGCACTGACGATCTTGATCTGCCCGATGATTTCTCCATAGAGGAGGACATCTGACACACATCTGACAGCACCCCGCCCAGGCGACACCGACCGGCCCCGACAACAGGGCCTGCCAGTGTCGCATTTTTATGCCTAAACGCCTCCCGGCACCATCAAACATGCGGGATGATACATTATTGTATCTTTTTGCGACAAAATCGCACAACCGAACACAAAAAAGCCCACATCACGTTACATGCAAAAAGCATGACAACCACGGCTTTTGACTAACTTTACATTCCGAAACGGCATGGGTAAAACACCATTCCCATCTCCACTCCGACAAAATAAATCCACACCATAATTATCACATGAAAAAGACCGTTCTATCACTCCTATGCACAGGAGCCGCACTGATGCTCCAGTCGTTCGGCAACCCCTACCTGCCGCTGTGGGAACATCTCCCCGACGGAGAGCCCAGAGTGTTCGAGGACCCCGACCGCCCGGGAAAATACAGGGCATACATCATCGGATCGCACGACACAAGCGTGGACCGCTACTGCGGCTCCGACATACGCATGTGGTCAGCACCGGTAGAGGATCTCACCGACTGGCGCGATGAAGGTGCGATATTCACCTATTCCCATAACGGAAAATGGGACATAATGTACGCCCCCGATCTCGTGGAAGTACCGCAGAAAGACGGCTCGAAGATATATTATCTATACCCACACAGCCGCGGACCGAGACGCGAGGCGATGGTGTGCAAAGGCACCCGCCCCGACGGCCCCTTCACCCCGGTGAATCTTTCGGAGGACGGCTCTCACACCGTTGCGGGCAGTGTGCTCGGTTTCGATCCGTCGATCTATGTTGACATAATCACCGACCCCTCCGATCCGGACTACGGTACAGGTTTCCGCGCTTACGGATTCTGGGGATTCCAGCGTTCGCTCGCCGCCGAACTTGACCCCGCCACAATGTACTCCGTAAGACCGGGCACAGAGACGATGCCCTACTTCATCCCTGCGTGCACCCCTGACGGCAAGGTGCGCGACCCCGAGGGCACACAATATCCGGCACTCTACAAGGAGCAGGACCCGAAGGACTTCGGATTCTTCGAAGCATCCTCCATACGCAAGGTCGGCAACAAATATGTGATGATATTCTCGGGATACTCAGGACGCGAATACGGACTGGGCAATACCAATTCCACCCTGCGTTACGCATTCGGTGACACCCCTCTCGGCCCATGGCGCAGCGGAGGAGTGCTCGTTGACTCCCGCGGCATCGTCCCGAATGCCGACGGCACACATCTCGCCTGCACCAATGCGGCACACAACACACACGGAAGCCTACAGGACATCAACGGACAATGGTATGTGTTCTACCACCGCCCGCCACGCTGCTTCGGCAATGCCCGCCAGGCAATGGTAGCCCCTGTCAAGATTACATGGGACAAGAAAAAAGTGGCCGACGGCGGACAAGTGCACATCACAGCCTACGACCCCTACGCCAAAAACAACGAATGGACAGCTGCAGCGTCCGACGGCACAGAATACAAAGGCGCAGAAGTCACCAGCGAGGGATTCCAGATTTTCGGTCTGCCGCCCTACCGCTACTATTCGGCTGGCATCGCGTGCTACATGACCGGAAACGACTGGCTCCAGGACAACCACGACGTATGGCATGACGGCATGGACCTTAAAGACATCACCGACGGCGGCATCGTCGGATTCAAATACTTCGGATTCGGAGGTCTTGACAAAGACGCCAAAGGCGTCAAAGCCTTCCGCGGCACACTCCCCGGCGACGGCACACGCCTGTCGCTCAACCTCACCCCCGACACCAAGCAAGGATTCCGCATCCGTGTGATGCTCGACGGCCCTTACGCCAACGACACATGGCACGGACGCGAAATAGCCGTTGTCGACGTGCCCGCAGGCACCCCTAAAGAAGCGCGCAGCTATGAAGTGGCAGTGCCCGGAGTAGAAGGCCTCAAAGGCAAACACGCCATCTATCTTGTGGCAGAAGGCCCCGACTGCAAATTCACCCTCCACGGCATCGGATTCGCCAAAGAAGGCATGCAGTGCACCCCGCCGGCAGTACCGTCGGTAGAAATCTACGCCGACGGCAAAAACCTCAACATCCCCGCCACACCTGTGCGGTGCACCAATGCCAACGGCCTCACCGACGCCATCCGCTACCAGCTCTACGCTCCTATCACAGACAGTTCAAAACTCGAGGTAAAAAGCGACGGCGCGATAGACATCGAAATAGGCAAAATCACCGATGGCCGCGCCACCATAAAGTGCAGCTATAACGGCAACGACAAACTGTTCCTCATAAACTGATAGATTATTTCAGTAAATGAGACATCTTTCCGTTCTTACATCCGCAGTGCTCCTGGCAGCCATACCGTCGGCTGCCGGGGGCACTGCGGCCGCACAACGCGAATACTGGGGGAACTTCGAACGTTCCGCAGCCGACAACGCCCGCGTGGCCGCCTTGCCGCTTTCTGAGCGTCGCGTAGTGTTCATGGGCAATTCCATCACCGATTTCTGGCCGGGCAACCACCCATCGTTCTTCGCCGACAACCATTTCATCGGCCGTGGCATATCCGGCCAAAGCACCTACCAGTTCCTCTCCCGTTTCCGCGACGACGTGATAAACCTGCACCCCGAACTCGTAGTGCTCAACGCCGCCACCAACGACTGCGCCGAAAACACCCACCCCTACGATCCCGACCGCACCATGGGCAACATCATATCCATGTGCGAGCTCGCCCGCGCGGCAGGCATAAAAGTGATTCTTACCTCCACCCTGCCTGCAGCCGCTTTCTATTGGAATCCCTCTATTACCGACGCAGCCGGGCGAATCTCCGAACTCAACCGCCGCATACGGGTCTACGCCGAAAACAATTCTATCCCCTATGTCGATTATTACACAGCCATGGCACACGGCGCCGACCGCGCCCTCAACCCCGACTACACCGCCGACGGCGTGCATCCCAACGCCCAAGGCTACGCTGTCATGGAAGCCCTCATCCTACCGGCCATCCAAAAAGCGTTAGGCGAATAGCGCCCACGGCTTTACATTTCGCGCATTTTTATTGTTTGTTTCAATAAAAATGCGCGTTTTTCTTGTATATGTAATATTTTTTACATACGTTTGCAAAATCTAAAAAACCTTAAACCTCTCCATGAAAAGAACACTATTGCCCACCCTATTGCTTTTCTGCTCATCCTTTGCCATCAAAGGCCAAAGCAATACAGCCATACCAGATATAAAGATTACCACAACCTATGAATATTCATATACAGAGGATGGTAATGTTGCAAAGCGAACCATAAAAAGCCATTCACAGCTACCCGAATCTACTGCTACCCCCAATCCTGCAATTACCATTACGGTATCTCCTTTGATAGCAACTACCAAAATTACAGCCATAATCGACACAGACATTGATTTGGGGATATTTTCATACCAATATAAAATCCTCAATATCAATACCGCTATGGTTCATCGCCAAGGCTACATCCAGGACATGCGCACAACTATAGATGTCAGTTCTTTAGCTTCAGGATACTACTTAATAGTAATATTTAATAATAACATTCAAATAGGCGCAGGGGCGTTTGGCAAACAATGAATATGCGAATATACATATATTTAGCGGTCGTGCTGACGCTGCCAGTGTATGTACACGCGCAGACAATATCAATGGACAAAACGCCTTATCCCGAACAATACATGGGAGGCACCATCGGCCTTGTAGGCACTATAGGCGGCGAGTTTCAGGTGTCGCCGTCAGGAGCGGCACAATACGACGTCACCTTCGACTTGCCCGAGGGTGCCGGAGGATTCTCGCCAGAGATAGGAATAGCATATGATAGCCGACGTGGCGACGGCGTACTCGGCCATGGATTCTACCTAAAGGGGCTTTCGATGATAACACGCACGGGGTCTGACCTGTACCATGACGGCAGCGTATCGGGCGTAAGTATGACAGATGCCGACCATTTCGCACTTGACGGAATGCGACTGCTCTACAAGGGTGACAATCTCTACGTTCCTGAACTGAACAACCTTTGGCGTATAAAAACCGACAAATCAGGCAATCCTAATTATTTTACCATAGAAAACGGCGAAGGCAGCACCATGTACTACGGCAGCACCATGGATGGACGTATTAGTGGACGTGGCGCAGGCAGCTACCTCTCATGGCTTCTCAATAAAGTGGAAGACGCCAACGGAAATTACTATACCATAGAGTACAAGAATGCACTCGGCGAGTTTTATGTCGACAACATAAAATACGGAGGAAACGTTGCCGCAGGGGTATCTCCGGCATACACACTTAAATTCACATACTCGCCGCGAGAAAAATGCGCCGTTTTTTACGTTCTCGGAAACCACTACCACACATCGCATCTCCTTACTTCGGTTGAAGTATTTTTTGGTGAAAACTTTTTGCGTAGCTACGACTTCACATACAAAACCAACGTCGGAAAAACACTCCCTTATCTAAAATCCATAAAACTGAGAGGCACAGACAATATCGGCTTTAAAAGCACGAGTTTCGAATGGTCTGAAACACCCGACGCCACATTACTTCCCGGCATAGAGCAACCAGTTTTTACAGGTGACAACATTGGTTTATACATTGGAGACTTCGATGGAGACGGACTAAGAGATTATTTAGAAGTCGCAAACAACGCCAATAATAAAACTCAAAAAATATGGAGACTTTTTAAAAACAAAGGAAACGGAAAATTCGAATATACAAACTGGGGATTTCTCAACAACGAGCATACCCGTCTGCTCATAGGAGATTTCGATGCCGACGGAAAATACGATTTCATCGAAGAGTATAAACCAGGAACAACATATTCCTACATTCAGTACACATCAGATGGTAATAATTTCACAAAGAAATACCCTGTCATTACAACAGAACAACGCGAAACCATTCCTATTGTTGCCGATTTAAATGGTGATTGCATGGACGATTTGATTCTATGTTACAAGAATTCTTCCGACTACAAAATTATATTCTGCCACTTAACAGGCTCATACAGGACGGTAAACGGGAAAGGCACCAGCAATTGGGACAATGTTGTAACCGCCGATTTCTCGGGCGACGGCATGTGCGACATTATAAATATCCATAAAGATGGTTTCGACTACTTCCGTTCTGCAGGTTCCTCTCAAATTGAAAAAGTAGGGACATATTGGTTCTTTAAAAGCAGCGACTATGTATATCCGGGTGATTTCAACGGCGACGGAAACACTGACATTCTGAAAATAGACAGCAGTCGCAAAAACATCACCATTTATACATCCACTGGAACAGGATTCTCTTCAAACCTGCCAACAAACTTTGTCAACCCGGCCGATTATGAGGTTTTCATAGCCGACATCAACGGCGACGGAATGGACGACCTCTATGCTGTCAAACGCAGCGGTGAGTATACCGCGACAAAAGCGTTCATAAATGAAAATTATGGAACATCATTCGCTATGTATCAGGGGCCAAATTCACCTCCTGTCTCGGATTGCCAATATTTATTCACAGCAGATTTCACAGGCAACGGAAAGGCGGATATATTTTTCTCCGGAAGGACATCTACGTCGACCATAAATCGAAAATTCACCACAATATATCTCCAGCCCGACGGACATCTGCCGCTGCTTTCAAAAGTGACTGACGAATATGGCAACTACCACAGCATCACTTACACGAACATGTATGATGCCGCCGTCCATGAAGTCACGACCGATTTTTCTTTTCCTCTACGCGCTTCAAGACTACCTGTTTCCATTGTGCACGAAGTACTACGGAACAATGGCATCGGCGGCGAAAACATAATAAAAAGTGCAAACCGGCATGCAACCAATGCTGCTAAAATAATCGCAGGCTTGTTTGTTACCGATCCGAACAAAGGTTTCTTCGGCCGCGCTTTGGAATTGTTCTCTCGCTTCACGTTTCAGGCTACGCAGACCATGGTAGGCTACATGTATTCCAACATAGCAAATATGGCAGGGCGCGTCTACAATGTATCACATGCATACGGCGCCACAGCCGTGGCAAACTCCTGGAACAGCAAAAGCGCAGTGACTTTGGGCAGCTTCATTTTGGGACGGGAAGACCTCAGAGCAGATGCAGGCCACCCGACATTCCAACACGAATACGGGCACTACCTGCAGAGTCAGCGTTTGGGACCGGCTTACTGGCCCGCTGTGGCTCTGCCGAGCGTGTTCAACGTCATGTATGGCAGCGACCATAGCTACCGCTCCTATGAAATGAACGCCAACTACCTCGCGTTTAGATATTTCAACGAAAACGTAACAGCCTTTTATAAGACCGAAGGACAATACTCAGAATGGGTAAGAAATAAGCCAAAAGACTATTTCGGCTGGTATTTCGGAGAAAACCCTCTATTGCCGGGTGGAAAATATGTAGATTATGAAATAGATGAACAAAAGGAAAGAATGCGTGAAGCGACTTCTATAAAGGTCAATTTCTGGAACTATTTCTTACCTTTCATTCCAAATATACGTTAATTTCAAATCCATGATACGATGAAATACATTTTATTTAATATCATAACGGGTCTTACCCTGACGATTTTGCTTTGCGGATGCCCGATGTGCGACATGTCGGATCCTGTCGACATTATGTTTGTAAACAATAAAAGCAATAGAATTATAGGTGTAGGGATTGGGCTTGAATATCCCGATACAATTATTAATGACCTGAAGTTGACTAATTATAGCTTGATAAGCCCATACTCCATTAGGAGTATACAGTCTTATCATTATACTATAGAAGATTTTTTCGAATTTAATGAGGTTTTACAGGTATTTATATTCAAGTTTGATATAGGGAATGACCTCAGACCCAGTGAAAAGACATTGCTCGCATACTATGAATTCACATATGAAGAACTACGTAACCATGACTGGATTGTGGTATACCCTGAAGAATGATAATATGAAGAAGACACTTTTTATTATATGTCTTGGCTTTATGCTGAGCGCATCCACTTGTTACGATGACGAAGGCCCGGAGACTCGGATTCTTAAGTTTGAAAACAAAAGTGACCAATGGGCGTTTGTGTCGGTGTGCTTCAATTATCCTGACACTAATTTTTATGTGTCGGATTATTATATTTATTATTTAAAGCCACAAAAGACTGATGGCATGCAATTCGAGCCGGACGAGCTATTTGAGCGAAACAAGGTGCTGCAGGTGTTTTTCGTTTCTTTCATATCGGAAGAGGGAAGGCTTGGTGATTCCATCCTCGCACGATATGAATTCACCCGCGCTGCCCTCGACCGATGCGACTGGACGGTGGCGTATCCGAGCGGCAAATAATTATTAACAGGCGATTATCGGAAAATGTCGTTGATTTTATTTACCTTTGCGCTGTAAATCGTAAAAAGGATGAAAAGACTCAGCGCATTCATTGCCATCATATGCCTATGCGCCGCAGGCGCAATAGCCCAGTTCCGCGCCGCCGGTGTGGCAGGAGCCAACTTCAACACTCTAAGTTTCGACCAGAACCTCGTGGGCGTGAGCAGCGTGGTTGGTTATCAGGCCGGTGTGCTTGGCGAAATGATGTTTCCCGGCATAGGCTTCGGTCTTGACTTCGGCCTGCTATACAACCAAAGCGGCGCCAAAGTGAACCTCGGCGAGAAAAAAGTATGGTCGAGCCTCGGCTACGGCAACGAACGCCTATACATGCATTACATACAGATTCCTCTGCACCTGCGCTTCAAATGGACGCGCATGAACGGCCTTGAGGAATACGTGGCGCCATTTACATACGGAGGCCCCGAATTGTCGATACTCGCGGCCCACAACAAGTGCGACGCCATCGACTTCTCGGGCGCGGAACTCGGTGTCACCGCAGGCATAGGCGTGGAAGTGATGCGCAACTGGCAGATTTCGGGTTCCTACACGTGGGGCATGACATCGGCTCTCAAAACCCGCCTGCTTGACAATTTCGGGGCCAAGAACCGCCAGTGGACTGTGCGCGTGGCCTACTTCTTCAAGCACTGATTCAATTCGTGCCATGCCGGGATGTCGCGGACGAAAGCGTAGCGCCCGGTGGCATGGTCATAGCGGCAGCAATAATGCTCCATGCCGTTGCTCACCACCAGATAATCGGCCTGCATCACAAGGTTGTAGCGGGCTATCTGATCGAACACCTTCTGCGTCACAGCCACATGCGGCGCCTTGTATTCCACCACTACCGCAGGATGGCGGTCGAGCGCGAACACCACGGTGTCGCACCGGCGCAATGTGCCGTTGAGGCGCAGCCCCACTTCATTGGCCGTGAGCGAGGCCGGATAGCGCTTTTCCGTCAGCAGCCAGTGCACAAAATGCTGGCGCACCCACTCCTCGGGAGTGAGCGCCACGAATTTGCGCCGCAAATCGTCGTAGATGCGCATAGAGCCGTCGGCAAGGCGCTGCAGGCGCACATCGTATTCGGGTAGGTTGAGTTGCATGTTTCGGAAATAGTGCGTAAATTTACAAAAATTTCCGAACACCACGCACATGGCCCCCGCCCAAACCATAACATTCGACGCCCTCAGGCGGCAGCTCGCCAACAGGCAGTACGCCCCGGTATATCTGCTCCACGGCGAGGAGGGCTACTATATCGACGCTCTCGTAAAGGAGTTTGAAAAAATCATCCCCGACGAGGACAAGGCCATCCTGGAGGGCGCGATCCAGTGCTCCGGGTGGAACAACATCCGGGGGGACGGCATCAGCCGGATGTACTTCGACGCCCTGGCGAAGAAGTACAAATTCAAGCTCACCACCCCCTGGAAGAACCTGACCAAGGAGGTCCGGGAGATCATCCTCTACGGAACCAAGGGGGAGAACCTGGAGCTGCACTACGACCAGCCCCGGGGGAAGGGGACGCTGCACCAGCCCTTCGAGGGCATCTGCAACAACATCGAGCGCCGCTACCGGGACACCCAGTCCGAGGCCTCCCGCCGGGAGCTGGAGTATCTGCTGGCGGTGTGGTTTGTCACGGGAATCCTGTTCCCGCTGCTGCGGCATTTCTGGCCCTTCCAGCTGGTGACGCAGATCAACACCTGGTACCGGATGAATATGGCATATTCTGCCGTCGGGTTCGCCGCCCTGGGGCACTACGTGCGCCAGTACGGCGGTACCATCCCTCTGGGATGGTACCGAATAAGCCTTGCCGCCGGACTTGGGATCACCTTCGGGGGCTGCGCGGTCCTCTCCCTGCGTGACGGGGCGTTGAACGAGCTGTTCCTGGAGGGGATGTCCCCCGGTCCCGCGCTGATGGCCTTCGGCCTGTTCGGGCTGATCCTGTTCGGAAGGGATCTGCCTGACTGGGCGGCGCGGCCTGTGGCGAGGCTGGCCCAGGCGTCCTTCTGCATCTACCTGTGCCACATCCTGTTCCAGCGGTGGTTCCTCCGGCTGGGGCTGAGCGGAGGGGCGTCTCCCTGCGTGCTGGCGGTACCCGGCATGGCCGTGCTGCTGGCGGTGTGCGGCTGGCTGGCGTGGGAGGTGCTGCGCCGCGTTCCCGTTGTCAAATCCTATCTGATCTGAGAAGCTGCACCAACCGCCTCAGCACCCAGCTTTGCGGCCCAAATTGCCGCTGGCTGCGTTGAA
>OFFT01001707.1_pt1 | contig 12701 bp, 13 predicted proteins | sample 1521581 | NCBI WGS metagenome assembly OFFT01 (sample SAMEA3504084, study PRJEB24116) | mouse gut metagenome | biome: mouse gut; feature: mouse-associated habitat; material: faeces | place: Denmark | collected 2011
TAGGCATAATTGTAGATAATCAATGTTATAAGATTGGTGTTTATAGTCAGTTAAAAGAAAGCATGGATAAAGATTCAAAGATTATTTCAATAGAAGATAATGAAGTTATATTTAACTCTACTTTTAACAATCAAACATACAAATTTAAAGTAATTTTGACAAAAAATGGTTCAGATATTCATTTTAAGCTTATAGATCTTTAAAAATTTAATGAAAAAGAAAATGTTATATAAAGAGTAATTAAAAATTATATCAGAGATTTGACAAAGTGGTAGAAATCTTATGACATCTACCACTTTTCTTATATCTATTCAATTTAAATTTTATTTATTATCAAAATAACATTAACAATCATGTCAATTTATAAAAATTGTTATTAATAATCTCCTCTTTTATGAAAATCTTTTTTATTTCCAACAACTTGATGCCTTTCTCCTAATTTTCTTTCAATATCTTCAACGGTTACTCCTTGATGAGACATCAGTACATAAACATGATAAAAAAGATCACTAATTTCTCCAATCAATTCTTCTTTATTGTCATTTTTAGCAGCAATAATTGTTTCACTTGCTTCTTCTCCTACTTTTTTACAAATTTTATCAATTCCTTGATCTAATAAATAATTTGTATAAGATTTCTCTATTGGATGAACTTTACGATCTTCAATCAAATCATAGAGATCATGTAAAATATCTAAATTATTAAAAGGAAGTACTTCCTCAAAAAAACATGAATATGCTCCTGTATGACAAGCCACTCCTATTTGTTCAACATAAATCAATAAAGTATCTTGATCACAATCTAAATACATTCCTTTAATATATTGGAAATGTCCAGATGTTTCCCCTTTATGCCATAACTCATTTCTTGAACGAGAATAAAAATAAGTTTGTTTTGTTTCTAACATTTTATCATATGCTTCTTCATTAACATATGCCATCATCAATACTTGCTTTGTTTGATAATCTTGTACAATTGCAGGTATCATATTATTCATTTTTTTAAAATCTGGTCTCATATATTTCTCCTTACTGGAATATGATGTTTAACACATTCCTCTTTGACTTCATCAATAGTTGCTTCTTTATAATGAAACAAAGACGCCGCCAGAGCGGCGTCCGCGCCGCCTTCTGTCAGCGCATCATAGAAATGCTCCTTTGTGCCCGCGCCGCCGGAAGCAATCACCGGAATCGATACGTTTTCTGCAATCGTTCTGGTAAGCTCGATATCATATCCCGCTTTCGTACCGTCGCAGTCCATGCTGGTCAAAAGGATTTCTCCGGCGCCCAGCCGATCCGCTTCCATCGCCCATTCTACCGCGTCCATTCCCACATCGATTCTGCCGCCGTTTTTAAACACATGAAATCCCGAACGGTCCTTGCTGCGCCTTGCGTCTATGGCAACGACTACGCACTGGCTGCCGAATTTATCTGCCGCTTCCGAAATCAGCGTGGGCCGTTCGATCGCGGACGAATTGACGGAAATCTTATCTGCGCCTTCCCGAAGCAGTATTTTAAAATCTTCTACCGTACGGATTCCCCCTCCGACCGTAAAAGGGATAAATACCCGCTCCGCTACCCGGCGAACCATATCCACCACCGTCTTACGCTGATCCGAAGACGCTGTGATATCCAAAAATACGACTTCATCCGCTCCCGCACGGTCATACGCGGCGGCAATTTCTATCGGATCTCCGGCGTCTCTTAAATTCACAAAATTTACGCCTTTGACGACCCTGCCCCCATTCACATCCAGGCAGGGAATAATCCTTTTTGTAAACATGACATACTCCTCCCTCAAATCCGGGCAAAATTTCTTAACATGGCAAGCCCTGCGGCGCTGCTCTTTTCCGGATGAAACTGACAGGCAAAGAGGTTTCCCTGCTCGACGGACGCATGAATCTCTACGCCGTACTGCGTACATGCTTTTACAATGGCCTCGTCTTCAGCCTTTAAATAATAGGAATGTACAAAATAGACATAAGGCTCTTCCCCAAATCCTTCAAACAATCTGCCGGCGCCTTTGAGCTGTAGCGAATTCCATCCGACATGCGGAACTTTCAATCCCCCGGCATCCGGAATCCGAAGGATGCTTCCCTTTAGAAGGTGCAGTCCCTCGATGCCGGAACATTCTTCGCTTCCGTCAAACAAAAGCTGCAGTCCCAGACAGATTCCAAGGATCGGTTTGCCCTCTTCTTTCGCTTCCTCCAACAATTTATGTATCTCATATTTCCGAAGCTGTTCCATTGCCGCTCCAAAAGAACCCACGCCCGGCAGAATGAGCTTATCCGCTCGTTCCACTTCCCGGCGGTCTCTTGTTATTATGCTCTCTTCTCCCAAATGCGTCAGAGCCTTTTCCACGCTTTTTAAATTTCCTGCATCATAATCCAATATTGCAATCATATCTCTGCCCTATTCTGTAAATCCCAATGTTTTTACAATCGCATACACTCTCTGTGTATATTCCGCACGATCGCTTAACCCATAAATTTCCCTTGCCGTCTTTGCATGTACGCCAAATACATCATTCAGCTGCTTTGTGATCTTTTCTGCCAGACGATCCAGTTCCTGTTTGAGAGAATCGTCTGTTGCTTTCTGATAATTGGCGTCATACCGTCCCAATGCGCAGATATAAGAATCCAATGCCATCTCATATTTTTTTGATCGGTACAGGCCGTCTCCGTTGGTTACTTTCTCCTGAATCTGTGCCAGTAAAAATATCTTTTCCGCAAATTCTGCATCCCCTTCTTTTGGCTCCAGCCCTGCAATCTTCTCATAAGCTCCCACATAATCGCCGGCGGCATATAACTTCTTCGATTCGTTTATACTCATGGAATACCCGAGCAGATTGGAAGAGAGCACTACAAAAATCATTACGGAAAGACACATGATAAAAATCAGGATAACCGGAACCTTAGGAAGCGGAGGAGATAAATCGACTTCTTTCGGTTTCTTTTCCTTTTTTTCTTTCTTGGGTTTCTTCTCCTTTGGTTTTTTCTCTTTTGCCTTTTTTTCTTTCGGTTTTTTTTCTTTTTTCTTCTTTTCTTTTTTCTTGGGAACTTCTTTCTCTGCTTCTTTCTGACCGTCTCCGGCATCGGACGATTTCCCTTCCTCTAACGTCTCGTCATCGTCTGTTCCGAATAACACCGTAGAAAGTTTAGCAAAAAAGCCCTGCTTCTCTTTCTTTTCTTTTCTGCCTTTTTTTTCTTTTTTCTTTTTACCGGCTTTCTTGTCCGTTTCGTTAAAATCCTCTGCTTCCGCCTCTTCCGATCCTTCGGTGTCCTCCTGTATGGACTCTCCAACTCCCGCCAGGTTTGAGATCTCTTCTTCGGAAGGAGTATGTGAAAGTACATCCATCAATTCCTGCTCGTCTTCCGATACTTCGCTTTTGGGCGCAGGATTCTCATCGGTATCGCTTTTGGGCGCTTCCGTCCAGGAATCATCTCCGAGCGTATTCACTTCAAGTTCCGGTTCTTCACTCTCCTGCGGTTTTGAACCGGCAGACGATTCTTTTGCCGTATTGACAATTCCCTCCAGTTCATTAAAAAAACTGTCCCCGGATTGTTCAAAAGACTCTAAAGATTCCGGTTCTCCTTCAAATTCAGAAATCACGTCTTCGATATCCGTATCATCCAGTTCTTCTTCAAAATCCCTGATAAAATCCGCGCTGGTTCTCCGTCTCTTTTTATCTGTTTCCGCTTTCCTCTCGGGAGAAACGGTGTTGAGCAACGAATCAAGATATTCTTCTGTCCTACTCACTGCAAGGTACCTCCTGTATTTAAACTTAGGAAGGGATGTGACCATGCATCACATCCCTCAGCTATTGTTATGCTCCGGCTTAAGAATCGATCAAGCTATCAATCGTTTCTACCAGCTTTCCAATCTCCGGTTTCGTCAACTGTGCATCCGCTCCAAGCTGTTCTCCTTTTCGACGCATTTCATCGTTAACAAGCGACGAGAAAATAATCAGCGGAATTCGTTTGATCTCGTCATCGCTTTTCACCAGCTTGGTAAGACGATGCCCATCCATCAGAGGCATTTCGATATCAGTAATGATACAGCGCACCATATAATCAAGCGTACCTTTTCGTTTGTATTCACAGATTTTTTCCCATGCTTCCTGCCCGTTTGCAGTGACGATCTGTTTGGAGTAACCGGCTTTTTTGAGACAATCCGTAATCAGCTTACTCAATAACGGCGAATCTTCTGCAATCAAAATCGGACAATCACTTCTGTCCTTTGACTTATAATCGTCAAGATCTGAGATCTTAAGACCTGTCTCCGGACTGATATCCGTTACGATCCGTTCAAAATCCAGAATAACCACCAGATTATTATCCAGTTTAACCACCCCGGTCGATACGCCGCCGTCGTCGGAATTGATCGTGGAATCCGGCTTGATAATATCTTCCCAAGAAACCCTGTGGATTCCGATCACTTCATCTACATGGAACGCAATGTTCAATTTATTGAAATTAGTAATGATAAACAATCCTTCTTTTTCATCTTCCGGAACGCCGATGCAGCGTTTTAAGTTGATGACGGTAATCATTACATCACGCGGCATAAAGATACCTTCCACACAGGGATTCGCATGCGGTATCGGCGTAATCGGCTGATACGATAAGATCTCGCGGATCTTTGCCACATTGATCCCGTAGCGATGATGCCCCAATGTAAATTCCAGAATCTCAAGTTCGTTTGTTCCGCTTTCCAATAAAATATTTGTATCCATAAATCTTTCCCTCCCGGCATGCAATTTATATTTTGCTGTCTGTTTTGCTTTTGCAGATCGTTTATAAGTCTCGTTCTTTTTTATTTTTTATTATAACACAAATTAGTTCGTTGTATATGGCTTTTTATAAATTCACCTTATATTGACTTTGGCCTATCGTAATTTTCAACTGTACCGCCGAAACCTCCTGTATATCCTGAGGAACCTGAAACAAAAGAACCAGTTCCGCTGATTTGCCCGCCGAAATACTGCCCTGATAGGTAGACAGATCATTGGGAAGAATCGTCATCTGCGCCGGAACGGTCTTCGACTCATTGAGCTCCGCCGAAATAACAGGCGCCATTTTCAGTATATCCAATGCAATATCTTGATCCGACTGGTTTTTCAAACTCAAATTCAGTACAAGAAGCTGCTGTCCCGGTTCTGCGTCTACGGCATACACATCGGACTTTTCATATGTAGTACACAGGCTGCATCCTGTGTAATCCGCCGAAATCTCCCCGAGGTTCAAAGCCGTCTCAAGCGCAACCGTATCCGACGCATCCTCCTGCGCTTCCTGCGGACGTTCTGCATCCGGCTTTGTCTCCTGCTGCGTATCCGACTCCTGCGTATCGGTCTCAGGCGCCTGCGTATCTGCACCCTCCTCCGTCTCTTCCTCTCCGTCCAGCACCTCTTGCTGCACAAATACTTCTCCGTCTTTCTGATAAGAATTGTACTTTGCCACCACATGAGACGCATAACTTACGACGGCAGCCTGTTCTTCCGGCGTCAGTTCATACAGCGCTTCTCCGCATCCGGCAAACATTAAAGCCGCCACCAGAAAAACTGCGGTCATTTTTATCTTTGAGCTCTTCATCCCGTGCCTCCACTGCATAAAAATTTCTATATCGTGTTTAGTGTAACATTTTTTATAAGATTGAGCAACTCCTAATTACTTTTTGTATCCAATTCAAACCAAAATTCCACACCGTCGGCATGATTGACTACGCCGCACTCCCGATGAAATGAATCCATAATTGCTTTTACGATGGAAAGACCGATTCCGCTGCCTCCATATTCTCTCGTCCTTGCCTTATCCACTTTATAAAACTTAATCCACACCCGGTCCAGATCTTCCGCAGGAATCGGCTCTCCGGTATTAAAAACGCTGATCCTGACATAATCTTCCATCTGGGTATATTTGATATCGATACGCTTCGGATCCTTTGCGTGATGAATCGCATTGCTTAAATAGTTCGTCATCACTTCTTCTACCTTAAATTCATCCGCCCATACATACATCGGCAGATCCGTATGAAAAGAAAGACTGATCCCGTTTTGCTTTAACAGGATCGAAGACGACTGAATCACGCCCCGGATTAATTCTGTCACATCAAACCGCTCCATCACAACCATATCGTTGCCGAATTCCAATTGGTTTAACGTCAGCAGTTTTTTCACCATCCGGTTCATTTTATCCGCTTCATCCATGATCACTTCACAGTAAAAATCCCGGCTCTCTTCATCGTCATGGATGCACTCCTGCAGTCCTTCCGCATATCCCTGAATCAGCGCAAGCGGCGTTTTCAGTTCATGTGACACATTGGAGAGAAATTCCTTGCGCATCTCGTCGATTTGATTCTTCTTTTCAATATCGATCTGAAGTTCGTTATTGGCGCTTTTTAATTCCGAAATCGTCTGCTCCAGCGTTTCGGACAACTGATTGATATGTTCTCCCAAAAGGTCGATCTCGTTTTTGCCCTTCCCCTGATATTTGGCATTAAAATCCAGGTCGGTCATTCTTCCGGAAATCTCCGTCAGGGCAAGAATCGGACGCACAATCTTTCTGGATGCAGCAATACTGATCAGGGTGCTTAACACTATGGCAAGCATTCCGGCATATGCAAGAAAGCGGTTGGAAATCCACGCGCTCTCGCGAATGCTTTCCAGCGCGGTCCGCATCAAAATCAGATTTCCGTCCGAAAGCGTTCCCCAAAGCACAAGATATTCGGAATTTAATCTGGAATCCACCTGTTTTTCCAGCACATAACTGTTTGTCTTTTCCAAAAGCTCCGTGGAGGTCTCGGACGGGTCTCCAAAAATTGCGTCCATAAACTGGTTTTTCAACGCCCTCGTATCATTGACGGACGCCCGGATAATGGAACCGTCCGCACTGATAATCAAAATGGCGATATTGCCGTTTGCGCATATATTTTCAAATCCAACGTCAAACCCCGATGTCGCAAGCGTCCCTTCCCTGCTTTCTTCATTGATGACGGAGTATCCTTCCAGCATAGCGTTTTGTTTATTGTACGTATAGTAATATTCCAAAAAGGTTGTATTTAAAAACCAGCAGAGTAAGACCGCCCCTGCCACAAGCGCAAGAATCGTGCCTGTATACTGAAGCGTAAGGGAATGTCTTACCTGTGCATTCTTTCTCTTTCTCAAATCAGCCGCTCACCTCGCATGTATCATCCATAGTTTCCTAACGGATATTTTAACTCTCCCGCCTCTAAAAGTCCATGTCTTTTTCGTGAATTAACGCTCTGTGAAAAAGCCTGAAAACAGGAATTTGACTTATACAGACAGAGCCGGCATTTGTGATCCATCCGTTTCACAAACAGCCGGCTCCATACCGCCTTGTCAAGATGCTGCCTTTGCACATCCATCCGCTTTATCCGTTCACTTCAAATTTATAGCCCATGCCCCAGATCGTCTTAATATATTCCCCGGATTTCCCCAGTTTGTTCCGAAGTTTTTTTACATGCGTATCGATTGTCCTCGCATCGCCGAAATAATCGTAATTCCAGACGTGATTGAGTATTTTTTCCCTGGAAAGCGCAATCCCCTGATTTTCAATAAAATAAGCGAGCAGCTCAAATTCTTTATAGCTTAATTCTACCCGCTCCGTACCGACGGTAACTAAATGCGCGGCTTTGTCCATCCGGATAGTTCCCGCCTGTACCGTCTCTTCGTCTGCAATTTTATTGGACCGGCGCAGAATCGCCTGTACGCGCGCCACTAAGATTTTGGGACTGAACGGCTTTGCGATATATTCGTCTACCCCCAAATCAAATCCCTGCAGCTCATCCGTCTCTTCTCCTTTTGCCGTCAGCATAATGATCGGGATCTTAGAAGTCTCGCGGATCTCCCTGCAGACGTCCCAGCCGTTGATCTTTGGCATCATGATGTCTAAAATGATCAGGGAGATTTCCTTGTCACGGTAAAAAATGTCCAGCGCTTCTTCTCCGTCTGCTGCTTCAAGCACATCAAAATTGTCACGGATCAGAAAATCCCTGACAAGCTTGCGCATCCTGCTCTCGTCGTCTACTACCAGTATTTTTACTTTATCCATGTATCTGTGCCTCGTTTCTTTTCTTTTATCTTAACAGGGATTTATGAAAAATATATGAAGTATCAGTCAAAATTTCCCGTTTCGGCTGCTTCCGAACGCAAAGATTGTTCCCGTTCACGCAGTTTTTCTTCCTTTTCTTTTAATTTCGTCTCCCAGTTCTCGTATTTTTCGATCAATGCATTTTCATAGTTAACGATATTGATATTTCCGCTTGTCGCCGTTACCGCAAACATCCCGATCACAATCAAAAGGAGGATGATGCTGACCGAGACGCTGGCTTTAAACCACGGCTTGTAATCGATGTTCTTTACTTTTTTCTGACGGTTTTCCGTGCTCTTTTGCCCGCCGGCACTTTTTCTCCGTTCGCCTGCCTGACCGGTCTGTTTCGTCCGCGTCTCGTATGCTGCCACGGGTATCGCAGGAATATCCTGATTGTAAATCAAAGGATCCTCCTTTAACTTTTCCTGCAGCCCGTGCAGATACACATAACCCACCGGCGTCTCAAACAACCGCTGTTTCACCATCTGGCAATACACATCAAAAACCATCCGGGTATCTTTCATATCCGCGCTGTTTTGGATGTAGCGTATGCCTTCCCCTTCTTTTACTGCCTTTTCCATCATTTTCTCATCCGGAAAAGCAAATCCCCCCGCTTCATAAGGTGTTCTGTTCATATTCCCTCCGTATTTTATCAAACATGTTATCCATAGCGTAAAATGCCTGTGTCCTGAATTGAACGCGCTACTTTTGATGCAGCCGTTCCAACTGTTCGGACCGTTTCATAATATTCTGCGCATATTCGGTATAATCCGCTCTTATACCGCGTTCTATCGCGTCCCTGCTGCCGTTGTACAGCATGAGTACCGTTCCCACATCGCCGTATTCCCGGAACAATTCCGCCAAATAGTCTGCCGCCAGAAGAATATTTCCCTTTTCATCAAAGATATCCGACACGCCGAGCATATTCATCCGATTCTTATGGTATATTACGTTAATCTGCATAAGGCCTTTGCAATTTCCGTTCTGCGCCCTTGGATTGCCGGAAGATTCCGACTCCATAATCGCTTCTAAAAGTTCCGGACAGATTCCGTAGCGGGCGCCGATTTCCTCACAGTAAGCCACACACTCCGGCGAAATAAACGTATCGGCATTTTCTGCCTGAAGCCTGTACTGTGTCACGAGGCATACCGCCAGAACCAAAACAACTGACAGCGCTCCCTGGATTCTCTTCTTATACTGCATAGTTTTCCTCCCAGAATTATTTCATTACAATAAGATATGCAATAACTTTCAATTATATAATTCTATGAGGAATTTTTCTTTTTATACCATATTTTTCAAATTTTTTCACGCGTCTGATCTGTGACTTTTCCGGAAAACCTCTCCCATATATTTAAGTCAGATTCATTTTAGCGGCGGCAGACGGAAAAGTCAATTTATTTGAGCATATTCGCTCCCTTGTTTTTTCCTTTCCGTCATGGTACTATATTTTTCAGAGAGCGCTTTTACATGCGCGCTATATCGGAAATCCCTTCCGAGGCGGCTTTATGAAAGCGCACAGAATGCAAAAAGCAAATACATTTCACAGGAGGTAATTATGGACTATTCAAAAGAATATGCACAAAAACTCGTCTCGGCAGACGAGGCAGTAAAAACGATCAAATCCGGCGATTGGGTGGACTACGGCTGGTGCAACGCCACTGTAGACGCATTAGACAAAGCGCTTGCAAAACGAACGGATGAATTAACCAATGTCAATTTACGCGGCGGCATCCTTTTAAAAACGCCCGCCGTATTTGAACGGGAAGACGCCGGAGACCATTTTACATGGAATTCCTGGCATATGTCCGGTATCGAGCGTAAATTAATCTCCCGTGGCTGCGCCTATTATGCGCCGATCCGCTACTCCGAACTGCCCCGTTACTACCGCGACTCCATTGTTCCGGACGATGTTGCCATGTTCCAGGTAACGCCGATGGACAAACACGGCTATTTCAATTTCGGTCCGAACGCCTCCCATATGATGGCAGTGTGCGAAACCGCCGGAAAGGTTATTGTAGAAGTGAATGAAAATATGCCGCGCTGTCTGGGCGGTTTTGAAAACGGCATCCATATTTCTCAGGTAGATTATATTGTAGAAGGAGAAAACCCGCCGATTGCAGAAATGGGCGCAGGCGGAGCTCCTACCGACGTAGATATCGCCGTCGCTAAATTGATCGTAGAAGAAATTCCAAACGGGGCCTGCCTGCAGCTTGGCATCGGAGGCATGCCCAATACCGTGGGTTCCATGATTGCGGAATCCGATTTAAAAGACCTCGGCGTGCATACGGAAATGTATGTAGACGCATTCGTTGATATCGCAAAAGCCGGAAAGATCAACGGTTCCAGGAAAAATATCGACCGTTTCCGCCAGGCGTTTGCTTTTGGCTGCGGAACCAAGAAAATGTACGATTATATCGACGACAACCCGGAACTACTAAGCGCTCCCGTAAGCTATACAAACGATATCCGTTCCATATCCGCCCTGGATCATTTTATTTCCATTAATAATGCCGTGGACCTGGATTTATTCGGACAGATCAACGCAGAATCCGCCGGAACAAAACATATCAGCGGCGCAGGCGGACAGCTTGACTTCGTGCTCGGCGCTTACCTTTCCAACGGCGGAAAAAGCTTTATCTGCTGTTCTTCCTCTTTCCGCACAAAAGACGGACAGTTAAAATCCCGCATCGTGCCGACGCTGTCTCCTGGTTCCATCGTAACGGATACCCGTGCCAATACGCACTATGTCGTAACAGAATACGGCAAGGTAAACTTAAAAGGCATGTCCGCATGGCAGCGTGCGGAAGCTTTAATTTCCATCGCACATCCGGATTTCCGCGATGAACTGATCAAAGACGCAGAGAAATTAAACATCTGGCGCAGAAGCAATAAATAGGCAATTCACAAATTTCAAACGGCAGGGTCAAAAGCCCTGCCGTTTTCTGTTGCCCTGACGCCAAAAATTCTGCCTGCGGCAGAATTGCCTTCCTGAAGAAATCTTTCAAAAAAATTTTTTCTGACTGAAACTTTTTCCCGCTCGTTTTTGTCTAATCTATAGAACAACAAATATAAGGAGGAGAAACACGTGGGACTTTTACCATGGAAAAAAACAAAAGCAAAGACCGTTGAACGCCTGCTGCTTACCAACTATAACCAATATTACCGGCTTGCATACAGCTATGTCCGCAACGACGCAGACGCGGGAGACATTGTCCAGAATGCCGCTTACAAGGCAATCAAAAACTGCGCCGGCTTAAAACAGGAAGCTTACGCCGCCACATGGCTGTACCGCATCGTCATAAATGAAATTTTTACGTTTCATAAACAGCAAAAACACGAATCGTTAGATTCGGCAGCGGAAACGCAGACGGAAGATTCTTATGAGGATATTGACTTAAAACGGGCGCTTGCATCGTTAGACGACGAAGACCGTATGATCGTAGAACTGAAATATTTTGAAGATCTCAAACTGGATGAAATCGCCGGGATCCTCGAATTAAACGTCAATACCGTCAAAAGCCGACTATACCGCAGTCTGAAAAAACTCCGTCTGTCCCTGGAAGAAGAATGGATCTATGACGACAAACACACACACAACACTGCCGAACAGTTTTCATAACAGGAGGTAAATCATGAGCAGACAAGAAAAAATCTTTCACGCCTTGAAACAGGACTATCACACGCACACGATGTCGAACGAGCAGGTAAACGACATGAAAAAACAAATCGAATCTGCAAAAAAAGAAACCCGTCATCCGCTCCGCAATCTCGCGGCGGCTGCCGTAATACTTACCATACTTCCCAATACATCCGGAAGCGTCGCATACGCAATGAGCCGTATCCCGATCCTTGCCCAATGGGTGGAAATTGTCACATTCCGCGATTATCAATATGAAAGCAGCCGAAACAACGCCGATATCCGAGTCCCCGAAATTGTTCCGCAGATTCCGAAAGAAGATGAGAAGCAGGCGCAAACGGACAGTCCTGCCAAACAAAAAGTCCAAAAAACGGCAGACGAGATCAACCGGGAAATCCAATCCATTACAGATCAGCTGATCCGGGAGTTCAAAGAAAACCTAGATCCAGACGGGCGCCAGTCCATGCAGGTGTCTTCTGAAGTGATTGCCACAACCGAACAGTATTTTACTTTAAAACTAAACTGCTATCAGGGCGCAGGAAGCGGCGCGGAATGGAATTATTTTTACACCATTCATCTGGAAACCGGGGAACGCCTGCAGCTAAAAGACCTGTTTACCAAAGACAGCGACTATATCACTCTCATCAGCGAAGAGATCAAACGGCAGATGAAGGATCAAATGGCAAAGGACGAAAATATCTTTTACTGGGTAGAGTACGATGATGTACCCGAATGGAATTTTGAAGCGATCACAGAGGAAACGCAATTTTACCTGAACGAAAACGAAGAAGTTGTGATCTGTTTTAACGAAGGCGACGTAGCGCCGATGTACATGGGATGCGTCGAATTTACCATCCCAAAAGACGTCCTATCCGCCGTCCGGCAGTAGGAACTTATAAGGGGCTGTCGCACTAAATAATTAGTGCGCAGCTCCTTTTCTGTACAAAAAATTAC
>OFFT01001713.1_pt1 | contig 12675 bp, 18 predicted proteins | sample 1521581 | NCBI WGS metagenome assembly OFFT01 (sample SAMEA3504084, study PRJEB24116) | mouse gut metagenome | biome: mouse gut; feature: mouse-associated habitat; material: faeces | place: Denmark | collected 2011
GCTTCTCCGCACCCGGGCCGGGGAGGGGCTGGGTGCGGAGGACCAGGCGGGAACGCCCAGTCTGGAACCGGTGCTGGCTTATCAGATTCTGCTGCCGCCGGACTGCGACACGCCGGCTATGCTTGCCCGCCTGCGCCAGCTGGAAGAGGAACTGCCGGAGCTTCATGTGGTGTGGAAGGAGCAGCTGGGGGAGATTCATGTCCAGGTCATGGGAGAAGTCCAGATAGAGATCTTGAAAAGCCTTATGGAAAAGCGCTGGGGCATTCCGGTGGAATTTGGAGCAGGAAGCATTGTCTATAAAGAAACCATCACCTCCGCAGTGGAGGGAGTGGGCCATTTTGAACCGCTCCGCCACTATGCGGAAGTCCATCTGCGGATGGAACCAGGAGAGCCGGGGAGCGGTCTCACATTCGCAAGCGAGTGCAGCGAAGACTTGCTGGATCGGAACTGGCAGAGACTGATTCTTACCCATCTGGCAGAAAAGAAGCATCCGGGTGTCCTGACAGGCGCGGAGATTACGGATATGAAGATTACGCTGACTGCAGGACGGGCCCATGTGAAGCACACGGAGGGCGGAGATTTCCGCCAGGCTACCTACCGGGCGGTGCGCCAGGGGCTTATGCAGGCCCAAAGCGTCCTTCTGGAACCGTACTACGAATTTCGTTTGGAGGTTCCCACGGATAAGGTGGGACGGGCTATGGCAGATATTCAGAAAATGAACGGCAGCTTTTCGGAGCCGGAGACAGAAAGAGATCTGACAGTGCTGACGGGCAGCGCTCCGGTGGCAGCTATGCGCTCTTACCAGACGGAGGTACACGCCTATACACGGGGAAGCGGCAGATTGTTCTGCACGCTGAAAGGGTATGCCCCCTGCCGGAACGGGGATGAGGTGGCGGCGGCTTCCGGCTACAATCCGGAACAGGATTTGGAAAATCCTGCGGGCTCCGTGTTCTGCACCCGCGGAGCCGGTTTTCTTGTACCCTGGGATCAGGTTCCGGCTTATATGCACTTGGAAAGCACCCTTCCGAAAGAGCGGGAAAAAGAGGGTACGCCTTCCGGGCGCAGGACTTCCAGGGAAAGCAGGGCGGCGCGGGGGTTTGCGGATCCCAAGGAACTGGAAGAGATTTTTGTGCGCACCTACGGCCCAATCCGCAGGGATCGCCAGGGAGTTGGGCGTGTGGAAAGAACTTTCCGGCGGGAACCGGAGCCAAGGCCTGCGGAAAAAAGCAGAACGAAAAAGCCGGAGAAAGAATATCTGCTGGTGGACGGCTACAATATTATTTTCGCCTGGGAGGATTTAAAAGAGCTGGCAGCGGACAGCCTGGAAGCAGCCAGAGGAAAGCTGATGGATATGCTCTGCAATCTGCAGGGGTATCGGAACTGTACCTTGATTCTGGTCTTTGATGCCTACCGGGTGGAAGGCGGACGGCGGGAAATAAGCAGATATCATAATATCCATGTGGTCTATACCAAAGAGGCGGAGACGGCGGATCAGTACATCGAGAAGACAGCCCATGAGCTGGGACGCAGGTATCAGGTGACGGTAGCCACTTCGGATGCCTTGGAGCAGGTGATTATTATGGGCCAGGGGGCCAGGCGCATGTCGGCCCAGGGGCTTTTGGAGGAAATAGAGGCTGTGAACCAGGAGATCCGGGACGGTTTTCTTAAGCAGTACGGAAGCGGACGGCAATATCTCTTGGAAAATCTTCCGGAGGAACTGGCGCGCTTTGTTGAGGAAGTGCGTCTGGGAAAACGAGAATTTCCAGGATCAGAAAGAGAATGAGGAGAGTTTACATAATATGAACAAGAAAGAAATAGCGGAAATAAAGAAGCAGTTTACCCCGGAACACTGTACCATCACCCGGCTTTGCGGCTGCTACGTGGATGGGGAGAAGACGAAGAGAACCGAGATGAAGGAGGCTTTTCTCTCCCTGCCGGAGGAGGAGGCATTTAAGTATTTTGAGATTTTCCGGAAAACCCTCTCCGGAACCATTGGAAAAAATCTGCTCAATCTGGAATTTCCCCTGGATACGGAAATGCCGGGAGGGACTCAGGAATTTCTGGTGAAACTGAAAAACAGCCGCTTAAAAGAGGATGTGCTTCTGGAAGCCTTCTACGATCGGATTCTGGAAACTTATGAATACGGAGAAAACTACCTGATTCTGCTGGTCCACGGGGTCTACGATATTCCGGGAAAAACTTCGGACAATGAGGAGCTGTTCGATGCGTCCGAGGAAGTCTACGAGTACCTGCTCTGCGCCGTCTGTCCTGTAAAACTTTCCAAAGCGGGCTTAAGCTACGACGCGGAGAGCAACCGCTTCGGGACCAGAACCAGAGACTGGCTGGTCGAGCAGCCTGTGGCAGGTTTCCTCTTTCCTGCATTCCGGGAACGGAGTACGGATCTGCACAGCATGCTGTATTATTCCAAGAATCCCGAACAGCTCCAGGAGGATTTCGCCCAGAGCATGTTCGGCTGCCGGCTTCCCTTGTCTGCCGGGGGACAAAAGGAGACTTTTAATGCAATCATCCAGGAGACCCTGGCGGAGGAATGCGCCTACGAGGTAGTGCGGAATATTCATGAGAATCTGCAGGAACTGGTGGAAGAGCGGAAGGACGAGCCGGAGCCGGTGACTCTGGATAAAGCACAGATGCGTCGTATTTTGGCCCAGAGCGGCGTGCAGCAGGAACGGCTTGAGGAACTGGAGGAATGTTATGAAGCTGTTGCGGGGAGCGGGACGGGATTTCTGGCTTCCAATGTGATGAACACCAGAAAATTTGAGGTGAAAACGCCCGATGTAATCATCCAGGTGAATCCCGAGCGGGCAGATCTCGTAGAAACCCGAATGATCGACGGTCGAAGGTGCCTGGTGATTGCCGTGGACGATCACGTGGAGGTCAATGGGATTGCCGTGAACGTGAAAGGAATAGAAAGAGCATGAGAGAACAACTGACAGAGAGCGATGTAAAAAAAATAGAGGCGGAGATTGAACACCGGAAGCTGGTGGTGCGCAAAGAAGCCATTGAGGCGGTGAAGGAGGCCAGAGCCCACGGAGATCTGAGCGAGAATTTTGAGTACTATGCGGCTAAGCGGGAGAAAAACCAGAATGAGAGCCGGATCCGCTATCTGGAGCGGATGCTGCGGACGGCCCGGGTGGTTTCGGACTGTTCCGGCAGCGATGAGGTAGGGCTTAACAATCTGGTGGATCTTTACTTTGAAGAGGATGATGAAATCCAGCAGGTAAAACTGGTGACCTCTATCCGCGGAAATTCCCTGGACGGCCGGATCAGCATCGAATCGCCTCTGGGAAAGGCGATTCTTGGACGGAAGCTGGGGGAGCGGGTCCATGTCCAGGTCAATGAGAGCTACGGTTATGAAGTAGAGATCCGTGCCATAGATAAGTCCGGGGATGACGGAGACGCTATCCGGGGGTTCTAGTGAGTTGGGAGAATTCCCGTTCCACGCAGTACTGCAGCACGGATTCCAGCTGGGGAGAGATCCATTTATCCCTGCGGCAGAGAAGCTGTTTCCAGATTGCCAGCTCGAAATCCTTCACATGCAGCCGGACAAGCCGCCCGGACTGCACCTCACCCTCCGTTACATAGTCAGGCAGGAAGGAGAGGCCTGCTTCCTGTTCCACCAGGGAACAGAGCAGGCGGACGCTTCCGATTTCCAGGACAGGCTTTAATTCCAGAGACAGGCCGGCCAGACGCTCATCCAGAAGACGCCGGTAGCTCATGCCCTTTTCCGTCAGGATAAAGGGATAGGGAAGGAGATCCGGGATCGCCAGGCCGGGACGTCCGGCCAGAGGGCAGTCCGGGTGTGCCACAAAGTGCATGTTTATTTGTTCCTCCCGGATAATGCGGTATTCCGTGTCGTAGATATGGCTGTCCAGAGTCAGGATAGCGTCAGCTTCATTGTGGTTTAGCAGCCGGAACATTTCTTCTGTTCCGGCTGCGATGATTTTCAGGGAAATGCCCGGATGCCGGGTACGGAAATCCGGGAATCCTTCTTTTAAAAGGGACTCACAGAGAGAATCGGCTGTAGCCAGGCGGATACGGCCCCGGAGGTCTTTTTCGTCCCTCATATTTTCTCCCAGTTCCAGGGTCAGCCGGTGAATCTGATGGGCGTATTTGAGAACCTCCCGCCCCTTTTCCGTGAGCGCCACCGTATGGTTGATGCGCTCAAAAAGCTGAGAATTAAGCTCCGATTCCAGCTGTTTGATTTGAAAAGATACGGTGGACTGGGAATAACCTAGGGCTTTTGCTGCTTTGGTGAAACTGCTGCGCTCAGCTACTTGAATAAAGGTAATGAGATTTTTGATGTCCATAGAGTCTCCTGAAAATCTAAAATTTCGATGGCAAATATTATGATTATCAATTTTACAGATGCTTTGTTTTACTATATACTAAAAAAAAGAAACATGCAAATCTTTTACGAAGAGAGAAAGGGTGTGCGGGAAACGCGTAGAGCCCTGATTTGAGGTTTTATATGTCTGTATTTGAAAAAATTTCCCAAATGATGGTAGGAGTGATCCAGTCGGTGTACGGTTTTCTCTGGGGTGATCTGATAAGGATTCCCCTGCCGGGAGGAAGCACGCTGGGAATTTCCCTTCTGGTGCTGATTCTGATTCCTTCCGGGATTTATTTTACACTCCGCACCCGTTTCCTTCCTTTCCGCCTTTTTCCCGAGATGCTAAAAATCGTAAAAGAAAAGCGGAACCAGGATCACAAAGACGCCATCTCCGGCGTCCAGGCCCTGATTGTCTCTACCGCCACCCGGGTGGGCATGGGGAATCTGGTAGGCGTGGTGGCGGCCATTTCCGTAGGCGGGGCAGGCGCCGTGTTCTGGATGTGGGTGCGTCTACTGCCTTTGTGGAGGCGACCCTGGCTCAGATTTATAAAGAAAAAGATCCTCTTTACGGAGGCTACCGGGGAGGCCCGGCTTATTATATACACCACTTTTTTCTCAGGAAGGGCAGCAGGCGGAAACGCTCCCTGCTGGCAGTTCTCTTTGCCGTCTCAGGCCTGATCTGCTGGTGCGGGATTAGCCAGGTGATCAGCAATTCCGTGTCTTCGGCTTTTTCCAATGCTTTCCGGATTCCGCCCCTTTATACGACCATTGTTCTGGTGGCAGTCTCGGCGGTGATTGTCCTGCGCAAGAATGCCACAGTCAAGGTGCTGGATGTGGTAGTTCCGGTGATGGCAGCCTGCTATTTCCTGTTCACCATCTTTGTGATAGTGAAGAATGCGGGACAGCTTCCGGACGTGTTCCAGCGGATCTTTTCCGAAGCTTTCGGCCTGCGCCAGGTTGCGGGAGGCGGTTTTGGAGCAGTGATTATGAACGGGGCTAAGCGAGGGCTTTTTTCCAATGAGGCAGGCTCCGGGTCTGCGCCCTGTGCAGCCGCGGCCGCAGATATCAGCCATCCGGCCAAAGAAGGGCTTTTGCAGGCTCTTGGCGTATTTATTGATACCCTTGTGATCTGCAGCTGCTCTGCCATGATTATGCTGCTGACTCCTGCCGGGCTCACGGCCGGACTGGAGGGTATGGATCTTCTGCAGGAGGCTATGCGTTATCACATCGGTGAATTCGGCGTGATTTTTATTGCTGTGATTCTCTGGCTGTTTAGTTTTTCTACCTTTATCGGCATTTTGTTTTATGCCCGGCCCAACGTGGCCTATCTCTTCGGGGATAACTGGATTTCCCAGATTCTCTATAAAGTACTGGCCCTGGTGATGCTTTTTGTCGGGGGCCTGGCGGCATACACGTTTGTATGGGATTTGGGAGACATTGGTGTGGGTCTTATGACTATATTTAACATGATTGCCCTGGTTCCTTTGGGGAAAGAGGCTCTGGATTCTCTGAAGGATTACGAAGAGAAACGGGGATAATTTTTTAAATCACAAAATTTTTATAATTTTTCCGTCGCTCTTTTCCCGGTTCTGTAGTAATATAGAAACAGACAGGAGGAGTTGTATGCGGCAAAATAAGCTTTTGATGGAGAAAGTATACGAATCAGTGGCGTCGGTGCTTCCTATTACGGCAATCGTATTGCTTTTGAGCATTACGATTGCCCCGCTGCCTCCCGGTACCCTGGTTCTTTTTTTGTTTGGGGCCTTGCTGCTTGTCTTTGGCATGGGCTTTTTTACGGGCTGGTCCTGATTCTGACAGTGCTGGCGCCGGAGGGCTTTATCCCTGTATCCTTTGATTCCGGGGTGTGACTACGGGGCCTATTACGGTTCCTTTTATTATGGCTCTTGGTATTGGTATGGCTTCCGTCCGGAGTGATAAGAATTCCGGCAGCGACAGCTTTGGCTTGATTTCCCTATGCAGCATAGGACCCGTGCTTTCCGTGCTGCTTTTTGGGATCTTGTACCGGCCGGAGGAGGTGGCCTACACGGCAGCCGAGATTGTTGAGATTGTGACTACCCGGGATGCTGCCAAACAGTTTTCCGCAGGGCTGCCGGCTTATCTGGAAGAGGTAGCATTGGCGGTTGTGCCCATTGCCGGATTGTTTTTGCTGCCCCTGGCCATGGGAGCCTGCGAGGCGGTGGGCGGAAACATTCTGGCAGACGCCTTCGGTGTGGCTGCCATGGTGGCGATGACACCTTTGCTTACCATTCAAGTATTTGGCATGTCCAGCCAGATCCGGCGTTATCTGGAAAAAAGAAAGGCGGCAGGAGAGCTGGAAAATGCGGTTTCCGTGTGGGATCTGGAAGACTGCATTGTGTATTTTGGCAGGGAGACCTATGAAGATTAGGAGCAGAAAACAGGGAGATTGAGATGATTAAACTGATGGTATCCATTGTGGGGCGGGGACAGGGAAAAACGCTGGGCGGGCCCGGAGGACACGGAGAAATTTTACGGCTTTCAAGTCCAGGCGGAGAAAGAAATTATAGCCATTGTGGCGTCTGCGGAAACCTGTAATGTTATTATGGAAACCGTCAGCCGGAAGCACGGCATGAAGACGGAGGCCGAAGCATGATCTGTTCCGTGAGCATCGATCAGACGGTGCGGCTTGGATAAACTAGAAGAGCATAAGGAGATTTTGAAGATGAGCAGTTCCAATATGGAGCCTTTTGTAAAGTGGGCCGGCGGAAAACGGCAGATGCTGGAAGCCTTGCGCATTCGTATGCCGGATACCTGGAAACATTACTATGAACCCTTTGTAGGAGGCGGGGCCCTGATGTTTCACCAGAAACCTGCCTGTGCCTTTATTAACGATATCAACCGGGAACTGATTCACACTTACACAGAGATCCGGGATCACCAGGATTCCCTGATTGCGGCTCTTGCTTCTATGGATCAGGTGACCTGTACAAAAGAATTCTATTACCAGATGCGGGAACGGTACAACGATAAGCTGAAAAAGAAAGATTATGACACAGAGATGGCGGCTCTTTTTATTTACCTGAATAAGCATTGTTTCAATGGTCTTTACCGGGTCAATACAAAAGGATGTTTCAATGTCCCGTGGAATCAGAAAAAGCAGGTTGCTTCTATGGATATTGAAAATATCCGGCAGATATCCGGGTATCTGAAATCTGTAACCATTACCTGCCAGGACTTTGAAGCTGCGGCGTCGGATGCAGAAGAAGGGGATTTTGTCTATTTTGACAGCCCTTATGCGCCTCTGAATCCGGACTCTTTTGATTCTTATACCAAGGAAGGGTTTGCGGAAAGCGAACACCGCAGGCTGGCGGGACTTTTCCGCAAACTGGCAGAACGGGGAGTCTTGTGTATGCTGACGAACCATAACACAGAGCTGATCCGGGAATTGTATGCAGACTTCCTCCTGGAGGAAATCTCTGTGCGCCGGGCCATCAACTCCGATCCGAAGAAACGGACCGGAACGGAAGTGATTATCCGAAACTATGGGGAAGTATCAGGGACACCAGCACCGTGATGATTCCGCAGATGCCGATGGCCAGGCCGCTCATGGCGCCTTCGGTTTCTCCCAGCTCCAGGGCCTTGGAGGTGCCGACGGCATGGCTGCAGGCTCCGATGGAAAGGCCGGCGGTTACAGGATTTTCTGCATGAAACACACGGATCAGGAAAGGTGCCAGGATGCTTCCCAGGATTCCGGTGAAGATAACAGCGATGACCGTAACCGGAACGATACCTCCCCGGGTCCGGCATACCTCTGCGGCAATGGGGGTAGTCACGGATTTGGGCAGCAGGGAGGCGGTCATGGAAGAGTCCAGCCCGAATAAGCGGCAGAGCAGAAAGACGCTTCCCATAGAGGCCAGGGAACCTGCCGTACAGCCTGCAAGAATCGGCAGCCAGTATTCTTTCAGAAGCCGGATGCGGGTGTAGATGGAGACTGCCAGGCAGGCGGTAGCCGGAGCCAGGAACATGTTAATTACGGCGCCGCCCTCATTATAGCTCTCATAAGGGATTTTGAGAAGGGAAAGCAGCAGGACAATCAGTACAATGGCAATCAGCAGGGGATTGCAGAGAACAGACTTGGTCCGTGCCTGGATTTTCACACCAATCCAGAAAGCCAGAATGCTCAATGCAATACCGAAAAAAGGGGAGGAGCACAGTTCTTTCATGACTGTCCCTCCTTTCTCTTTGAGAGCAGGCTCATGGTAAAACGGACGCTGTATGCAGTCGCCGCAAAGGTAATTACGGTGGTCAGGAGGCACACGGCCAGCAGAGGCAGCCAGTTTTGCCTTAGGATGTCCAGATAATTCATGACATTGACTCCGGCGGGGATAAAGAAAAATGCCATATTTGCCAGCAGAAAATCGGACTTCTCCCGGATGTGTTCTACTTTTAAAAGTCCGGACAGCAGAAAAAGAAGGAGAAGTACCATGCCGATGACGCTGGCAGGAAAGGCAAATGGAAGAAGGGCTTCCAGAATCACGCTGATCCAGCAGATGAAAAAAATAATGCCGGTCTGTTTGATAATTTTCATAGTTTATCACTCCTTAAATCCATCCCCCGTCCAGCCGTATCACCTGTCCTGTGAGATAGGAGGACCGGACACACAGGGAGAAGATAAGATCTGCCGCTTCGGAGGGAAGCCCGAACCGTCCGGCCGGAATCTCTTCTGCCAGGGCGGCTTTCTCTTCCTCTGTAAAGCAGGCATTCATATCTGTGTCGATAGCTCCGCAGGCCACGGCGTTGACCCGGATCCCGCTGGGAGCCAGTTCCTTGGCTAAAGCCATAGTAAGGGCATTGACTGCGCCTTTGGACGCAGAGTAGGCAGTTTCGCAGGAAGCTCCCACACAGCCCCAGACGGAGGAAACATTCACGATAGCACCGGAGCCCAGGCGCAGCATGCTGGGAACGGCCTGACGGGAGCAGAGGAATACGGAAGTCGTATTGGTCCGCATGATTTCCTCCCACTGGGACAAGGTAAGGTCTGTGAGCAGTCCTGTCCGCGAGATGCCTGCGTTGTTGACCAGGGCATCCAGCCGGCCGAAGCGCTCCTGCACCAGCCGGAAACATTTCTCTACATCTTTTTCATTTCCCATGTCGCCCGTAAAGGGAAGACAGGTGATGCCGAATTCTCCGTGAAGGCGCCGGGCCAGATGCTCTAAGCGCTCCCCGGAGCGGATGCAGGTCAGGCAGAGATTCCAGCCCTCCCCGGCAAATTTTTCTGCGGCCGCAGCCCCGATTCCCCGGGAGGCCCCTGTGATCACTGCACATTTTGCTGTCATGGCATTCCTTCCTTTCTGCCCTATGTTACTATATTTTTCTCCTTTTCACAACCATTGTTTTTCCGCATATCTTAGTTAGAAAGGAAAAAAGCAAAAGGAGATTTTATGGCAACAAAGATCGTAGTAGACGCCGGGCACGGAGGAAGCAATCCGGGAGCAGTATATCAGGGCAGAAGGGAGAGCGACGATGCGCTGCGCCTTGCTATGGCAGTGGGAAAGATTCTGGAGGCAAACGGCTTAGACGTAAGCTATACCAGGACCAGCGATGTAACCCAGTCCGTAGGACAGAAGGCTGCCATTGCCAATGAAGAGGGGGCGGATCTCTTTGTGTCCATCCATCGGAATGCGGGCCAGTATCCCGGCCAGTATAACGGGGTTCAGACACTATTTACAAAATTAAATGGAAATGAAGCTAGGCAGCAGTAGAAATACTTAGATTTCTTGCTTGACGATTAAACACAAACAATAAAAAAAGACTTTATTAACGCCGACCAAAGCACCATAAAGTCTTTTTCCCAGACAAGCTAATACTCAGATACTCCTGATAATCGGATACTCCTGATTCTTAGATACTCAATAATCGAATACTCCTGATACTCAGATACTCCTGATACTCAGATACTCCTGATTCTTAGATACTCAATAATCGAATACTCCTGATTCTTAGGTACTCCTGATAATTAGGTACTCCTGATTCTTAGCTATACCTTTAGACTTATTTTAACCGTTAGTAGATAAATTTGTCAATAGATTTCATATGAAAATTAGTAATTCGTGATTCTAAAAAGTATTTTAAAGGAATGGAGAGATGAAAAATGGGGTGACTTGCCGGATGAAGTACAGTACTGAAATATGTAGAAACCATTATCAAGGATACACAACAGGCGAATTGGCCTACATGTGCGCATGGTACGGGGTGGCGTCTTCCAGGGAGATTGCGCTGGCGCTTGGCCGGACACAGAACGCAGTTTTACGGAAGGTGAGGAAATTAAAAGAATCAGGTGAATTTGATTATTACAAGAAGAGACAAGCTGTCGGAAAGGAGGGAGCGGCATGTCATGGATTATGTATGTCTACCATGTAGTAAGAGAGTACCCAGATGGAACCAGGGGAAAGAGAAAGAAGCTCCTGTGTCGGTATGAGCCAAATCTGAAAGTAGGCGGCCTGTATCTGCACTTGGGGAAATCCTTCCCCGGGATGTATCGGGTACTTGGCGTAGAGGAAGAGACATATTCAGAATAAGGAGGATAGGGGCATGGGATAGACTAAAAAGTTATTGAGATTGCTATACTTTTTAAGTATAATAAATTTGAAAAGAAGATAGAGGATTCTAGCTGTGAAAGGATGTAATGATATGGGTATGGCTGAGCAGGAACGGAAGAGACAAGAAAAGATAAATGGCGTTATTTACAATATGTCTCCTTCCCCAGGATATAAGCATGGAATTATCAATGGCAATATTTATAGGGTCATAGGGAATGGCTTGAAAAAAAGCTTGTGCCTTGCCTTTATGGAAAATTTGGATTTTAGATACCATCCGGAAGAAAGTGATGATTATGTGGTTCCAGACGTCATGGTCATCTGTGATAGGAAACATTTAAAGGGCGGATGTTACAGCGGGGTTCCTAAATTTGTTGCAGAGACCTTGAGCCCGTCTACTGCAAAGAGGGATAGGCTGGAAAAAAAGGATATTTATGAAAAGGCCGGCGTTGGAGAATACTGGATAGTGTCGCCAAATGGCAACCTGGAGATTTATTATCTTGAAAATGGAACGTATATTTTGGAGCAAAGTTATATGTTGCAAGACAAGGTGGAAGAGCCCGATTATAATGCAGAAACTGAGATATGCTTAAGGGAGTTTCCTCACATTAAGATGATGCTGGGAGAGATTTTTGAAGGTTTAGAAGAAGTACACATGTAGTGGAAATCTAAAAAATGGGACTGTTGCAATGATTTTCTAAACATTATTGCAACAGTCCCATTTTTATGTTTTCTTATGTTCTTTTCTATATTTTTTATTATATTCTCGATAATGTTCCTTATGCTCTTCTCTGTATTTTTTACGGTAATCTTTTGTATCGTCAAATCTTCCATCTAGTTTTTTTATGGAATTGCTAAGAGACATTCTAACTGAAGAATAACTAATGCCTAAAATATGGGAAATTTCTAATGTTGGAATACTAGGATTAGAAATCTTTATCTCCAGAACAGCCTTTTCTGTGTTTGATAGTACACTTAGATCGCATTCCCTATACTTCGAATAATCGATAAAATGTTCATTTCTGTCTCTTTTTTTTCTTGCATTATAACTAGATAAATTTCCTCTTCTAATACGGATGATAGCTCCAGCAGCTTGTATCGCAACTTGAGTTCCATAAGTAGAAGTTCTTTTTAGCATTTTTGTAATTTCCTTTAGCGTATACCCTTCTCTATAAAGAAGGGCCACTTTTTGCTGACACTTAGCCAGCATAGAAATTTCTAGGTCTGTTGCATGTAATAATATATCAGTAGCTTGAGAAAGATTCTTCATATTATTTGCTTTCCCTGTCTTTTTGTATACTTAGAAGTTTTTCAATGATTAAACCTTCTACCCAGGCAGGAGGATTCTTTTGTCCCGAATCCCATTTTTTTATAGTATTAATGGGAATTGGAGGATCAAACAGCGCCGAAAATTCTTTCTGTGTAAATCCTAATTTTTTCCGAAAATCTTTAATCAATTTTGTCCTCGATTCTGGAAAATAGAATTTCTCCATCCATGTAATTTTCATCATAAATATCATAAGTTATAATATCTACTGTGTAACTAGAGTAATTTTCGTCATACATAGCAGCATTACAGAGAATATCATCAATGTCCCAATCTCCCGCCGCGTTATTCCAACGGTAATTTTTTACATCTTCTCCCTCTTTGATATACTCAACAACCTGTGCCAGTGTTTGAAATGTTTTCATTTTTATAATCCACCTTTCTGCGAAAGGCACCGATGGGGTTATGAAACCCACTTCGGG
>OFFT01001719.1_pt1 | contig 12653 bp, 22 predicted proteins | sample 1521581 | NCBI WGS metagenome assembly OFFT01 (sample SAMEA3504084, study PRJEB24116) | mouse gut metagenome | biome: mouse gut; feature: mouse-associated habitat; material: faeces | place: Denmark | collected 2011
ACTGGTGGCTCCGCTCCCCGAACACCAACAACACCAACAACGTGTGGAACGTCAATTCCAATGGCGACTACAACAACAACGATGCCACCAACACCTATGGCATCCGCCCCGCTCTGATGGAACGTTAGGACAAGTAAGCCCCGCAAGGGCCGAAAGCAGTGCGCCATCTAATCAAAGGGAGCTATATCCTTTCGGACGCCTACGGGCCACCGATAAACACATCACGCCGAGGCTTGCCGCCCTACGGGGCGCAGTGGGCTACCACGGGGAGGTGGACCGGCGTTAGGCATGACGGCCAGCCGGGAGCCTCCCCTGCCGCCCCGGCTGGAGGAAGAAAAGAAGGGACCCAGGCGAATGACCTACCAGGAACTATGCGCTTTTGAGGTCCTATATGACGCCTATTTAGAGGCCAGAAAGCGCAAGCGGAAGAAACCGGCAACGGCGCAATATGAGGCCAACGTTTTGGCCTATACCGACAGGCTATCCCACATTTTGGAGGCCAAAACCTACCGCCCCGGAAAATTTGAGACGTTCTACGTTTTCGAGCCTAAAAAGCGGCTGGTCCAGGCCCCGGCGTTTGTTGACAAGGTTGTCCTCCATGCCATAACGGACAACGTCCTTTATGACGCCATAACCCGCAGCTTTATAAGGGATAACTATGCCAGCCAGAAACGCAAAGGCACCCATGACGGCCTTGGACGGCTCAAGTGGGCCATGACCGACTATTACCGCAAACACGGGAACGCAGACGGCTGGGTGCTGAAAGCGGACGTACATCATTTCTTTGCCAGTATTGACCACGATCTCCTAAAGCGTAAGCTCATAGCCCTTTTTGAGCGGCGCAACCTTGACCCGGAAATTTTGGAGCTGCTTTTTATTTACATCGACACGACCGCCGGTCTACCCCTGGGCTACCAGACAAGTCAGCTTTTCGCCCTCATGTTTTTGGATGAATTTGACCACGCCATAAAGGAGCGTTTCGGCGTCCGCTACTACGGGCGGCAGATGGATGATTTTTTCATCATTGAGGAAAGCAAAGAGCGGTTGCAGGGCCTACTCCGGGATATACGGACCATCGTCGGCGGTTTGGGCCTTGAGCTGAACAATAAGACGGCCATTTTCCCGCTCCGAAACGGTATTGATTTCCTCGGCTTTCACGCCTATTTGACGGATACCGGGGCGGTCGTCCAGCGGTTGCGCCGGGACAGCATCAACCGCATGAAAAGCCGCATCAAATACTGGGCCACAGCCTACCCGGCGGGAGAGGTTACAAAGGATGAAATCAAAGACAGTTGGACCGCCTGGGACGCCCACGCCGCCCACGGCGACACCTACGCCCTTCGCACCAAGATCGCCCAGCAGGTCGGGGCCATTATTGGAGAGCCGCTCCAGCCCCGGCGCAAGATCACCGCCTCGCCGTCCGTCCGGCAGCTCCGCCGGTTGAGACAGCAGCGGCGGAGCCAACCCCAGAACCCGCCGGAGGCCCCCGCCCTGGCCGTCAGGCCGGACGGGATACCCCCGTGGGAATAACCACCTAAAGGAGGATACACACCAATGGCAAGCGTAGCATTAAGCACAAAGGCCGTCGGCAGCAAGGTCCAACTGAAATTGAACGGCGTAAAGAAAAACTTTATTGTCGTTCACCAGGGCAAGCCCAGCGGCATCTATGACGCCTCTTGTGACGGCACCTGGCTCCTGCTTGAGGACATTTACGAAACCCGGCAGTGGCACACCTCCAGCGTGAACAAGCTGGAAAACAGCACCATTCACAACTACCTCAATAGCACATTCCTCGCAAAGTTTGACGCCAACATCCAAGCGCAGATCAAACAGGTCAAGCTCCCGTACCGGCAGAACGGCGGCAGCGGCGGCACGGACCGCAACGGGGCCAACGGCCTCTCCTGCAAGATTTTCTTGCTTTCCGGCTATGAGTGCGGATGGACTACCAGCAACAACCCCTATTTCCCGGTTGACGGCGCAAAGCTGGCGTACTTTGAGGCGGGGACCGGCACCAGCGCAAATAACAAGCGCATTGCGAAGTTGAACGGTTCCGCCACCCTCTGGTGGCTCCGCTCCCCGAGCACCGGCGACACCAACGGCGTGTGGAGCGTCGGTTCCGATGGCGGCTACTACTACAGCGGTGCCACCAACACCTATGGCATCCGCCCCGCTTTGGTCCTTCCCTCTTCCCTCTTGGTCTCTGATGATGGCAGCGTGACCACGAACACGGCCCCGACTACGCCGGGGACCATCAACGTGCCGGGTACCATCCAGGGCGGCAGCACCATCGAAATTTCCTGGACGGCCAGCACCGACGCCGAAAAGAACCTTGAGGGCTATATTGTTGAGCGCAGTACCAACGGCGGCAGCTCCTGGTCCCAGGTTTACCAGGGGGCGGCACTCAAGACCACCAACACGGTGGCGGCGGGTACCCAAACCGTTATGTACCGGGTGAAAGCCTACGACAGCGACGGCCTCGCCAGCGGCTACCGCACCAGCAGCCAGATCACGGTCATTAACAACCCCGCCCCCACCGCCCCGGCCAGTATCACGGTCCCCAATACCGTATACGGGGGGCAGTCCATTGTCGTGACCTGGGGAGCGGCCACCGACCCGGACGGCGACGCCATGACATACGCCCTTGAGCGGCAGGTGGACGGCGGCGACTGGGCGCAGATTTACACCGGCCCCAACCTTTCCTTTACCGACCCCATCACCAGGGGCTGGACAAGCCTGGCCTACCGAGTAAAGGCCATCGACAGCCGGAGCGCAAGCGGCCCCTACGCCACGTCCCCCACCCGGACCGTGAACAACAACCTCGCCCCCACCGTGACCTGCAGCCAGACCAGCGGCACGGACCTGGGCCTCAAAAATACCGGCTTTTCCGTTGACTACAGCGTCACGGACCCGGACGGTGACGACGTAACGGTCACGGAGGCCATCGACGGCGCAACACAGCGGACTTTCACCGCCACCCCCGGCCAGACCTACACCTTTATGGTCACAGGCGAAACGTTCATGAAGGTTTTGAACGGGGACCACGCCCTCACCATTACCGCAAGTGACGGCAAGATGGACACGGTCCACAAGCTCCTTTTCAAGAAGGAGATCACCACCGCAATGATTACCCTGGTGGACGCAGTACCGGCGGACGCAAGAATCGCCGTTTGCGTTCTTTCCGTGAACGGCTCCCTCCCGGCGGACGCCGTTCTCAAGGTAGAAGTCACCAACAACGGCCTGGATGATTCCCCGGTTTGGGAGGATTGCACGGCGGACGTTAAAGCCGGGGCCAACCACGTCTTTACCAATGAGACGCAGTTGAGCGGCTGGGCTTTCAATTTCAAGGTCACGGCCACCAGAGGTCCCAGCGGAGAGGGCGGCTACATCAATTCTGTACAAGGAGGCTTTCAGTAATGGCTTTCAAAATCAAGACCGAATCGGTCAAGGCAAAACAGAAGGAGAAGACCCGCAAGCAGCTCCAGGAGGAAAACGAGGCCCTCGCCGCCCAGGTCACCGACCTGCAGATGGCCCTGTGCGACGTTTACGAACTTGCCGCCGCCATGACGGGAGGTAAGGGCAATGGCTAAAATTTACGCCGACCTTATCCGCAAGGGCAGGAAAACCATCGAAGACGTGCCGCCCCGTTTGAGGGCGGAGGTCGAGGCCATTCTGGCCGGGGCCGGGAATGAGTAGGCTCCGGGAATTGGCCGTGAAAATTCTTTTGAGAAAGGAGGCGCACACGATGGCCGTTGTTTACGCAACCCTCATCGTCAAGGGCAAGAAAACCTTGAACCAGGTACCCGCCATGCTCCGGGACCAGGTAAAGGAAATTCTGGCCGACCTTGAGGTCCCCGTGGAGGCGTAGCCTCCCCACCGGGCCGGGGCCACCCGCAAAGGCCCCGGCCCACAGTCAGACCAAAGGAGGACCCAACCCAATGAGCAACATACAGACAATTTCGGAGCTTTGCGGCATTTGCGAGGCCCTGGTCCATATTGTTGAGGAACAGCGCAAGGCACTGGCCCAACATGACGCCCTGGTCCTTGAGGATGAAATCGCAAAGACCCGCAGCCGATACACCGCCCTCCTGGGGGCGGAGGAATGGCCGGACGACTGCCAGCAGCAGGAGGAATAAAGAACCATGAGCGAAACAATTATTGTGGCACTGATTACCGGGGGGCTTGCCCTTTTCGGGACTTTGGGCGGCAGTTACCTCGCCAACAGGAAATCGGCGGCGTTGATTGCTTACCGGCTGGAGCAGTTGGAGCAAAAGGTCCAGGCCCACAACAACCTGGTTGAGCGAATGTACCAGGTGGAGGAACGGACGGAGCTGCAGGAGGAAAAAATCAAGGTCGCCAACCACCGCATTGACGATCTGGAGGGCTTTCACAAGCCCACTTGAAAGGAGAGCGCAACATGAATATTACACCCATCATCGAGGCCGTTTTTGCCCTGATTGCGGCCATTGTTACCGCCGTCGTGGTCCCGTACATCAAGAGCCGGACTACCGCCGCCCAGCAGACGGAGATCGCCGCCTGGGTGAGAATTGCCGTCACCGCCGCCGAGCAGATTTACAACGGGACCGGCAGGGGCCAGGAAAAAAAGAAATACGTCGAGGACTGGCTCAAGGCCCACGGCGTAACCGTTGACAGCGAGAAGCTCGACGCCATGATTGAAAGCGCAGTATATGAACTGAAAAACGGTTTCCTTACCATTGAGGGCGGTCTGCCGGGTACCCCGTAACCCGTGGCCGCAAAGAGACGCCGCAGGAAAAAAACCGGCCTAAAGTACAGCAAGGTCGTCGTTGCCCTTTTGCTTATCGCAGTAGCAGCTTTCACCGTGGCCATGATTTGGATTTACCGGGAGCAGGGCGGCGTCCCGGATTCTCTGGTGGCGGCGTTCTACGCTTTCGCCGGGGGCGAGGCCGGTTTTTTGGGCCTGATAAAGCACAGCGACAACAAATATAACGGCAGCGGCGGCGGCACCAACACCACCGACAACCCACCCGGCACCGACGGCGGTGCCGGGTAGAAGGGAGAACCAGCAATGAACATTATTCAAAGCTACCTCACCAATAACCCCTGCTATAAGGCGGGGCGCAAGATCACCGTTAAGGGCCTGATGCTCCACAGCGTAGGATGCCCCCAGCCGAAAGCGTCCGTTTTCGTGAAGAATTGGAACAGCGCAAGTTATGACCGGGCTTGTGTTCACGGTTTCATTGACGCCAACACCGGCGACATTTACCAGACCCTCCCCTGGAATCACAGGGGCTGGCATTGCGGCAGCGGCAGCAAGGGCAGCGGGAACAACACCCACATCGGCGTCGAGATGTGCGAACCGGCTACAATCAAATACACCGGCGGGGCCAGCTTTACCTGTTCGGACCGGGCAGCAGCCCTGGCGGCGGCGGAGCGGACCTATAAGGCGGCGGTGGAGCTGTTCGCCCACCTTTGCCAGCAGTACGGCCTCGACCCGCTCAAGGACGGCGTGATCTTGAGCCACCGGGAGGGCCACGCCAGGGGCATCGCAAGCAACCACGGCGACCCGGAACACCTCTGGAAGGGCCTGGGCATGAGCTACACAATGGACACCTTTAGGGCGGCGGTCAAGGCGCAAATGGGCGGCACCGCCCCGGCACCGGCCACCCCGGCCCCCGCCCCGGAGAAACCCGCCACCGGCGTCCCCTATTTGGTCCGGGTGAAGATCACAGACCTCCACATCCGCAGCGGCCCCGGCACCAACTACGCAAGCAAGGGCTTTATTGCCCCCGGAGCCTACACCATCGTCGAGGAAAGCACCGGCCAGGGGGCCGCTCTTTGGGGCAAGCTCAAGAGCGGCAAGGGCTGGATTGCCCTCGGCTACACCGAAAAAGTCTAAAGGAGGACACGACAATGGCAAGAGGAAAGAAGAAGGACACCGCCCCGGCCACCACGGCCCCGGAGGCCACCGAAACCGCCACAGCCCCCCAGGAGGGCCAGGAAACGCCCCAGGAGACGCCCCCCGCCCAGCAGGGGCAGGACAACACCCCCCAGGCCCAGGAGGGCCACCTGGACCCCGGACAATTCCAGGACACGGGCGACGCCACCCTCCAGGGGCTGGCCCAGGACCTGGGCCTTGACCCCGCCGCCTATGAGGACCGGGACGCCCTGATCGCCGCCATTGCGGCGGTGCCGGTCGTTCCCGGCCCCCCAGAGGCGGCAGACCCGGAGCCGGAACAGCAGGACCCCGCCCAGGCCCCGGAGGATACCGCCCAGCCCCCCGCCGGGGCGAGGCCCCTCCCCTACAAAGGCACCGTGGCCGTTTCCCTTGCCGTCCTCCACAAGGCCGTCGGCGTAGGCACCGCCGATATGCTCAAGGTGGTCGGCACCTTGCGGCAGGGGACGGAGGTCACGGTCACCGACAGAAACGGCCCCTTTGCCCAGCTTAAAAACGGCCTTTGGATGAAAGAATCTTTCCTTGAGGCGTAGCCTTTCGGGAATACCCCTGTCCGGGCCAGAAACGGCCCTTGTCGGCCTCTTTCCGCCGGGGGTATAGAAATTACCCCCAAGGCGTTACAAGGGCCTCTTTTTTCCAATGGAAAAAACATAGACGCCAGCGGGGCGGGTGGTATAAAGAGATAGGTACACAAACAAAAGCGGCTGTCGGCCCCTTGCGGGGCTTTCAGCCGCTTTCCCGTTTTACCCTATTCATTCAGTTGTAGGTCTCGCTTTCAAACCCATGCCGGGCCAGATAAGCCTCGGCTTGAGCATACTGGGCAAAGATGCGGGATTTACGCTTTTGCCGGTCCCGGCCAATGACCACCGTGGAGCCGATACCCTGGATAACCCAAACGTCCTTACCCGCTTTCCGTACCGGGTTGAAGTACACGGCCTCGCCGCTTGCCTTGTTAATCATTTTCATTGTGACATCCCCCTTTATTCATCATCGGCCACATAGCCGCCACAGTACCGGGAATCCCGGAGCCTTGCCTTTTCCAGAGCCTCGTCGAACGACCTCGCCCGGATTTTCAGATCAGGGACCCCCGCCCCCACGATCACCCACGTCAACACTTGAGCCGCCACCTTTCAGACCCCGGCGAATTTAGCGGCCTCGTTCAGCAGAGACAGCAGATGCTGGGCCGTTCCCACGTTGCCCCAGTTCACGGCCTCGGGGTTGACCCCCAGGTGGTCGTCCACGGCGTAAGCCTTGAGGGCCTCCAGCGTTTCAGCGATTGCAGCCACGGCGGCGACATAGGCGTCGGTTGCGTTTTGCTTTTTCATGTTGTTACCTTCCTTTCTTGAGTAGGAGCCGGGAGCGGGGCATCCGCCCCCGGCGTTTCGATTTATTCCCAAACAGTGACCTTGAACCCCTTGTAATCACGAATTACACGCTTGACGTGTTCGTCGCCAAAGGCATACTGGAAGGTTACATAGGTTTCGCCATTATAGAAGGTGTCCCGGTACCAAACCTTGTACCACTTATCCTCGTAGGTCTGATTCAGCAGCTTTTTCATTTTCGTTACCCCTCCTTACTTAGTCCCAGCCAGCTTCATCCAGCGGTTAAGCTCGGCCTTGTTCTTGAAACGGTAGTCGTTGCGGGTACCGTCTTCCCGGTTGATAATGAGGACGTAGCCCTCGGCGGTTTTCCTGATTTCGTATTTCATGGTTGCTACCTCCGTTTTGATTTTGGTTTGTTTCCCTTCCCTTATCTTGATTAAATTATAACTCCCACACGGGTGGAAATCAAGATGGAATACTGCACAAATTTACACCCACGCGGGTGTCTATTTTGACATATCTAATAGGCAGAAATAAACGCCAGGGGCGGAGGCCCCCGGCGTTTCGGTTTAGGTTATAGCGGCCTTTGCGACGGCCTCATAATGAGCTTGCAGGGCCTTGAGCTGGCCCACCTCCGGGTGGTCCTCCCCGAAGTTGTAGACGGTCCAGCGGATATTTTCATTTAGAGCCTCGGCCTTTCCCGAAAAGTAGGAGGCAACCTCGGCCATGTTCTTGATCGCCTTGACCTCGATTTGAGCGTGGGCGGCGTTCCATTCATGAGCCTCCGCCGCCTTGAAGCGGTCCGTGGTAAAGACCATGATCGGCCAAAAACAGGTGCTATATTTTGCCTTGCTGATTTTGCCGGTCTTGCCTATTTTCTTGAGACAGTAGTCAGAGCCGCACCAGGACGGATCGCCGGGGGAGTGTTCCACGAACCAGAGGCCGTTGTCGTTCTTGAAGTAGGCCCCCGTGATTTCCACGATGCAGCCGGTCCGGATTTCCACGCCGTTTTTATCTAACATTTCAAGTGCCTCCTTGATTTTTTGCCCTACATTGTTTATAATCAAGGCGTAGCCGGGGTAAGGCTCCCGGCTGCGCCTTATTGGGTGGTGAGCGGCTATACCTTGACCGGGGAGCCGCTCACTTTCTTACTTGTTGGCCGTCAGGGCTTCGAGCTTTTCAATAAGCTCATTCAAGTCCTTGCAGCCTCGGGCCATTTCCAGCAGTTGGAGCCGTTCAGCTTCCCGAGCCAGCTTTTCAATGACCTCGGCGGCGTTTGCCATTTCGTCCACGTTCCTCCCTCCTTTCGTATCAGGGGCGTGGCCCCTTTGCCTTACAAGTACATTGTAACTCCCACATGAGTGGAAATCAATTGTCGGTAGTCACAAATTTCCACCCGCAAGAGTGTCTATTGTGCCGATTGACAAAGCCACCCATGCGGGTATAAAATAGAGGCACAAAGGAGGTGCGTTAAATTGGCAAGACGCATAACAGTAACGGACAACATGACCAAGATAGACCTACGATGCATCGAACAGGGAATAAGCCGGAAGGAGCTGGCGGAGCGCAGCGGCGTCCCCAGGCGGACCCTTGAGAATTGGAGCATGAGGACCCGGCTCCCTCGGGACGTTTACCAGTTGCACAAGGTAGCACAGGCCCTGGGTTGCAGTATTGAGGAAATCATGGAGCCGGAACCGCAAGAGGCCGCAGCGCAAGAGAAAAGCCCGGAGGGATAACCCTCCGGGCAAAAAAAGAGCGGCCAGCCCATAAGGCCAACCGCCGCATATAAAACCTTATCCCTTGAAGAACTCGGCAACCATATCATATGCCTTTAGCTTTTTTGGGGCAGGGCAGGAATCCAACGGAAGGTCGGCCCCGGTATAGCAAAGCACAGACTTTACAAAAGCATTATCTCCCTGATACTTTCGGGCGCAGTCGAAAAACCTTTCCTTTTCCGGTTGCGGAGCATCCTCCAAAAGGCGGTATTGTTTCCTGTATAAAGAGCAATAAACCCGCATAGCAAAAAAGGCAATCCGCTCCTCCAGGTCGATATTATGAATATACAGGTTTGACGCCTCATAGGCCCCAGCATAGGCGGGAAGATCAATCCCCCTATCAATCAAGAGGCGGACGATCCGATCAGAGGCCGGGGGAGCATAGAGAGGACGCCCCTCCTCATACCGGGTAAGAAACACAGAAGCATCGGAGGCAGTGGCGTCGGCAGGGAAGGAAAAACCAATATCTTTGGCATAGGCAAGTTGCTTTTCGGTGGGGCCGTTGTAGGCGGGTAAATCATTCCCCGCTATTTCATACGGAGGTAACAGTCCGCTTTTTTTCTGAACCTCCTCCAGGGAGGCCGTTGACTCAACCAGGACATACACCCGCTTTACCCGGCCAGTAGCAGGGTTTTTTCCTTTCACGGAGTACCCCGCACAGGTTATATTATTTCTTTGAGCGTTGCCGCTCGGACCTTTTGGCGGCGAATCATGATTAAATAGCTTTGACAATAGGCCCATGATATACCCCTTTCCACGCCAGACGCACAGCGGAGGCGTTTGTTATGGTTTATTACCATGAGAGTATACCGTGGGATTATGGTAAAATCAAGTAAAATATTGAAATAAAGCATAAAAAGGCGAAATATAGCGGCCAATACCCCGCCCACCTATGGAGTATTACCATGAGTTAGTCCTTGAAATATGGTAATATCAAATAGAAATCGAAACATTTCCATAAGGGGCAGTGCAATGAGGAAATTCCAGTTTGAGGGTAAAAACAACGTATCCGGCGACCGTATCCGGGAATTGCGCCAACGGGCAAGGTTGTCCCAGGCTGACCTGGCCGCTAAAATGCAGACAGAGGGGGCAATCGTTGAACAGGACGTAATAAGCCGGATTGAGAGCGGACGCCGCCTCGTTACAGATTACGAATTGCTGGTATTGACTCGTATTTTTGACACAACCGCCGATTGGCTGATTGGTGCAGATAAAGGAAAGCCGCAGGGATAACCGCCTGCGGCTTTCCTTTTTTCTTTTGTGGTTTATTCCAAAATAGAGAAAGGAATGAAACTAATGGCAGAACACAAGAAAGGCGAACACATCAAGTGGGAAGAACGCCTAAAAATACAAGGGGCAATTCGCACCGGGGCCAAACCGGCGGAAATTGCAAAAATGATCGGCTGTTGCAGGGCGACGGTTTACAACGAAATTAACCGGGGCCAATGCACCCAGCAGCACGACGCCGAATTTGTAGAGGAATATTGTGCAGACGTAGCGGAACGCAAATACCAGGAGAACCTCCGGGCCAAAGGGCCGGACATTAAACTGGGTACCGATTTTGAGCTTGCCGAATATTTAGAGAACAAGATCATAAACGAACACTTTTCCCCCGGAGCCGCCCTGGCCAGCATCAAGGAGAAGGGCCTCCAGTTTTCCACGGAGATATGCGAGAATACGCTTTATAACTACATTTACCGGGGCGATATTTTTATGAACCTTACCAAAGAGCATTTGCTCTATAAGGGTAAGCACCACAAGAAAAAGGCGGAGCCATCCAAACGAGCCAGAGAGGCCAAAGGGGAAACCATAGAAAGCCGCCCCGCAGAGGTCAAAGAACGGGAAACCTTTGGACATTGGGAAATGGACAGCGTAATGGGTTGCAAGGGAAGTAAAGCCGCCCTTGTGGTATTGACGGAACGGCTCACAAGATACGGCCTCATTTTCCGGGTAGCAGATCACACGATGGCCAGCGTAGTCAAAGTGTTGGATAAGTTGGAGCGAAAGCTGGGGAAGAACTTTAGAGAGGTATTCCAAACGATCACCGTGGACAACGGGAGCGAGTTTCAAGATTGCGACGGAATGCAGAAATCCCTCCGAAACAGAAAACCCCGCACAACGATATATTACTGCCACCCATACAGCGCATCGGAGAGAGGCTCCAACGAAAACATGAACCGGATCGTCCGCCGGTTTTTTCCGAAAGGAACTAACTTTGATGAAGTGTCGGCGACGGAGGTAGCCCAGGCCGAAACGTGGATGAACGACTATCCTAGGGCCATCCTGGGCTGGCGTTCTGCCGGGGCCTTGTTTGCGGAGAACCTCCCGCAGTAAGGGGAAACAGAATAAAACGCCCGTTCTTTCCAGAGCTTGCAAAGGCCCCGGTTTTCTTTTTGCGCCTAAATTTAGGAACACAGTAGAAAAAGCGACCCCAAAGGAGGCCGCTCAACCCCGCATTTTCGGGGAAATAAAATTTTTTTCAAGTTTTTCTAATTTATTCTTGACATTTGGCTTTTTGAGTCGTAGAACCAATAAAATTCCAAGGATGTGCATTTAGGTACTCCTTGTTTACGATATTACCTTTCGCACCTAGCAATGAATGCCTATATTGGCAGAAGGAGGAGATCCCAATGGTTTATGAAGATGGCCCCACACAGCGCACAGTCTGTCTGGGCAACCAAATATCCGTAAGACGCAAAATGATTGGAGTAAACAACTCCTCAAAGAATGCGTCTTCCATCTCTCGGGAAAACTGTGTTCGCAAGACAGGGAGCATGGTTGCTGCGAACAAACATGCCCCCATTATAACGGAGGTTGTACCGACTATGGGTCTGACCTCCATTCCACAGACTCAGTATATACCCCGTATTGCCAATCTGTCAATTCCTTTTGTTGGATATTCCGGAAAAACGTGCAAATTGCAGTGATATTTCCACCGATTTTGTGCAGGGTGCACGATGACAGTGTTGTTAGGAACATTTGAATTGAAAGGTGATGCGGGGTATATGGTCGGTGCCTCCTTGCTAAGAAAAGAAAGGAGACAACGATGAAGTACATCATACGAATGATTACAAGAGCAATCAACCACCTCTTTTCCCATTTCGAACGTGGAAACAAGGCACAACGGCACATCCAACGAATTGAGGCAAAGGCCGACTATATCTTCCGAGATGTATGTGGGTACCATTTGGAAGTTAGTGGACGTTTATCCCCCTCTCAGTTAGCATATGTCTTCCTGCCTGATAGCCAAACTGCTAGCGAGGCTTGGGCAAAACTTCGCAGTCTCAATAAGAATATGCAGTACTCGTTGATTGTTTTGTGGCTTTGGGCTGGCGAGTCTGGGAAGCATATTGATTTTACGGTTTTTCCCCAGTTCGCTTAGACAGAAATCAAGAAGAATAACCTGTATCGAGTCAATCCTTAAACGGATTGACTTGATATTTTATGCGTGATTTCTCTATATATTACTTACCATTTGCTCATAATCTTGCCGTACATCTGCCGCTTTTCGTTCTCAAACCGCTGAACCACAATGATAACTGTATCGCCTACCATGAAGTCGGAATCCTCGTGCTGGTAGGAGTAGTTGCACATGCAGACGGTGCCGTCGGGCAAGTTGCAGAA
>OFFT01001725.1_pt1 | contig 12609 bp, 11 predicted proteins | sample 1521581 | NCBI WGS metagenome assembly OFFT01 (sample SAMEA3504084, study PRJEB24116) | mouse gut metagenome | biome: mouse gut; feature: mouse-associated habitat; material: faeces | place: Denmark | collected 2011
ATAAAGATAGAATATTAAAAGCAGTAAGGGAGAAAGGTCAAGTAACATATAAAGGCAGGCCTATCAGAATTACACCAGACTTTTCACCAGAGACTAGGAAAGCCAGAAGAGCCTGAACAGATGTTATACAGACACTAAGAGAACTCAAATGCCAACCCAGGCTACTATACCTGGCCAAAATCTCAATAACCATACGTGGAGAAATCGATGTATTCTATTTCTCCTTCCCTGTGTAATTTGTTGACAACTTTCTGAAGTATTATAACTATCTATCCTAAAATTTAACATTTTTTTGTTTCATATTATTAATCAGTAGTTTGAAATATGAACTTATTATGGCACTACCCAATGCAGGTAGAAAATATTCATAATTATTATTTTTTAAACAATATTGTGTATTTATGTTTAGGTAGGCATGAAATTATTAAGACAAAGTATTCTGTCCTCGTTCTAAAATCAGTTCTAGGTAACAGTAAAATAGTTCCTATGATCTAGAAGTAAACACAGAAAAATAGACAACAGGAATATATTACTTTAAACCTAGATGATATATATGTACACAGTATATTTCAAATGAGTCACTAATCTTGTTGTCAGGGATCACAGATGTGTAATATGCTTGATTACTTTCTCTGCTAGTAGCATAAACAGAACATTCTGCCACTATATAACAGCAAGCCCTAAGAATTAAATTTCAAGATTGTTTATAACTTTATTTATTCATGTTCTATTACTCGAGTATGTGGTTTCTTCAGAAAGTGTTGTAGTATCAAGTTTTGGACTGTAACCAAGAGTAATGCCACTTAAATGTAATATTTTAAATAAACTTCCTAAAATGTGACATTCCGTATGGAATAACAGACATAATCCTATACTCATGCTTACCTAAACTTGTAATCTCTAATGTTTCCTCCTCCTACTATGTTGCATGTGTTCTGTCATTCCCTCCTTCCATAAAGGCTTCATCCTTTCTTCCATGCCATGTGCCACTTTGGGGTTCCTTATCTCCACAGATACTCCAAGTTAAACATAAAATCTAATAGTTGAAGCTAGACCAAATGTGATTACAGACACGTAGCATTTCTCTTTATAGGCCTGACTTAACGCATTTACTATATAGTATTTTCAAATTCCATATACTCTCTAGCAAATTTAGTTACAGCTGATTGCATCTCCTTTTTTGAAAACAAAATCAACAAAAATGACTGAGCAAGTATCAATAGATAACCATGCTATCTTTTCTACACTCAAGTGTGATATAGGTGAGTCACCAGTTAGTTCTATTTTTAGATATTTTTAGCAAATTCCACACTGATTTTATCCTGGATGTACCAACTTAAGCACCCACCAGCAGTACAGCTGTACTTTATTCCCACATCGCTAATGCTTCTTGACTTTTGTTTTCCTGATTGTACTCATTCTTTAAGGGATGAGCTAGAATTTAAGTTTGGAGAAAAAAAGAGCACCAGAAAATTTTTTTGTGGGAGCCATAGCTAGTGTTGAAAGATATAAGGAGTAATGTAATAAAGGGAATTGTTTCCTCGAGGTGAGTATCCACCAAGCTAATCCTGCAACTTGTGCAAAGAAATGTCCCAAGGATTGATCTGTTTATAGCAGAAAAACAACATATCAAATTTATGAAAAAATATTCAAGGAAGCAGGCAGGTTCTATCTAAAGCAGGCAAAAGAACTTGGCAACATCCACCATGTAGTTCTTTCATCAGATTAATGAAGGATACAGAAGGAAAAGAGCCATGGAGTCTTCCTACGTGGTTATGGAAAGCCACTGAGGGCATCCAGGTTGCAGCGAAGTCCCTGAATAGATGCCTAGAGAGGCTTTTTGTGAAGGTATGAAAGGGAAGCCTATATTGTGATATAGCAATCAGGATGTAAGAAGGTCCACAGCTGTGCGATATCTCTCAAAGAAAGCTACACACAAAGAATGGAACCAGCCCAAGACAGAGAAATATATTGTAGTCATGAAACTAGATAGGAAGAGCTTTTTAAGCCACAATGTACATAAATTTAGGATTTGGGGTTTGTCTAGCTAGATTTGATCTTGATTTTCCCAATATTTCCTGTTTATGTTTCTTTTCCTCTTATTTTGAATGAGAATGTATAATCATGTCAGTGTACTTTGAAAGTAAACAATGCTTTGAATTTGATTTTATATGGTGTTACAATTAAGAAATTGTAATCTATTCTAAAAGATAAAATATGATTGTAGTTGTATATGGAATTTTATCTCATGTTAAGCATGATTCTGCCCTGGAAATTCATATACTTTATTTGCAGTTGTATATTGGATATAGGATACTGTGCTAGGCATAACTATTGCTTTCCTTTGGAAATTAATATAATATAAGGAGATATGATTGTATGTCTTATTGACAAGAGGTATACTTATGAAGGCTAGTCTTGGTTGTAACCCTGATAATATTAGGAATTCACTAAAACTCTGGGAATTTGGGGCACCTGTGAGGAATTTTTTTTCCTGATTTGATTATGTGAAATAGGAAGACCAACCCCAAATGTAGATCGTTTGTTCTGTTGTAGAAACAACTCTACAATATAAATTTCATTGATGTTAGTTTTTTAATAAAAGTGTGTAGCTAGGACTAAATTCTAGTAGTTACAATCAAGATAGTTTTTATGATCCTACACTGTTTCTGTCTTTTATTACAGTGTTTCCTGAACACTGAGGTGGAGATTTGATGGTGACCTCCCTTGTAGGACTGAATGTTAGAAGGTCCCTCAGGCTTTGCATATTATCTGGCTGGTAGATTAGAAAGGAGATGGTTACAAGCAAAATTGGATGGATGAGCAGTTAGGCATTCCAAAGAGCAAATGGTGCTTGACTAACCTCGTAAGCTATCTCCCTCTATTCTCTGGGACTGGTTGTTGCTAGTCTATTTCTGTTTTTCCTTATATATCAGATTGATATTTCACAAGTGTTGTTCCTCCATGCCCAGAACCCTTATTTTTAGTCTTATACCTGAACAAGCTTCCTTTCATTTTCAGCTGATCTGCTCAGGTTTCAGTATTAGAGAGCATCTCAGCAGAGCTTGCAGCTCTATAACCCTGCCACTCCCACTGCTGCTGCTTTCCAACTAGCATTTCTGGACCCATCACGTGTTCACCTGCAACTTTACTCCAAGATGATTTGGCGGGAATCAGGTCCCTACCCCTGCTTCATAAATGAGTTTCAGAAATAGTAAAATTGAGCTTTGTTCAGAATTTTGCCTTAGCTACATCTTTCTCTTCTCTGCCTAGCTCCCTGTTCTCTTCCAGGTTTCCAAGATTCCTTTCCAGATTAGAACCCAGACATGTGAGCCGCTGGCCAGACACAACACATTTGAATTGGTACTTGTGTGTGAATTACACATCTACATGCTCCTGAGGCTGTCAGGAGTATAATCTGTTTCACACTCAGCAACACTGAGTCTAGGAGGCTAAAGGCAAGCTAATGGCTAACAGAAAGAAGGTATTGAAACAAAGTTGCAGAGTGTTGAGTCCTGAAACAATGAAAGGCAGAGATGACCCTGCCTTAAGTGCTTCTCTCTCTGACAGGCAAATGCCAAACAGAAGTCAATTTATTTCTTGATCTCTTGAGGTTCTATGCCCCTTCAGGGTTCTCATTCTCTAAGCTCTGCATGCATGCCCGACATGACTAGGTCATGTTATATCTTCTGCTGATCAGAGGAAAGATTTGTCCTGCTTTAGAGCCCGGCCCCAGGAAGTTAGAACCCAATAAAAGCAGACCTAATGATTTATATGAACTCAGGCTGTGTCCTTTATTATCATAGCACAAGGAATGCTAAAATATGGATAGTTATGGTGAATTTGATCCTGGCTCATTGCCACAAGACTCTAGGTGTCTGTGTAAAGGTTTCTCTTGGCTGCATGAGCTTTGCCAATTTAGATATCTGAAGCCTTATGTCATGGACCTTGGCCCACAAAAATCCTGATTTCTTTTCTCCAGTTTTTTCCAGCATGAATCCTAGATACTGCTGAAATATTACTTCTGAGTCAGACATTGAGCAAAATTTTGTGTATGAGATCTTACAAGAGAGCTTTATACAATGCCCAAGTCTGCCTTCAAGATAAACAAGCCAGTTCAGAACTACCTTTACTGGGATGCTCCATATTCTCTACCCAGAAATCACTGTATTTTCCCCAGGACCACTTTTTCTTTTCTCAGCTTGAAGTCTAGATTACTTCTGCCTCTCTCTGATTTCTATGCTCCCCATTCTCTCTCCCATGTAGATGCTTCAGGGATGAATCATCTCTATAGAAAGGGACTGACTGGTTTAAGAGAAGTTCAAGTTGCTACAACAGTAGTGGTATCAGAGTGGATGACCAGAACTCTCCAGGTTACAACAGACTATTCATAGAAGGGACTGCAGATATCGTGGTGAATTGTGGAGAGCCGGTACGTGCTGCAAGCAATTACGTGCGTGCCGCCAGTAATCTCTGAGAAGAGCCATGTGTGCCGTGAGCAATCACCATTATAAGATGGTGCGGGCCTCCACTGTGCCTAACTAGTAAACAAGCCTTGTACGCAGGTGCGAGAGTGAATTCACTCCTAGTCACTCCCATTCTCGGGGTGTAATAGTGGGGTGATGGGCAAGCAATGAATCAGGAGCTGTCATGCCATATCAGGTGCTGAAACGTCACACTGCTGGTTATAAAAGCAGTGCCATTTTCCCGGATCGGGATCTTCCTGAGAAGCAAGCAATAAAGCTCTTGCTGAGGAAGATTCTGGTTTGTTGCATCTTTCTTGCTGGTCGAGCTGGACGCAATAAGTGGTGCCAAAACCCGGGAACTGTCATCACACCAGCGCAAGGAAGATCCCTCATTCACGGGGCAGAATCAGAACTGTGGGACAAAAGGCTCTACAAGGTACGTACAATCTTGAAATTTCTCCAGAGTTAGAAGCCCTTTTGATTGTTTGCATGGCGATTACACTTTTCCTTTTGGTTTCGTTTTGTTTCCACCACTGGAACTGTTGACTGGTTCTTAGTCGCAGTCAGGCCTGGACAGCGCCTGGACAGCAACCAATTTCAGGCCCGGTCAGGCCTGGACAGCGGCAGTATGGGAATCTCCCATTCTATAGTAGTGGGCTTACGCTCAGTCCTGAAGCAGTGTGGCCTAAAAATCGCCACTAAGACCTAAGAGGGATTTGTCAGAGAGATAGACCGTGTTGCACCATGGTATGCTTGCTCATTGTCATTAACTGTCGCCTCTTGGGACAAACTGAAAGGAGATCTAGTTAGGGAACAGCAGAAAGGCAAACTTAAAGCAGGGATTATGCCGCTATGGAAATTGGTGAAATCGTGTTTAACAGATGAGGATTGTCAGCAAATGGTAGAAGCGGGGCAGAAAGTTCTGGACGAAATTCAAGAAAGTCTATCAGAGGTAGAGCGGGGAGAGAGAGTAAAAGTAGAGAGGAAACAAAGTGCACTGAAGAATTTAGGCCTTTCCACGGGCCTTGAGCCCGAGGAAAAGAGAAAGTCAGGGAAAAATACCTGGGGAGAGATTAGAAAAAGGGATGGAAAGGGAGAGAAGAAGGGAGATCGAGCTGGAGAGGCACATAAGGAAAGAAGCCTCTACCCACCACTAGATGAGTTTAAGCAGCTAGCTGTCAGTAGCTCAGAATCAGATAAGGAACTTAGCTCCTATGAGGAAACAGACTTAGAGAAGAAAGCGACAGGTTGTGAGGGAGAAAGATACCAGTCAGATGAAAGACGAGTTAATCAGTTACAGAATAACATGAAAGCAGCTAGAGACAAATGTCAAATCATTGCGCAGTCTTCGGATATGCAAATTCAGGGTTCTAGTGCACCTCCGCCTTATGTGCAGAGGCACCATTCTGAGCCTTATGTGCAGAGGTATCATTCAGACTCATTTATACCAAAAGAGGAACAGAGGAAGATACAACAGGCATTTCCAGTTTTTGAAAGAGCTGAGGGAGGGCGTGTTCACGCTCCAGTAGAATATATACAGATTAAGGAGCTTGCAGAAACAGTCCGTGTTATGGAGTCAGAGCTAATTTCACTGTAGCACAAGTTGAAAGGCTTGCAACTCACACTATGACTCCTGGTGATTGCCAGACTGTAGTAAAAGCTGCAGCCCCCAGTATGGGGATGTATCTTGAATGGAAAGCTTTGTGGCAGGACTCCTGTCAGACGCAGGCAAGGGCCAATGCCACCATGGAAGGAAACCAAAGGACATGGACATTTGAATTGCTTACAGGTCAGGGACAGCATGCTGCTAACCAAACAGATTATCATTGGGGAGCGTACGCTCAGATCTCAGCTGCCGCTGTTAAGGCATGGAAGGCACTCTCTAAGAAGGGAGAGGCAAGTGGGCATTTGACCAAGATCACTCAGGTCTACCAGGAGTCATACTCAATTTTTGTGGCTAGAATGACAGAGGCAGCAGGGAGAATATTTTGAGATACAAAAGCAGCTATGCCTTTAATTGAACAGTTGATATATGAACAGGCTACCCAGGAATGCAGGGCAGCTATTACACCTGGAAAAAGCAAGGGACTGCAGGACTGGTCGAAGGTTTGCCGTGAACTTGGTGGGCCACTCACTAATGCAGGTTTAGCAGCTGCCATTCTACAAGTGCAAAAATGCCCTGACATGGCTGAGCTCAAACTCTGCTATAATCGTGGCAAACCGGGACACTTAAAAAAGGACTGTAGAGCCCTTGTTAAAAGGAGAGCACCAGGATTGTGCACTAAGTGTGGAAAATGATATCATTGGACTAGCGCTTGTCGTTCAATCAGGGACATTCGAGGCAGGCTCCTGCAGCCAGGATTCCCTCAAGCAGTAGATAATGACACCATTTCAAAAAACCAGTACAGGGCCCTCAGGTCTCAGGGCCCGAAAACATATGGGACCTCGACAGGCGAAAGGTGGACCCCACAGTCCGCAGGGCAACAGAAGGCTCAGCTGGATTGGACCTCCGTACCACCACCCAATTCATGCTGATCCCTCAAATGGGAGTGCAGCCTATTCCTACTGACTATAAAGGACCTCTGCCATCTGGGAGTGTCGGCCTAATATTGGGCAGGGCTTCCCTTACACTACAAGGTCTTATTGTTCACCCTGGAGATGTAGATCAAGATTATGAAGGGGGACTTCAAGTTCTCTGTTCCTGTCCTCAGGGTGTCGTTTCTATTTCACAAGGAGATAGAATAGCTCAGTTAGTAATTCAGCCAAGCCTACATGGCTGTTTTCCCTCTTCTGGTGTCCCTCAAGCTACCAGAGGGATTGGTTCTACTGGAAATGATTCGGCCTATTTAATAATGCCTTTAGATTCCAGGCCTTCTTTAGAGTTAGTTATAGAAGGGAAACAATTTAAGGGGATTTTAGACACAGCAGCAGACAAAAGTATTATTTCTTCTCACTGGTGGCCGAAAACTTGGCCAGTTATTCAGTCATCACATTCTTTGCAAGGTTTCGGTTATCAGTCCTGTCCCACTATTAGTTCCCGTTCTTTGAGCTGGACAGCGCCTGAAGGTCAAATGGGACGATTCACTCCTTATGTCTTACCACTCCCAGTAAATCTCTGGGGGAAAGACATCTTACAGGCACTAGGACTGACCTTAACTAATGCATGCTCGCCACAAGCTGTTCGAATGATTAAGAAAATATGCTATAAAGAAGGAAGGGGATTAGGAAAAGGAGAGCAGGGTAAACTTGAACCTATCCCTCAAAAAGGTAATAATGGGAGACAAGGTTTGGATTTTTTCTAGAGACAGCTGTTGAGGGTTCCATGCCCATACCATGGCTTACAGAGGAAGTTGTATGGGTTCCCCAATGGCCTCTCTCCTCTGAAAAATTAGAAGCAGCCACAAAACTAATTTCTGAACAGCTACACTTGGGTCATTTAGAGCCTTCTACCTCACCCTGGAATACACCTATTTTCGTAATTAAGAAAAAATCTGGCAAATGGCGCTTATTACATGATCTTAGAGCAATTAATGCGCAAATGCATCTGTTTGGACCAGTTCAGCAAGGGCTACCATTACTTTCTGCCTTACCCAAAAATTGGGAAATTATAATCCTAGACATTAAAAATTGCTTTTTCTCTATACCTTTATGCCCTCAAGATAGGCAAAGATTTGCATTTACCATCCCAGCCATTAATCATTTAGAGCCTGATCAAAGATACCAATGGAAGGTCCTACCTCAGGGGATGGCGAATAGCCCCACCATGTGTCAACTGTATGTACAATTGGCACTTAAGTCAGTTAGAGAACATTTTCCATCATTACAGGTGATAATTTATATGGATGACATTTTGATTTGCCATAAAAATTCAGAGTTATTGCAAGATGCATACCTTATATTAATAAAAACGTTAGGGCAATGGGGATTGCAGGTGGCCACCGAAAAGGTGCAAGTTGCTCGAATGGGAGCCTTCCTAGGGTCACTTATTTATCCTGACAAAATTGTTCCTCAAAAATTAGAGATTCGCAAAGATCAACTACATACCTTGAATGATTTTCAAAAATTGTTAGGAGATATTAATTGGCTGAGACCCTTTTTGAAAATTCCATCAGCAGAATTAAAGCCCTTATTTGACATATTAGAGGGAGATACCCATATCTCCTCCCACAGAGCACTTACCCCAGCTGCATGTCAAGCTTTACAAATTGTAGAAAAGGCCCTACAAGATGCTCAATTACAACGCATTGACGAGTCAAAGTCATTTGAATTGTGCATATTAAAAACTGCACAGTTACCAACAGTGGTCTTATGGCAAAATGGGCCCTTGTTGTGGGTCCATCCTAATGCTTCCCCTGCAAAAATCATTGAGTGGTATCCTAATGCAGTTGCTCAACTTGCACTTAGGGGGATAAAAGCAGCCATTACTTATTTCGGGTAAGAACCTTATATAGTAAGTGTACCTTATACTTCTGCTCAAGTTCAAACCCTGGCAGCAACAACCAACGATTGGGCAGTCTTGGTTGCCTCCTATTCAGGACAAATTGATAACCATTATCCAAAACATACAATTTTACAATTTGCCTTAAGCCAAGCTATAGTGTTTCCAATAATAACAGTCAAACACCCACTTCCGGATGGGGTAGTAGTGTATACAGATGGATCCAAATCTGGTATAGGTGCATATGTAGTAAATGGCCAAGTAACATCTAAACAATATAATGATTCATCACCCCATGTTGTAGAGTGTTTGGTAGTTCTAGAAGTCCTTGAAACTTTCCTGGGACCGCTCAATATTGTATCTGATTCCTTATATGTGTTCAATGCAGTTAATATGCTTGAAGTTGCAGGCTTAATTAAACCAACTAGTAAGCTTGCTCACATTTTTCAAAAGATTCAGTCAGCCTTGTTATACAGAAGACATCTTGTCTATATTACTCATGTTTGAGCTCATTCTGGCCTTCCTGGCCTCATGTCTCATGGAAATGACTTAGCAGACAAAGCCACTAGAATCGTGGCTGCTGCTTTGTCCTCACAGGCAGAGGCTGCAAGAGAATTTCATGAATGCTTTCATGTGACACCTGAGACATTACACCACCGTTTTACTTTAACCAGGAAAGAATCTCGTGACATTGTCACCCAATGTCAAAACTGTTGTCAATTTTTACCTACTCCTCATGTAGGGGTAAATCCTCGTGGCGTCAGGACATTACAGGTCTGGCAAATGGATGTCAGTCATATTTCCTCCTTTGGGAGAAATCAATATTTACATGTTTCTATTGACACCTGCTCTGGTGTAATGTTTGCCACACCTTTAACAGGTGAAAAAGCCTCTCATGTTATACAACATTGTCTCGAGGCATGGAGTGCTTGGGGAAAACCCAAACTCCTTAAGACAGACAATGGACCAGCTTACACCTCTCAAAAATTTCAACAGTTCTGTCGCCAGATGGAAGTGACTCATCTGACTGGTCTTCCGTATAATCCTCAAGGGCAGGGCATTGTAGAACGTGCCCATCGCACCCTCAAGTCCTACCTTATTAAACAAAAGGGGGGAATCCAGGAAGTTCTACCCACAGTGCCAAGAGTAGCTGTTTCTATGGCACTCTTCACTCTTAATTTTTTAAACCTTGATGCTCAAGGCCATACTGCGGCTGAACGTCACTGTTCAGAGCCTGACAGGCCAAAAGAGATGGTAAAATGGAAAGATGTTTTGACTGGTCTCTGGAAAGGCCCGGATCCTATATTAATAAGATCCAGGGGAGCTGTTTGTGTTTTCCCACAGGAAGAAGACAACCCATTCTGGCTGCCGGAACGACTGACACGGAGAATTCCGACACCTGAAGATGACTCCCAGATGGATCCCTTGGAAACTACCTCTAATCCTCATGCTACCTCTGTGGATTTGGGTTCCTAGTATATTTGGAGAGTATAGATGGGCAATTCTGTCTGCTTTCCCTAAGCCCATGCCTGTACGTCATAATACAGCTGTTTTTCCCAAGTTTTTTACGACCAATAAAACTTTAGGCCTGCCATACCTACCATTTGACCCTATCTGGGCACCATTGGGAGAAAAACGCTCTTTAAGGGAACGAGGTTCTCTCTGTTTCCAAATTTATGAATTAGGAAATTGTATCAGACTCACCAGCCGAGCTTTGGGAATGTTTTTTAAGTATCGAGGAGGCGTGGTGAAAATAACCCAAGACACTTCCAACAGAGATATAACCCTTACAAATCGGACCTTCTGGCATGAGGCAACTTGGGTTAATGGTACATTTCTACCACCTAACTTTTCAGACAAAGAACGTCCCAATCAACCAAAAATGGCTCCTCATTGTAGCTTGGAAGATGAAGGGCTGATCCTGCCTTGGTCTGATTGTCAATCCTCCATCACTCGTTGGGCAGATCAGAGTAAAACCTTTTCCTTTTCTCCCAACATGATAGATGACCCAGAGAAGGAATTTGTTATGAAAAAGGGACTTTTCATACAGGACTTTAGAATGCATCCTTTTCATAAATGGGTACTTTGTGGGATTAATGGTAGCTGTACAGATCTTAATCCCTTGGTTTTCCTCCAAGGAGGAGCTGCTGGAAAAACGATTTTTAATGGTATTTCAAAATTTGCTCAGTTTCATCAAGTTCTGTTACCTGATAGAACCATTTATCAAAATTCTACTACTGAAATCACTGGATTTAATAAGACATTGATAAAGCAGACTAATTATTTACCTACTCCAGTTTGTGTGTACACCCCTTTCTTGTTTATTCTTTCTAATGGTTCCTTTGAATCCTGTACTAATGAAACCTGCTGGATGTCACAATGCTGGAGCCTTAAGTGGGCCAGCCGTGCAATGCTTGCCAAGATTCCACGATGGGTTCCTGTCCCCGTGGAGATCCCTTCCACCATAACCTTACACAGGCAAAAGCGAGACTTTGGTATCACTGCAGCCGTTGTGGTGGCAATGGCTGCCAGTGCGGCGGCAGCTACAGCTGCTGGAATTGCTATGGCAACATCAGTCCAGTCAAGTACAACTGTCGAGCAGTTGTCCTCCTCTGTGGCAGAAGCCATCGATCAACATTCAGTGCTCAGTGCCCAATTAAAAGGTGGGCTAATGATAGTGAACCAGCGCATTGACCTGGTGGAGGAAAGACTGGAAATTCTGCTCCAATTGGCTCAGCTTGGCTGTGATAAAAAATCAGGAGCCTTATGTATTACTAGTGTCCAATATGAAAATTGGACACATGCAGCTAATCTATCTAAAGAATTGTCTTTGTTTCTTACAGGAAACTGGTCTGAAGGATTTGACGAAAAGCTTGAGGCGTTACGTACAGCAGTGATGACGATTAATTCTACGCGCGTGGACCCATCATTGATCGATGGAATCAAAGGACTTTCTTCCTGGATGTCCTCTGCATTCTCACATTTTAAAGAGTGGGTGGGAGTGGGCCTGTTTGGCGCAACCCTGTGTTGTGGACTAGTGTTTCTTCTATGGCTGGTATGCAAACTCAGATCTCAACAGAAACGTGACAAGGTGGTAATTGCTCAAGCACTTGCTGCCATAGAGCAAGGCACCTCCCCTGAAATTTGGCTATCTATTCTCAAGAATTAGTTGGCATTTGAGTTCTCTGTCTTTGCATCCCACAAAATTGTGGATACATTGCATTGAGATGAGAGAAACTCAACGATCATTGATCAGTCCGTGCACATTGCTGAGGTTTCCTCATTGCATGTGATAAGGTGATCATGATTTCCCCACTAATTCATTTTTGGCTGGCCTCTTTTGTAGAGTTCACCCTAGGCCATTTAGCAGTTATAGTCACACAGCACTGTGGTATCCAAAGACGGGCAACTTTCCTCATGCACAGACCAACCTAAGACAATGGGGCCCGGTGGTGATAGGGTTACCCGATAACGGGTAAGGCTGTGACATTGGAGGAACGACCTAAAACAGGGGCCACAGCAGATGGACGTAACTACATAGGCCTAGACCAGCCTCATTTTAATAAATTATAGAGGGGGAGATGTAAAGGGCTGCAATCTACGTGCCGCCACTAGATAGTGCTAAACCTCTTTGTGCGCAGCTGCGAGAGCACAGCCAGCCAAAGTCACCAGTCCATCTCCGAGGCTTTTGCCCAACCCCTGGGG
>OFFT01001726.1_pt1 | contig 12601 bp, 8 predicted proteins | sample 1521581 | NCBI WGS metagenome assembly OFFT01 (sample SAMEA3504084, study PRJEB24116) | mouse gut metagenome | biome: mouse gut; feature: mouse-associated habitat; material: faeces | place: Denmark | collected 2011
TCAGCATCCACTGGCTCTTCACCTTGCGCACCACTTCTGCACCGCACCGCTCACAAACGCCGTTCACCACTTCCTCATTGGCAAGCCCGACTTTACAGGAAGTACACCAGTTAATCGGCATCTCGGATTTATAGGCAAGTCCCGCCTTAAACAGCTTCAGGAAGATCCACTGCGTCCATTTATAATACGCCGGATCCGTCGTATTGATCTCTCTGTCCCAGTCAAAAGAATATCCCAGAGAATGGAGCTGGCTCTTGAAACGGGAGACATTATTCTGTGTCACGATCTTCGGATGAATATGGTTCTGGATCGCATAATTCTCCGTCGGCAGGCCGAAAGCGTCCCAGCCCATCGGATAAAGGACATTATATCCCTGCATCCTTCTCTTTCTGGCTACAATGTCAAGCGCCGTATAAGGTCTCGGATGTCCCACATGAAGTCCCTGTCCCGACGGATAAGGGAATTCTACCAGCGCATAATATTTCGGTCTGGAATAATCGTCGGAAGTCTTAAACGCCTTCTCGTCATCCCACACCTTCTGCCATTTTGTTTCCACCTCTCGATGGTTATATACCTCTGCCATAGTGCCTCCATTCTGATCGGTTCCTGACATCTCTTCTCATTTGAACCATATTTATGATATTTTTATTTTATCCACGTTCTATATTGTATTATACCTGCCGGATTTGTCAACCGTTTTGCGCAGTAGTTCTTAATTTTTTCGTTATGGACCGGATAACTTTACTGAACCGGATTCTAGAAACTTTTTGGAAATTATTGTTGATTTTTAGACGGTGAGATGTTATAGTGGCTATAGGGAAAACATTCACTCCAAAGTGGATACTCCTGAACGTTTTTTTCATGTCCTTATGGACACTGCTAATCCTGAGCAGACAGGATTGGCACTTTTATTTTACTTACTGTTTCTCTGATCGGGAAAGTTCAGCCACGCAACGAGCAGTCCGCCCGAAGACAGGCAATGCCAGTATTCCAGATAAAACACTCTGGTCAGTAAGTCCGGGAAACCACCATCCTGTCATGGGTACTTTCTTTTAGAAATATTTTGGAAATTATTGTTGATTTCTATACGGTGAGATGTTATAGTAAGTATAAGAAAAGCACCCACTCCAAAGTGGATGCTCCTGAACGTCTTAGTCCTTATGGACCTCGCCAATCCTGGGCCGACAGGATTGGCATTTTTATTTTACTTACTGTTTCTCTGGTCGAGAAAGTTCAGTAACGCAACGAGCAGTCCGCCCGAAGATAACAGCAAGGCCAATATCCCCAGGAATATCATAATAATCTCGTAATCTGTCATTTGCGCCACCTCCCCTCTTATGTATTCCGGATAAAACACTCCGGTCATTAAGTCCGGGAGACTACCACCCTGTCATGGGTACTTTCCTACACAGCATACAGCAAAAAACTATTATACACTGTGTAGGAATAGATTACCATTTTCTACTACATTTTTCAATACTATTTCATAACTTTTATAAACGTTTTATCGTTTATACAATCTTCTACATCAGTTGATGACGTCCGATTTCAGCAATCCTCTTTTTATCTTCGCACAGCCATCTGTTTATGCTTATATTATGCCTGTGCTTATGCGTCACTTCCGGACTCCGCAACCTTACCGGCTCTCGCAGCCACTTCCTTGGCCTGTACATCACTGGGCGCCTGCTCATATCTTGCGAACTCATACATATAGTTGCCGCGGCCGCCGGTCATGGAACGAAGGTCTGTGCAGTATCCGTTCAGACATGCCATCGGGATATCCGCCTCGATCACGGTCTTGCCTTCTCCTGCCGGATTCATACCGAGTACACGGCCTCTCTTCTTGTTCAGATCTCCCATAACATCACCGGTATAGGAATCCGGAACCGTCACTTTCAGATTCGCGATCGGCTCAAGCAGAACCGGACCCGCTTCCATGAAGCCCTTCTTAAATGCCTGGATGGTCGCCATCTTAAATGCCATCTCGGAAGAATCTACCGGATGATAGGATCCATCGTAGAGCACAGCCTTAACGCCCACTACCGGATATGCCGCCAGAGGTCCGCTGACTACAGAATCCTGTAAGCCCTTCTCCACAGCCGGGAAGTAGTTCTTCGGAACCGCACCGCCTACAACTTCCTGATCAAACACATAAGCCGTCTCCAGATCGCCGGATGACTCGAAGCGCATCTTGACATGACCATACTGACCGTGTCCGCCGGACTGCTTCTTATATTTATATTCTACATCTGATTTCTTACGGATCGTCTCTCTGTAAGCCACCTTCGGCTCGTCCAGTTCGATCTCTACCTTATATTCATTGAGCAGTCTGCTGGCAACCACTTCCAGATGCAGGTCGCCCATACCATAGATCAGCGTCTGTCTGTTCTCTCCGTCATTGACAACCCATAAGGTCTGATCCTCATGTCTCATCTTCTGCAGCGCCTGTGATACCTTATCCACGTCGCCCTTATTCTTGGCTCTGTATCTCTTGTATGTATAAGGTGTAGAGATCTCAGCCTTACCGTAACGTATGATCCTGGCCTTCGTGGAAAGGGTGTTGCCTGTCCTGGCCGCCGTCAGCTTCGCAATGGCGCCGATATCTCCTGCATGCAGCTCCTTCACCTCGATGGGCTTATTACCCTGCATCACATAGAGCTTGTTGATCTTCTCTTCCACTTCCTTCTCGTCGTTATAGATCGTGTCGTCATTCTTAAATACGCCCGAACATACCTTGATCAGCGAGTATTTACCGATAAACGGATCTACGATGGTCTTAAAGATATAAGCCGACTTCGGCTTCGAGAAATCATAGTTGGCCTGGAAGATCTCGTTGCTCTTAAGGTCAATGCCTGCAAGCTCACGGTTCTCCGGGCTGGGCATATATTTCACAATATCGTCAAGCAGCGTGTAGATACCCTGACACAGCACGCTGGAACCCATGGACATGGGAACGATGCTGCCGTCCATAACATTCGTGCGCAGCGCCGCCCTGATCTCCGCCTCGGAAAAGCTCTCGCCGTTAAAATAGCGCTCCATGAACTCTTCACTGGTCTCCGCCACTGCTTCCATCAACGTATCGCGGCACAGCTGCAGATTATCTTTGCTGTATTCCGGCATATCACACTCTACTACTTCCTTGCCTTCCCAGCGGTACGCCTGCTCTGTGATCACATTGATGTAGCCGACGAATTTCTCATTCTCACGGATCGGCAGATGGAAAGGAGCCATCTTCTTGCCGTATTTATCGGTCATGTCCGACACGACCTGTCTGAAAGAAGCATTGTCGATATCCATATCCGTTACGAACACGAATCTGGGCAGCCTGTACTTCTCGCAAAGCTCCCATGCCTTCTCCGTACCCACTTCCATGCCGGCCTTACCGGACACAACAATGATCGCCGCATCTGCCGTGGAGACAGCTTCCTCCACCTCTCCCACGAAATCGAAGAATCCGGGCGTATCCAGTACGTTGATCTTCACGCCTTCCCACTCGATCGGAATAACAGACGTCGCAATAGAGATATGGCGTTTCTGCTCTTCTTTACCAAAATCACTCACTGTGTTTCCATCATCTACCTTGCCCATTCTGGAAGTGATACCGGACAGGTATGCCATCGCCTCCACCAGGCTGGTCTTACCACAGCCACCGTGCCCCAGTAAAACCACATTACGAATCTTATCCGTTGTGTAAATGTTCATTTCTCGCAATCCTCCAGTTCTGTTATTCACTCATGATTGGGCAAAATATCAGTCTGTTTTATACTGCAATTCATAGATAATTTACTCCCAAACACAAATATAAGTATATTTTACTAAATTACGCAGAAAATTTCAACAACAATTATACATTCTGCACACGATTTTTGCGTCAATTTTTTGTTCTATTTTCCAATTTTCACTATACAGGGCTTATAGAGTATATTTTCACCCCGCCACGACTTTACTCTTGTAGCACAATTTTTGAAATGCTATACTGTATTTGCATATATAGTAAACTTACATCGTGCTCAGCCTGCCGTCAGGCGGGCCGCATGGCCATCCATGCTGTGAAAGTCGAAGACTTTCATAGTAAACGAAATTTCTAATGTCGTTTACTATAAATCAAATTTTTCCGAAAAGAAAGGTGTCAAACATATGAATACGCTCACCTGTGGTTTTATCGGCCTGGGGCTGATCGGCGGTTCCATCGCCAGAGCTGTCCGCGCAGCATATCCGAAGGCACGTCTGATCGCCTATGATATCAGAGAAGATTCCCTGCAGCTGGCTCTGCAGGAGCAGGTACTGGATGAGATCTGCCCTGCCATCAACGCTTCCTTTGCGGACTGCGATTATATTTTCCTGTGCGCGCCGGTCTCCTGCAACGACGAGAATCTGCTCACTTTGAAACAGCATCTGGCGCCTCATACGATCCTCACCGATGTGGGCAGCGTCAAGACCGGTATCCACAGACAGGTGGAAGCGCTTGGGCTGCAGGGGCAGTTTATCGGCGGCCATCCCATGACCGGTTCCGAACGCTTCGGCTATCAGAATTCCCGGGCATCCCTGCTGGAAAACGCCTACTATATCCTGACCCCTTCCGACACGGTGCCCGGACAAAAACTGCACAGCTACCGGACACTGGTGGAATCCATCGGTGCGATCCCGCTCATTCTAAACTTTGAAGAGCATGACTATGTGACCGCGGCCATCTCCCATCTGCCCCATGTAGTCGCCGCCTCCCTTGTCAACCTTGTCAGGGACGCCGATTCCGAAGCAGGCATCATGAAGATGACCGCCGCCGGCGGTTTCAAGGATATCACCCGCATCGCTTCTTCCTCCCCTGCCATGTGGCAGCAGATCTGCCTGACCAACAGGGACAATATTTCTGACTTACTGAAAAAGTACATAGAAGCGCTTACGAAGATCGCCGCCGAAATTGACGCCGGATCCGGGGACACACTCTACAGTTTCTTCGATTCCGCAAGAGAATACAGAGAGTCCTTTAACAACGCTTCCAGCGGCCCGATCAAGACCGAACATGTCCTGACTCTGGATATCGCAGACAGGCCCGGCTCCATTGCCGCCATCGCCTCCCTGCTGGCCGCCCACAACGTGAGCATCAAGAATATCGGGATCAACCACAACCGGGAACTGGCGGAAGGCGCTCTGCGCATAGAATTCCATGAAAAAGAGGCTGTCGAGAAGGCCGCCTGTGCCCTGACCGCACAAGGCTACACGATCCGCACCAGACGCCCTTCCTGACATGATACATTCATCCCGTACAGGCACAATCCATAACAGCAAATACAACGGAGGCATACTATGATCTTTCACAAAGCACACCATCTCAAAGGCGAAGTAACCGTTCCCGGAGACAAGTCCATCTCCCACCGGGCAGTGATGTTCGGTTCCCTGGCAGAAGGCACGACCGAAGTGCTCAATTTCTTACAGGGTGCGGACTGTCTCTCCACGATAGACTGTTTTCGCAGGCTGGGCATCTCCATCGAAAATACGTCCGACCATATCCTGATCCACGGCAAAGGACTCCACGGCCTGCATAAACCCGACGGCATTCTCGACACCGGTAACAGCGGCACCACCACCAGGCTGATCTCCGGCATCCTGGCCGGACAGCCCTTCGAGACGACTCTGACGGGCGACGCCTCGATCCAAAAACGGCCCATGCGCCGTATCATGGAACCCCTTTCCATGATGGGCGCCGACATTTCCAGCCTGCGGGGCAACGACTGTGCGCCGCTGCGCATCAAGGGCGCGCCGCTGCACGGCATCCATTACCATTCCAAAGTGGCCTCTGCCCAGGTCAAGTCCGCCATCCTGCTGGCCGGCCTGTATGCGGACGACATAACAAGAGTGACAGAACCCGTCATCAGCCGCAACCATTCGGAGATCATGCTTAAGTATTTCGGAGCCGACCTGCAGTCCGGAGGCACCACCGCCGCCATCTCCCCGAATCCTGCTCTGCATGGCCAGAAAGTATGTGTTCCCGGCGACATCTCTTCCGCCGCCTATTTTATCGCCGCCGGACTGCTTGTCCCCGGCGCGGAAATCCTGATCCGCAATGTGGGGATCAATCCGACCAGAGACGGTATTCTGAAAGTCGCACAGGCCATGGGCGGCGATATCACGCTTCTCAATGTCAACCATGACGGCGAGCCGACCGCCGACCTGCTTGTAAAGCACAGCACGCTGCACGGCATCACCATTGAAGGGGCGATCATCCCTGCCCTGATCGACGAACTTCCCGTCATCAACGTGATGGCTGCCTGCGCCGAAGGCACGACCATCATACGCGATGCGGCCGAACTGAAAGTCAAGGAATCCAACCGCATTGATGTAATGGTCAGATATCTAAGCGCCATGGGATGCGCCATCACCGCCACCGAAGACGGTATGATCATAGAAGGAGGCCGGCCCCTGCACGGCGCAGTCATAGACTCCCACATGGACCACCGGATCGCCATGAGCTTTGCCGTCGCCGCTCTGGTTGCCGACGGCGATACCGAGATCAGGGGAAGCGATGTCGTAACGATCAGCTATCCTGATTTCTATGCAGATCTGGCAAGGCTTACACATTGATAGATTGCCTGCCCCGCCATGTCTGCTCTGCCATACACCCTTCCGCCCCTTTCCGCCCCTTCCGTCAAAAAAGCTGCTGTAAATGAGATCATTTACAACAGCTTTTCTTACGTTCCCATGACTGCGGCCATATGCAGTGATATCTCTGTTTCCATGAACAAAGCCTTACGACATTCACCCCTGCCGCCCGTCCATACTCACGACGACAGCTTGACCAACAGCCTGTTCAAAAAATAAGATCCGACCATACAGAAAATGCCCGCCAGGCATCCATACCAGTTGAGTGCGACATCTGTCATCTGAAAATGTCTTCCCTCTACATACTGCTTATAATACTCTGTGTAATAGGCCATCATATAGCATGCCAAACCTGCCAGTATTATGCCCACGATCCGGAAATATCCCCTGAATATGACCATACTGACAAAAGCCGTCACCAGCCCCACGACAAAGAACAATGCCAGATGGGCCCCGTAGCGGATCATACGGCTGACCGTCTCGATCTGTTCCTGCTTCGGATCATCGAAAATGATCCCGGCAACCCGTCCGGCAATCCGCATAGTCACGTTCGTAGAGCTGGCGCCGCTCTGAAAAGAAACGATCATCACGAAATATACCAGCAGTACCAGCGCAAGGACCGATGCAAAGATCACTGTCAGTTCCAGCCACAGATTCCTGTGTTTCCTCTGCTTCATGCTGCCATGCTTTCCTAATTATTCATATTCTTGATCGTGCTGTAGGTCTCTATCCTGCTCGCATCCATCTCCGGCATACCGATAAAGATCGCCCCGTACTCAAATACGCCGTTCGACTTGTTCTCAACACGCACGATCTCCAGAAAGACATGAAGGACTTCCTTCGTCCAGATCGTCAGATAGGCCTCATAGACCGCACCCATGTCCAGATGCTCTGTACAGGCAAAACCAACTCCTGTCTTGGAACAGTCACTTATCTCAATGCCGATCTTCTCTGCCTTACCGCCCTGATCCATTCTTCTGACCAGCAGCTTGCCTTCCAGTTCTATACGTTGATTTCTTCTTCTCTCCTGCATAATCCTTACCTTCCTCTTGCCAATAAGTAGCTCCATGATGGCGCTTTCTGTTTTTATTTTACTCTATTTGTTGTCTTTTGTAAAGGAATCCGTAAGGAACATTGCATCCCCAAAACTGAAAAAGCGATATTTCAGCCGGATCGCCTCCTCATAGGCGTGCAGTACATGCTCTCTGCCCGCCAGCGCCGAGACCAGCATGACCAGCGTAGATTCCGGAAGATGGAAATTGGTGATCAGACAGTCCAGCACCTTAAACCGGTATCCGGGATAGATAAAAATCTCCGTATTGCCGCAGCCGGCTTTCAGTGTGCCGTCGTCACCGGCTGCACTCTCCACCGTCCGACAACTCGTCGTCCCCACGCAGATCACCCGGCCGCCCGAAGTCTTCGCCCGGTTGATCTTCTCTGCCGCTTCCTCCGTAACCTGATAGTACTCGGCATGCATATGATGTTCAAGGATATTGTCCGCCTTCACCGGCCGAAACGTCCCAAGCCCCACATGCAGCGTCACATAGGCAATGTCAACTCCTTTATCCGATATCTTCTGCAACAGTTCCTTTGTAAAATGCAGTCCTGCCGTAGGCGCCGCCGCAGACCCTTCATATCTGGCATAGACGGTCTGATAACGGTTCTTATCCTGCAGTTTATGTGTGATATAGGGCGGCAGCGGCATCTCTCCCAGACGGTCAAGCACCTCTTCGAAGATTCCCTCGTAGGAAAAGCGAATCAGCCTGTTTCCCTCCTCCACCACATCCAGCACCTCGGCCTGCAGACTGCCGTCGCCAAAAAGGATCCGCGTGCCCGGTTTCGCCTTCCTGCCCGGCTTTACCAGCGTCTCCCACACGTCGTCTCCTTTTCTTTTCAAAAGGAGGACTTCTATGGCGCCGCCGGTGTTTTCTCTCCTTCCGGACAGACGTGCCGGCAGCACCTTTGTGTTATTTAAGACCAGGCAGTCACCCGGTCTCAAATAATCGACGATTTCTTTAAAAATATGATGTTCGATCCTGCCGTCAGTCTTATCAAGCATCAGCATCCTGGAACCGGAACGGTCCGCAAGCGGATCCTGCGCGATCAGCTCTTCCGGCAGTTCAAAATAAAAATCCGATTTTAACAATTCTTCCATATCTGTCCCCGTACTTGTCGCATTCCTGTCTGCGAGTCTGCCTGTTACAGAGCCGCATTCTCGAGGAATGCCACATAGCCGCGCTTCGTCTCATAGACGTCCGCCTTGCTGGTTGCCTCCCAGGGTGCGTGCATATTCAGCACCGCCACGCCGCAGTCGATCACATTCATGCCGTACAGCGCAAGGATATAAGCGATGGTGCCGCCGCCGCCCAGATCCACCCTGCCAAGCTCTGCGGTCTGGAAATTAACGTCTTCTTTCTCGAAGATGCCTCTGATATGTCCCAGATATTCCGCATTGGCATCGTTGGAGCCGGATTTGCCTCTGGAACCTGTAAATTTGTTGAATACCATACCGTTGCCCAGATAAGCCACATTTTTCTTATCGAAGCTGGCTGCATAAGAGGGATCGTAAGCACTGCTCACGTCGGAGGACAACATGCAGGAGCGTGCCAGGCATCTGCGCACATTCAGCTCACTGTACTCGCCTGTCAGATTCATCACCTCTGCCACCGCATTCTCAAAGAATCTGGACTGCATACCCGTAGCGCCCACGCTGCCGACCTCTTCCTTATCCACCAGAATGCAGCAGGCCGTGCGTGCCGTCTGTCCGATCTCCAGCATCGCCTTTAAGGAAGTAAAAGCACATACTCTGTCATCCTGTCCGTATGCCAGGATCATGCTGCGGTCAAAGCCCGCCTCACGCGCCCTGCCTGCCGGAACCACCTCAAGCTCCGCGGAGATAAAGTCTTCTTCCTCGATCCCGTAAGACTTCTGCAGGATATCGAGGATCCCTTTCTTCACGGCATCCTTCTCTGCGGCTTTTTCGTCCTTTTCACCATTCTCTTCGTTCTTCCCGTCCGCCTCTTTTTTCTCGATCACAAGCGGCCTGTTGCCGACGATGATGTCAAGGGCCTCTCCCTCGATCACCTTGTTGGCCTTCTTCTCCAGCTGTTCCTGTGCCAGATGGATCAGCAGATCCGACACGAAGAAAACCGGATCCTCCTCTTTCTCACCCACGCTGACTTCCACGGTCGTGCCATCCTTCTTCACCACCACGCCATGGATGGCAAGGGGAATGGTCACCCACTGGTATTTCTTCACGCCGCCGTAATAGTGCGTATCCAGATAAGCGAAGCCGCCGTCCTCATAGAGCGGATTCTGCTTGATGTCCAGTCTCGGGGAGTCGATGTGGGCGCCGAGAATATTGATGCCGTCCGCCATCTTATCCGTTCCGATCTGGAACAGGACGATGGACTTATTCATCCATACGGAGTAGACGCGATCTCCCGCCTGCAGCTTATCGCCGGATTCCATCACTGCCTCCAGCTCCCTGTATCCTTTTTCCTCGATCAGATTCACGATCTGGTCAATGCACTCACGCTCCGTCTTGCCGTTGTTCAAAAATTCCATGTATTCCTGCGACAAAACATCCACGTCCTGTAACTGCGCCTCACTGTAGCGCTCCCATGTGTTCCTGTATTCCATATCCTCATTCCAACCTTTCTTTTTCCTGATGCGCAAAACGCTGCTTTCTGTCAGCTTCTCAACTCAATACCCATGCCTTCAAGGCCGTTTAAGATCTTCTTCATGGCTGCCGTGATATCCGCTTCCTCCAGCGTCCTGTCCTTGGCCCGGAAGGTGATGGAGTAAGCCACCGACTTATAACCGGCCTTGATCTGATCTCCCTCATAGATATCAAACAGCTGATAATCCTCTAAGATCTTACCGCCCCGCTGTGCGATCACATCCTCGATCTGCCCAACCATAATCTCCTTCGGCACCACCATACTGATATCCCGCATCACTGCCGGGTATTTGGCGATTCCTTCATACTTACGGTCAAAGGTTGCATGAGGCATCACGGACGGCATATCCAGAACCGCCACATAAGCTCTCGTCTTCATATCATAGTTATCGCATACTTCCGGATGCACCTCACCCAGATACCCCAGCACACAGCCTTTATAAACCACATTCGCCTGTCTGCCCGGATGCAGGAAATTCCTGCCGGCGTTGGGATCATAGGTGAACTTCCCGCACAGGCCGATGCTGTCGAAGAACTCCTCGATGACGCCCTTCATCGTGAAGAAATCACCGTCGCCGTACATACCGAGTGTAAACTGCATCCGCTCGTCGGGCAGTTCTGTCAGTGGCAGCGCTTTCGGCACGTAAATATTGCCCAGCTCATAGAGACGCACATTCTTGTTTCTTCTATTATAATTGGTCGCCAGACTGGTCAGCATACCATGTAAAGACAGCGTTCTCATAACAGAGAAATCCTCTCCCAGCGGGTTGGCGATGCTGATCGCCGCTCTCGCCGGATCGTCCTGGTCAAGCAAAAGCCTGTCGAACACTTTCGGGCTCTCGAAGGAATAGCACATGCCCTGTGAAAATCCGCAGTACTCCGCGATATCTCTCGCCTTCTGTTCGATGCGCAGTTTGAAGGGCAGCTTACCCGTCGTCGCCTCACCGGTCGGCAGTGTCAGCGGAATCTTGTCATAACCGTAGAAACGGGCCACCTCTTCCGCGATATCACATCTGTGCAGCAGATCCTGACGGAAGGTCGGTATCGTCAGCGTACCGGCAGTCTGGTCGTAACGCACTTCGATCCTTTTGAAGATATCCAGCATTTCCTCTGTTGAAACCTCTGTTCCCAGCAGTTTGTTGTACTGATCGGGTTCAAAAGGAAGCACCACTTCTTCTTTCATCTCACCGCAGACATCCACCATGCCGTCCACGACTTCACCGCATCCCAGCTCTTCGATCAGCTGGCAGGCACGATTGATCGCCGCCTCCGCATTATGGGGATCAAGTCCCTTCTCGAACTTGCCGGAAGCATCGGTCCGCAGGCCCACACGTTTGGCCGATTTACGGATGTTGGCACCGTTAAAAGATGCCGCCTCGAAGAGCACTGTCTTCACCTCGTCCGTGATCATGGAATTCTCACCGCCCATGATCCCCGCAATGCCTACTTCCTTCTCGGCATCACAGATCATCAACACATCGGCGTCCAGATTCCTCTCCTGCCCGTCCAGCGTGCGGAACACATCCCCTTCCCTGGCCCGGCGCACGATGATCTTATGGCCGGCGATGGTATCCAGATCGTAGGCGTGCATGGGCTGTCCGTACTCTTCCATCACATAGTTGGTGATATCCACCAGGTTATTGATCGGACGAATGCCCGAAGCCGCCAGCCTTCTCTGCATCCACTCCGGCGAAGGGGCAATCTGAATATTTTTCACTACTCTGGCACAGTAACGGGGACACAGTTCCTCATCCTGAACTTCTACCTGAATATAATCGGAAGCTTTTTCCTCATTTCCCGTTACCGCAGGCGCAGGCGGGCAGTACGTCTTTCCGAACGTCACCGCAGCCTCTCTGGCAATTCCCAGAATGCTGTAGCAGTCCACCCGATTCGACGTGATCTCATATTCGAACACCGTATCCCGCAGACCTAAAAGCTCCACGGCGTCGGCGCCCACCGGAGTATCCTCTTTCATAATATAAATGCCCTCTTCCGGCGCATCCGGATACATATCCCTGGAAGAACCCAGTTCCTCAATGGAACACATCATGCCGCAGGAGGCAACGCCCCTCAGTTTTCCTTTTTTGATCTTAATACCGCTCTCCGGCAGCGGTCCGCCGTCGTGACCGCCGGCTACTTTGCCGCCGTCCAGTACCACCGGCACTTTGTCCCCTTCTTTTACATTAGGCGCGCCGGTCACAATCTGAACGGTTTCCGTTCCCACATCCACCTGGCAGACGATCAGTTTGTCCGCGTCGGGATGGCGTTCTATGGACAGAATCTGTCCCACTACGATTTTCTCCAGGTTTTTGTCTAACCTCT
>OFFT01001729.1_pt1 | contig 12590 bp, 15 predicted proteins | sample 1521581 | NCBI WGS metagenome assembly OFFT01 (sample SAMEA3504084, study PRJEB24116) | mouse gut metagenome | biome: mouse gut; feature: mouse-associated habitat; material: faeces | place: Denmark | collected 2011
ACGCATCCGGATAAAGGCCATGGATGACCGGCGCTATGAGAGCGAGGCGGAACTGTGCCATGGCGGCTGCGTCCGAAAGTTTTTTTGGATTGTTGTCCATAAAAATGTCCTCCTTAGGTGGTTTTCCACCATTATGCAGGAGAGAAGGGAGGGAAGCCATACCCGTGGCGTGTGGCCGACGGAAAAAGGGTCAGGGGCCGAACACCTGCTGGCAGTAAAGTGCCGGGTTTTTATGGGACTGGAGGAAAGACTTTGTAAAACGGCGGACAAAGGCGGAGGCGAAATCCGAATAAGCCGGCTGCGTGAGCAGGGACTTCAGGAAGGAAAGGCCGGAAACCTCCATGGAGGAAAGCACGCCGAGCCAAACTTCCTTCTGCACCCGAAAGAGCTGCAGCCACCGGCGCAGCTGGGAAAGGGTGATGCCGAAGCGTTCGCATAGCCTTTCCACAGTGGAAAGGCGCAGGAAATACTCCGCCAGGACACGTAGAAGGAAGAACAGGCCGTAGCCGGAGTAGGGAATGATGAAGTCCGGGAGGATGGCATGGGTATGGCCACAGGTACAGATAAGGCGCATGATGCAGAGGCTGTGGCGGACCTGGGTGCCGCCTATAAAGTCCACCAGGGAGCGGTCATAGTAGGCATGGATGCGGCAGGATCCCTTTACCCCACAGCAGGGACAGGTCTGCAGTTCCGAACGGAATCCGGCCATAAAGGAATCGAACAGGATCTTTGATGAACTTTTTATACGAACCAGCTTGCAAAACAGGGAATTTTCTCTTATCATAATATATGTCGGTGGTGCTGGAGCCTCATGAGCGGGACATGATCCCGTATATGGCAGGCACACTGGTATGTGAGAGAAAGAACGAACTGTGGAAGGTGCTGTTCTTTCTCTTTTTTTTGTTCCATAAAAACTATATCGGAATGACATGGGATGGTCAAGAAGAAAATGTGCCGCCTCCTGCAGCACACTTTTATAGACAGTATTTGAAACCTGAGATTTTAATTTGACGTTTTTGTGCGGGAGAAAGGAACTTTAGTTTGCTGGGCTACACTGGAAGTGACAAGACGCATAGTTGAACGGATCGGAGAATATGGTTATGCCGTGGTGGACGAAGAAAATCAGATTGACATGGTCGGTTCGGAACAGGTTTTACGCTTTTGCAGATCCGTAGAGGAAGCGCAGGATGACAAACTTACCATAATCGCAGTCACCAGTTCCGGCGGATTTATAAAGTATGACCTTCTTGCAGCAGAGGGAGCAGTAAATGTAACCAGAGGATATTATCAGTATAGCAATGGGATTCCGAAAAACTTAAGTACCGTAAGCTATCCGGCAGAATCGTGGGAATATACGGAAGAAGGCTACCTGCTGTTTGAGGGAAGTTATTTTTCCGAAAGCTATTATGTGCTTTCCCTCAGTGATGAACCGGAACATACGGCGCTGAGGGTTAAGCCGCTGGATGAAACGTGCAGGGAATTGAACCGACAGTATTTGTTGCCGGTGGGGTATGGGGGAAATAATCTTTTCCTTACGGACTGGAGCGAGCAGGATTTTGGGAATCTGGATTTTTATGATGTATTTGACAGGTTCTATCCTGATATCTATGAACAGCCGGTTCCTTTTACGCCGGATGATGATTTAGACGCCGGAGCCGTTTACAGGATACCGGCAGATGTATTTGAACATGTCATTGAGCGTCATTTGCAAATTGATCACGAGGAGCTGCATAGGAAGGCCGCCTATATCCCGGAGGATCAGACTTATGAATACAGGTCGAGAGGGTTTTATGAGGTTGAATATCCGGATATCCCATATCCGGAGGTGGTCAGTTATACGGAAAATGATGACGGAACGTTAACTTTGACTGTGAATGCCGTATACCCGGAGGAAAACACCTCCAGGGTGTATACCCACAAAACCGTGGTCCGTTCCCTTGACGATGGAGGTTTTCAGTATGTATCCAATCAGATTATTTTTCCGGAGGGCGGCTGTGAGCTGTGGTGGCATTCGGACCGGCTGACAGAGGACCAGTGGAAGGAAGTATATGGAGGGGATGATTAGTTGGAAGATTTAAAGCAGTTGTTCAGAAAGGGAGGTTTCTTGCTTATCCTGTTATGTTTGACAGTGGCAACCGGGAGCTTCTTTACAGGCTTCAAGGGGGACAAAGGCCGAAAGCAGCCGGAAGAATCCCAGGAACCGGGTAGTATCCATGCTGGGAGAGGCCGGATATGTAAGCGTTACTGACGGGGCAAATATGGAAAACCATAACAGTGTCCGGGACTTTTATTCTGCTTATTAAAAAGGGCAGGACAGCCTGGTTACTATTTTTGACGTGAATCTGGATGGGCTGATCGGTGCTTATACATTTATACACAGGAGAGGAAACCTGCAGACCTTTTATGTACAGATCGGATGGAGGGAAGGGGCGTACCGGAAATCATATCAACTGCTGTCAGTGATATTGCGGAGATAAAACTGACAGAAAAGGGATATTTCATTTACGCCTATACGGTACAGCTCTACCATTCCAGCCTGCGCCAGTTCTGGCGGGCAGCCCCGCTTTCTGACCGGTGCAGGGAGTTGACAGAAAAATATCTGGACGGACTTAGCTATGTCAATTACAATGTCCTTGTAACGGACTGGGACAGCAGCAACGTGGAGGATATCCTGATGCCATGTATGTTTGAGGACCTGTACCGCATGGATACGGGAGAGATTCTGCGGCCGGAAAACGGGGAGATACCTGCAGAGGTATATGAACGGATCATGACCACGCATTTTCCAGTCACAAAGGAACGGATAAGGGAGATATGCGGTTACCGCGCAGACACAGACAGCTATCCGTATGAAATAATCTTTTCCAGCTCGTATCCGCCTTTTGGGGAAGTGGTGGGGGATAAGGAGAACCCGGACGGAACGCTGACCCTCTTTGTAGATGGGGTATGGCCGGATTATAACTCCGACTGTGCGTTTACCAACATCATAACCGTCCAGCCCTTTGATGATGGAACATTCCGTTATTTATCCAATTCCATAGAGAAAAAGGAGCTGGAGATTCCCGGCGTATACGATATGAAATAAAGGAAGGATTTCCATGGAAATATATATCCAGACTATTATCATAGTGATGACAGGGTTTTTGTGTGCCTGTGGAGGAAAAGAACCAGAGGATTTTTCACTGTCCGGCGCCAGGGAAGGCAGGGAAGAACTTCGGCAGTGGGCTGTGTTTGATGAAGGGCGTCAAGTCTACCGATGGGAGAGAATGGGGTGCGGAAATTACGCACCCCAGTTTCTTCAGTACTTCTGTTCCCGATGTGACACAGATTAGAGAAAATGAAGATGGAACATTTACCCTGACTGTGGATGCAGTATGCCAGATGATTCTGTGCGATGATGCGGTCATAACCCATGAGCTTACAGTCAGATGATTAGAGAACGGCGGTATCCAGTATCTGGGCAATCAGATACTGGATGATGGAATGCTAAATATTTCGGAGTATCAGTACCGGACAGGAATCAGCATTCAATCATAATTCATTGATTGTGACGGTAATCGCCATATTGCATATCCTTTTGGCCGGAGCGTATACTGCGATTAGAGCAGAGAAAACAACAAAAACAATCACGATTCCAATTAGTGCTCCAGACAGCCGCCACTCCACTCCCAAATGGCGGGTAATCAGTCCAATATACAGAAAACGGCTCAGGGGAATCCCGATTCCGAAACCGGCAATCAGGCCGGAAACAGCGTAGGTGAAAGCCTCTGCAGCAATCATCCGGGTAAGCTGCCTTCCATCCATACCCACGGCCCGCATGGCCCCGTACTGTTTTGTCCTCGCAGACACACTCATGGAAATACTGTTAATGATATTAAACAAGGTAATGATTCCGATGATCGCAAGGAATCCATAAGTGATCATCCGGGTTGCCAGATAAGTGGCATTGTTCTGCTGATTGTATTCCCGCAGGTCGCTGACAATCACCTGGCTGTTTTCAAAGTCTCTGATTTGTGCCACGGTTTCTTCCGTGGCATTCCTCCCAAGCTGCACGCCGATTAAACAATACTTTTCCGGTTCCATCAATCGATCATAGGTCTTCTGGGAACAGATTAAAATCTGGCTGTCGCCAAACAGCCCCTGGGACAGGATACAGGAAATCTCAATCTCTGTGCTGCCTATCTTAACAATATCGCCCACCTTTAACGGGTTATCCTTATTAAAAACCGTTGCCGCTTTGTTACTGTTTCCATAAATTTCTGACAAATCCCCCTGCACAACGCTTTCTTTTGCATACTCCAGCAGAGTCTCGTCATAGGATACCACATTGATATGGTCGATTCCCTCCCTCAAGGACACTGCCGGAATATTGTCTCTGTAGTTACATCCGTAGACATTGGAGACCCCTTCCATTTTCCTGATTTCGTCAACCAGTTCACGATCCAGTATCTTTGCATTGGCATACCCGTTCAGCGCCAGATCCGCGGTCGTAACGGACTGGGAAGGCATCAGCAGCTTTGCAAAGTCCAAAAGCACCGAAAAAGAAAGCAGCAAAATAATACCGAGCGCAAAGGACGCCGTCATGAAAAACCATCCTTTTCTGACCGCCACCGCATGATGGATACCCAGAGAGGATTCGATTTTTAGAAAGCCTGTTCTTGCGGCCCGGCGGACTGCCGGCGTATTTCCTGCATTGCCGGAAACCGCAGATACAGGGGAAACTTTTGCCGCCCGTCTGGCCGGGGACTCTGCCGACAGGAGAACGGTTATGATTCCTACCATGGCTCCGCAGATAAGGCCCACAGAACTTACTTTGAACACCGGCATAGTATCCCATTCACCGCCTATGCCGTAGCGGAGCATCCCGCAGACACCCCAGCTTGCAAGGGTCCCAAGCAGCATTCCCATTGGCACCGCCCGTTTGCACCAGTTCAGCGCTTCCAGACGTACAAACCGGATAATCTGCTGGCGGCTTGCGCCAATACAGCGCATCATACCAAAGAACTGGGTCCTTTGGGCAAGATTGCTGTTCATGCTGCCAGAAATCATCAGTGTGCCTGCCAGCAGCACTAATACGAACAGGATGGCAGCAATCTGATAGAAGCCGTTCATGGATTTACTTTTGCTGTAGCCTGCTGTGCCCATAACGCCGGTGTTTTCAGAAATACTCTCCTCCGGCAGCCCATATTGCGCCGCAAGCTCCTTTTTTGCCTTTGCTGCTTTTGCCGCGCTCTGAAACTGCACGTAAAGGGTTGTGTCATTGTCCGCAATTTTGTTTTGCTCCATGAGGGACGAAAAAGCTCCCTGCGTCATATAGACACCTACCAGATAAGTCTGGCCCTCATAATAACCCTTGTCATCCGTGCCAAGACCGGATACCGTGAAAACCCTGTCACCAGCAGGCGTATGCACGGTTATTTCGTCGCCGGGCCATACCTTAAGGGCGCCGGCGGCATTGGGGCTTAACATGACCTGGTCGTCCTTTTGCGGAAAATCGCCTTCGGTAATGCCGTTTGAAATCTGATTTATACAGGCTTCTTCCGTACCGTACAGAACCGCCTTTTTTTCATTGACGTAGTAGGGCTGTTCCCCATCAAGGTTAAACACCGAGGAAAAACCTGCCGCAGTCACATCCGGGCGCACCCGGATTCCCTGTGCCGTATCCCGCGAGACATTAGGGAGACTGATATGCCAGTTTCCGTGTTTATTTATCATGGCAATATGTTCTCCTTGGGTCACCATGTCCGCCACACTGAAAATTGCAGTCACAAGGAACACTGCAAACACAATGCACAAAATCGTCATACGGTTCCTTCGCCTGTGTACCTTTGCAGAAATTGGAATAAGGCTGAGATAACTTTTCATTTCCGGCCTCCTTTCCATTCCGGTCCGCTCATGGCAGACGTCCCCCGGACATCCCCTGCCCTTCCCAGATCAGTCAGTTCCCCGTCCGATACCTGCAAAACCCGGTCGGCGGTCTGTGCGATACTGCGGTTATGGGTAATCATGATGATGGTCTGCTTGTATTTACGGGACGCTTCTTTAAGAAGGGCGATTACCTCGCTGCTGTTTTGCGTATCCAAATTTCCCGTGGGTTCATCGGCAAGAATCAGAGACGGCCTCGCGATCAGCGCCCGCCCGATGGCGGCTCTCTGCTGCTGTCCTCCAGATAACTGGCTGGGCAGATGATTCCGGCGTTCCTTTAGATTCAGCACCGCGAGAAGTTCCTCCAGATACGTTTTGTCCGGCTTCTGATAATCAAGCAGCATGGGGAAAATGATATTCTGCTCCACCGTAAGCTCCGGCACAAGGTTGAATGCCTGAAAGATAAAACCGATATTCCTGCGCCGGAAAACGGTAAGCCTGCGCTCGTCCATGGAAAAAATATCCCTGCCGTCAATCGTTACCTTCCCCGATGTGGGGGTATCCAGGGCGCCGATCATGTTAAGGAGCGTACTCTTGCCGGAACCGGATTCTCCCACAATCGCCACATATTCGCCCTTTGGAACGGAAAAGCTGACGTCCCTCAGAGCCTTCACAGCAGCATCCCCGCTGCCGTAGGTCTTGCAGATGTTACTGACTTCTAATAAATTCATTGTGTAAATACCTCCTATACCTGAGAGATTAGCACATGAATATTACTGTAAGGCTACTGTAAGATTACAATTTTGTAGGAATCAGAAAATTTATGGTAAATACGGTACCTGCACCTGGTGTGCTGTCCACCTCGATGGTTCCGCTGTGGGCTTCAATAATCATTTTGGCAAGAGGAAGGCCCAGCCCGATGCCCTGCCGGTCTTTGGAAAAGCGGCTGCGGTAAAACCGCTTGAAAATATGGTGCAAATCCTCCGGGTGAATGCCGCTGCCGTTGTCTCTTACGCAAACCTGGACAAGGTTGGGGAGAGCCCGCCACTCCATCCGCACCGTATCTCCCTTTTGCGTATGGTCCAGGGCATTCTTCACAAGATTATCAATGGCTTCCATCAGCCAGTCGCGGTCACAGAAAAGGGACACCTCATTGGGGCCGGACAGAACGATTTGTTTCTGTTCCTGTTTGGCCCTGTAGGCAAAATGCAGCTGAATATTCCGCATCATCTCCGCCAGGTTTTCCGAAGTCTTTTCAAGAGAGATGGAACCGGCGTCCATCCTTGCGATTGTCAGCAGGTTTTTCACCAGGGCTTCAATCCGGTCAAGCTCCTGCTCCGACAGGGCGGCAAATTCTTCCATGGCGGGCCAGTCCTTTGCCTCCTCCTGCATCAGGCCGTTATATATGTTCAGGGCTGCCAGCGGCGTTTTGAGCTGATGGGAAATGTCGGACATGGTATTTTTCAAAAATTCCTTTTCCCGCAGTTCATTTGCGGCTTGGGCGTTTAACACCGTTGCCAGCGAATTTACACAGTGAAACAGCCGATACAGCTCCCCTTCCTCGTCACATTCGATGCGGGCGCGCGCATTCCCGGAAAGAAAGGAATCGATCTGCGACACCGCATGTTCCATGATCCTGTCCTGACGGATAAAATACCGGCAGCAGGAAGTCCACAAAGCGATCGCCGCCGCCAAGGTAAGCAGTGCAATCCACGGGGAAAACCGCTGATAAAGAAACAGGAAGCAAAGCTCCGCCAGCAGAAGAAAGAGTGCCATAATAAGGGAGATCAGAAGGAAAAGATGCCTGATCTCCCGGTTTGCCAAGATCCTAAATACTTTCATAAAAATTTACCCCGTTACGTTCCATTTGTAGCCCATGCCCCGGACGGTTAAAAGCATCCGGGGCTCGCCCGGATCATCCTCAACCTTCATTCTCAGCCTGCGCATATAGACGGTAAGGGAACCGCTGTCGATAAAGCTGCCTTCGCAGTCCCACAGCTTTTCCAAGATCCGTTCCCTGGGCAGCACCACGTTTGGGTTCTGCATAAAAAGGCACAAAAGCCTGTATTCCGCCGCCGTCAGATCCAGAAGCTCCCCGTTTTTGAAAGCCTGTCCTTTAAGCAGGCAGATACGGATATTATTTGACACAAGCTCCGTGTCCGCCGCCCCGAAATCGTTTGCCCGCCGAAGAAGCGCATTGATTCTTGACTCCAAAACACCCAGCTTGAAGGGTTTTGTGATATAGTCATCGCCGCCTATATCAAGTCCCATGATTATGTTCATTTCTTCATCGGAAGCCGTTAGAAAGATAATGGGCACCTTGGAAATTTGCCGGACTTTTTTGCAGAACGCGAAACCGGAACCGTCAGGCAGCGCCACATCCAAAACCAGAAGGTCGTATGTTCCGTCCTCCCACAGACGCTCCGCCTCCAGCAGCGTCCTTGCCACATCCAGTGAAAAGCCCCATTTTTTAAAAGCAAAAGACAGCCCGTTTACCAGGCTCAAATCATCTTCCAAAAGTAGGATTCTGCTCATATTTTTCACCATTCCTTTTCAAGGCACTGGGGCTGATTTTATCCCAGCCAGATTCTCCTCCATTTTATCCATCACCCGTTTCTTCTGCGCTTCTGTGAGAAATCCGTCCGCTATTGCATCGTCCAGAATCTCTGCCACCTCTGTCATATCATTCCGGTAGGTTTCGGCAGTCAGAGGTACATTCCGGTTCACAAGTTCCGGCCGCATGACAATGGTTGGGTTAAAGGAGACCATAAGCGTTGATGAGAATACCGCCTACGGAATAACGGGATTAGGAAATCATTTGCCTGCTGATTTGCCCGCTGGCTATCATTTTGGCAAGGCCAGTCTATATGAAACAACTATGAAAAGCGGAACAAAATATCACTTGCTTCGAATAACTTATACAACAGGAAATGATGAAATAACAACAGCTCCCGCTAACGATGATGGCGGAGTTGCAGACCCAAGCCTATTTGGTTCAAGTTTTGTTGTTCTCATTATGGACTATGAACCAAGGACAAATAAACCTATTTACTCTTTTGAGGATTTGCGAGAATATTTAGAAACAAAAGACGATAATGGAATATTTCATTTTGCTTATGAGGATGTGTATATTGGGGTTTCTCCAGATGACCTTTCTGTGGAAGAAATCCTTGATGTAGTGAATTCTATTCCATAAAGCATGTTTACAAAGATAACGCCAACGGAAAATTCTCCGACAGCAGATTGACATTTCCTATGGCCTTGTAGGAGTACTCCCTGCGTCCCTGCTCAATGACCTGAAAAACAGAGAAACGGCATAGCCGAATCGAAAACAGACCTGAATTAAAACCATATATAAAACTGTTCCAGCAGCAATGCTGAGGAGCGTGTTTTTCTTCCATTTATGGAGAATAGAAATGAAGCATTATGCCGAAAGGATTTTGGATACCATAGAAAAGAGTGGGGAGATTGTTTCGAGGAATGCAAAGCCTTCCGGCTACTATATTCTGAAAAATACAACGGTTCCTGCCGTATTGGTGGAAGCGGGATACCTTTCCAATTACAATGAGAGGAATCAACTGATGTCAGGAGAATACCAGGGAAAGCTGGCCCGCATTCGAGGAATCAATCGTTACAATAGTCTCCAGATGGAGCCGATTGGAGGCAGAAGCAACGCAGAATCGCAATGCGAGTTTGTGGAAGATATTATCCAGTCCACCGTGATGACCGTCCAATTGAAACAGCTCGCGGAGCTGTACAATCAAGTTGGCGACCAACTGTTCAGATATAATGTTCGTTTTGGAATTGATGAGGCTCTTGATGTCAGCAAAGCCATTCAAAAAACGCTAAAGGAGGAGCCGCAGCGCTTTTGGTATAAAAATAACGGGATTACATTGCTGGTAGAGAACCCGGATTTTCGTTTGGAACATTTGGATGAACTGCAATTAGGAACGCTGGAAGCAGGCCGTCCTCCGCTATTCTCTGTTGTTAACGGAGCTCAGACGATCACGATATCCGCTAGATACGCTTTTGAGTTGGAGTGCAAAAAGCAGGAAGATGAAGAGTATAAAAAGCAATTGGAGGACTTTGAAAAAGCTCAAGTAATCCTTCGTGTGATTCACATACCGATTCAGTCAGAACAGGATGCAACGAATACTGAACGCGACAAAATCCAAGAGGCGAAAAACCTCGCTCATGACATCAGCGTTTCTCTAAACAGGCAAAAACCGGTCAAAGCGGAGGATATTGCTTTCACCAGCCCATTTGTGCAAAAAATGGAGGAATATTTAAGCAATCCCCAGAATAACCCGCCGTTCCAACTGGTTCGTAGAGGTGAAGAACGGGCACAAGGTTCCCAGCTTGGTTTGGTCGATTTTTCCAAGGCACGTTTGGCCTGCAAAAATAGGCCAGACAAAGCCAGGACTACATCCAGCAGCGAGATTTTGAAAATGGACATAGTGAGCGGAACGCTCCAAAATACCGATATTTTTGTAGAAAACTGGATTATATCTGAAGATGATGAAAAGGAGATTTTTCAACGCTTCTATGGAGCGGTATGGTTTGCAGATCAAATGGCGACAATATACGCTAAAAATGCGAAGACGCCTATGGATGAGAGTATAAATACACAAATTGCTGTGCAAAACGGGAAATGGTATTTTACCGCACTGGTCGTGCAGCTTTTGAACAACTTTAAATCTATGGACGGTCAGCCCGATTTTTCAGAATTTCATTGGTTCGCACAGGATTTTGTGGAAATCATTCCCCAAGCTGTGAAAGCATTTTCCCAGATGGCAGCTTACTGTGCAGACCATGAACGTCAACTGACCTCTAATGATTTCAAAAGCGAGAGTTATTACCAGAAGCTACTGACCGAATTAAAGAGCGATAAAAAAGCTGCTCCCTTTAAAGAATTCTCGAAGCTATTTGTTCCCGCAAATGGGGACAAGCCCTCGCCGCAACAAAAGCTCAAGCAACAGAAAATAACCGCCATTGCTTTGGGAGGTATTAACAATCATACACCGGTCAAATCCGCAAAAGATGCCTTTGAAAAGACAATAGCTTATATATTGGAAAATTTTACACCGGAGTCAGCCCTGCTGGCACAGTATGATTCTTGGCTAACAACCGACCCGCAAAAGATAACTTCACCAAAGGGCAATTTTAATTCCAAATCCTCGTCCATTCTATATCGCGGCAAAACATATTGGATTGGAAGCGAAGCGCTTAGCAATGACAACAAGTTTGCCTGTGTCAACTCGCTATGCAATTTGGCTCATGTGCCTCATGGAGAGATTTCCTGGCTTGCGGACGGTACAGTTCGCTACCAATGGTAATTAAGAAAGTTGGGATACTGTATTTCCCTATGGAAAACAATAAATAGTGGTTCATTTATATCCAAAAGTAGAAGTTTTGGGCCAAGAAAATAATGAGCCTTAAACCCTTGCTTTGTAAATAATATTTTTGTCTTGGGCTTGACATTTGGGTGCCTGAGATCGTGAAATCTGATTTTCTTACATTCTGCTCGTTCCAGAACGGTCTGCAATCTTTTGCGAACTTCAGTTGGATCTCTGGGCGAGTCCTCACTGACCGGAGAAGGAAACATCCACCGAGAGCTGATAGTTTCCTTATGCTTTACTCATGCGCCGCCTCCAGTGGTGTTTCGCTCAACCCAAGCAATAAACTTTTCCTTCGGGACGACCATGCGGTTACCAATTTTCAGGACTGGAAAGCCTTTTTCATGCATCAGTTCGTAGTTGCCGGCAGTGGAGATACCCAGCACGTTTGATACCATTTCTGCGTTGAGGAACAGTGGCAAGTCCTCGTAAGTTTTGCAGATGGATTCTTTTGTTTAGATCCTCCTTTTGATAATCGGTTTTGCTCTTTGCCTTTTCATTCTCTGCTTCTGCAGCCACCGTAACATTTTCCTTGACATTCGCCAATAGGGTTTGTATCATTATAGATGCATACACTATGCAGGCGAAATTATATTATCTATTAGGAGATGCGTTATGGGCATCTTGTGAAAAGATCTCGTGGATAACATGCGGCCGCGCACTCACGTGAAAGTGCAGTTTGGAAAAAATGCTTACTGGATTGAGGACAAACAGAAACCACATCCCTATGGTTCGGTTTTAACCGAACTGCTGAACTGTGACGTTACTTCATTTGAGCAGGTCCTCTCCACATTAGAGCAGGCCGTACATGAGGAAGACGCGCAGACGGCGCCGCGTACATTCATGGATGCGGTGGGAGCATTTGCGCACCTTCCCTATTTTCGCCTGTTTCTATCTGACTTTCAGCGACTCAAAGAACTGCGCGTGGCGGATTTGGCAGTTGGTAAGGCCCGGGCTGCGTTTATTGACTATATCTTTGCTGATGGAAAGAACGATGCTGCTTATATGCGGGAGCAGGTCAACAGCATTCGGTTCGTTCAGGAACGGTACGCATGGTTTTTAGAGGAAGTATTGGGGAGGTCCGCTGAAAAGAAGAAAGGCCAGAGGAAAAAACCTCTGGCTCAGCAGATCTATGAAAGTTGCCTGGACGCTTTTGTGAGCGGTGTCAGCCTGGGAAAATCTTCTGAGGTAGACGCCCCTTCAGTGAACATCCAAGTATGCGGTGCTGGAGCTGGACGAGACACACCATGAGCTGGTGGAGAAGCTTTATTTTGACCGGCTGACGGATTTCGTCTACGTGGAACTAATGAGGGGATTACAGCGGGGGTA
>OFFT01001730.1_pt1 | contig 12586 bp, 9 predicted proteins | sample 1521581 | NCBI WGS metagenome assembly OFFT01 (sample SAMEA3504084, study PRJEB24116) | mouse gut metagenome | biome: mouse gut; feature: mouse-associated habitat; material: faeces | place: Denmark | collected 2011
CTTTTGAAGTGAGAGTCAATACACGGATGGACGAACGCTACTACCCTATTTATGACGTTCTGGGGCGATTCCCCAACCGGGAAGAAGCGCTGATCGCACTCGCTGACTATAACAAGAATCCTTTCAGTGTCCCCGATCGGAATATAACTTTCGCACAACTCTATGAGAAATTCTACAAGAATAAGTATGAATTAAGCGGAAAGACATACTCCCAAAGTTCCATGGCCTGTACCAGATCAGCCTACAGCCGCTGTGGCGCATTATATGACCTCGCCTACAGAAAATTACGTGCGGACGACTTCCGGACCGTTCTGGGGCAGCAGGGGCCATCAGGAAAGCCCTTATCTCATGCCATGCAGGAGCACATAAAGAACCTATTCACGCAGATGGATAAATTCGCCCTGCAAAACGACATCACAGAAAAGGGCTATGCCACCTTTGCATCTATCACTGTAGCCGAGGACGATACACCCGGCGTTCCCTTCACCGCTACCGAACTACAAACCCTCTGGGATAATAAGGATGTTCCATGGGTAGACAGCATCCTGATCTATATCTATTCCGGGTGGAGAGTTTCGGAACTAATCCAGATGCCAACAGAGGATATCGACCTGACAGCCGGTACCTTCAAAGGCGGCTTAAAGACTGCAGCCGGCAAAAACAGGATCGTGCCTATCCATTCCAAGATACGCCACTTCGTGGAACACAGGCTGGAAGAAAACCATGGGATCCTGTTCATCATTAAAGAAAGGCCTGCCACTGCCCAGACATACACCAGACTGTTCAAGTCAACTTTAAGATCCATCGGGATCACCACCTACCATACCCCGCACGACTGCAGGCATACGTTTACATCCCTTTTGGACAGCGCCGGTGTCAATCAGGTATGCATTGACCGTCTGATCGGCCACGCCTCCGGCTCACTGACGACACGCACATACACCCACAAGACCATTGAAGAATTAAGACAGGCCATAGAAATGATATAACCCTCATGCGGTCACCTGCAGAGGGCTATATTTTTGTCACTAACCTGTCACTAGCGGAGTACAAAACATCCGTTATCAATAACTGTCGTAATTCTTGTAATCCGCATAAAATCAATATTTTCAATATAAAGAAAAACGATAAAAACAAACTATATTTAATCTATTCTTAAATCTCTGTCCTTCCATGTTTTTCTCCGGCCGCAGCGCTTTACACGGAATAATAATACATAGAGAAGTCCGCAGGTTTATGCAGTCTTCTCATCTGTAACCTTTCTATCATATCACTTATTCACCGGAAATCCATATATTTCACATACAGAGTCTCAAATTCTTCCTGTTCTGCCAGATTAATGCTTTCAATAAATGACAGCCGGTTTTCCAGCGTTTCTTTATCCACGCTTCCTCTCAATAAATCACGTCCGATATGATATGCACCGGCCAGAGAGGTGTTCCCCGCTGCCGTTACCCTGCCCCGCATACTTACAGGCAGCAATCCGATCCTGAAAGCGGCTTCCACATCCAGATAATAGCCGAATCCTCCGGCAAGATACACCTGCCCGATCCCGGGCTGGCCCATTTTCTTCCACAGAATCTCAACGCCTGCACGCACTGCCGCCTTTGCCATCTGTAGGTCTCTAATATCTTTATTATACAGCCTTACCGCCGGTTCTCCTGTACAAATACCTTCCGAAAACCAGGGTTCCTCCAGCAGTCCCGTCTCATCCAGAATCCCTCTTTCTAACAGCTCCGCAGCATTAGCGATCATATCACTGCCCACGATACCTGTCCCGGCTCCCCCTTCAAAGGCCGGACCCGCCGCCGTCGCTGTAACGATCATGCGTCTACCGTCCGTGATCGCCATCTCTCCATTTGTCCCCAAGTCGATTAAAAGCCGGGCACTTAAATCTGTATCTTCCCCTAACACCAAACTTTCACATTGACCATGACAGTCTATCCGTCTGTCATCCGGAAGCATCTTAAGTGCATACAATCCCGCCACAATGTCGCCACCCACAAACGCACTGATACCAGGTGCTATCCATACCGTAAAATCCCACGCAGGATCCTTGTACACCTGCAACCCGATATCCACTGGTGTAAAAGGGCTGCTTCCCAAAGATAACACATCATATCCCATAAGCAGATGCGTCATGGTCGTGTTGCCTGCAATACACATCCCCCTGATGGCTGTACCTCTTTTTTCAAATTGCATAACACCTTCTTTTAATACTGACATAACCAACTGCCGCAATTCTTCACGATGCCCGTCACAGGATGCCCTGATCCGGGAAAGGACATCTGAACCATAACGCCTTTGAGGATTCATGGCACAATACGTGTCAAGAATACGACCGTTATTAACCTCCATAAGCTGCATGGCTATCGTGGTAGTTCCAAGGTCAACTGCGATCAGGCCTTCCGTTACGGCAGTTATTCTTTCTGGTGCTGCTTTTTGCTCACTATTCGGCTTCTTTTCTATAACATCTGTATCAGTAGCTGCGCTTTCTTTCATAACGTCTGTACTTGAAACACTCGTTGTTTGATTTATTGACTGCATATTTTGCTGACTCGACTGGTCATTATTTTCCGGCATATCTATCATATTAGAAATAATAGCAATTTTCTTCTCTTCCGCGAACGCCAGCCTGATGACACAATCGTCCTTCGGTCTGGCCAAACATGCCAGGCGATATCCCTGCCGTAGCTCATCTGCCGTCATCACGCTTCTTTCCAGCATTGTCGGTATCATAACACCTTCTATGAATTGTACGCGGCATCTGCCACAATCTCCTCTTCCGCCGCAGAAGCTTCCCTCCAGTAATCCGTTTTTCAACAGAGTTGACATGAGCGTCATCGAAGAATCATGTGTCACAGTGACACTATGCTCCTTCTTTCCCTCAGACAGCCTGGTTGTTTTTCCGTTATCCAGAACGATTGTAATTTTTACTTCTTTTGGACTTCTTTCCATTCTATATGGATCTCCTATGACTAAACAAATTGGTTTTTCTCACTATCATAGCGATAGTCAATAACAGCCAGTTTATTTTCTATCTCCTGCCGGTCAATATCCAGATCATCACAGAGTGCGTCGAGATCATCATAGAAATCCCGCAATTTCAAATTGATAAAACTTAATAACATAACAGGGTCTTTTGGTATCATAAACCTTCCCTCCTTTCCGCAATCTATATATTTATCCCATATTTGTCCTATATTTGTCCCATATTTATCCTATATTTGATTTCATCCGTTATCATCGCAGTTCCATTTCCACCCTGTAGGTCGTACCGTCGCTGACGATTCTGGCCATACTGCCGCAGATCAGCGGCATCATCGGCGGCAGATGTCCAATATCAAGATCCATCATCACCGGTACACGATACTGCCGCAGCATCTCATACACTGCCTGATAACGGTCGATACCAAATTCTTCTACACCCATACCGCAACGTGGCCTGCCAATCAGGAAGCCTTTACAATGACGAAACCATCCTGCATGTTCCATCTGCCACATGGCACGTCTGATACTCATTAAATTCATGTCACAGGCTTCCAGGAACCATACGATTCCATCTTCCCTGTATCGCTCTGTGAACTCGACAACCTTATCGTATTTCGTGCCGGTCAGATTGACAAGACAGTCCATACAGCCGCCCAATAATCTGCCGCTAAATTCGATAACATCCGTTTCATGCAAATTATTTTCTGTTGCAAGGCTTTCTATATTCGTCCTTCCATCCGGCAGAATATATTTTATAACAGATGTTTCCGTCAAATTGTAAGGCTCGTAAGGATGTTCCTCATCCTTTAACGATTCCCGCTCCCACTTGTCATATCCCTGCATGGTCAGTTTCTGCCCTCTAAGAAGCTCCATAGCATCTTCCAGAGACACATGTCTCGGCTCCATACCAAAAGCAGCGGCACATGGACCATAAATAGCAGCTGTATCGCACAGCGTAGCCAGAAGCAAAGTCATATTCGTGTTATCCGAATACCCCATATACCATTTTGGAGCTGCATTTTTTATCTCATCGAAGTTTACATAATCCAAAATCTCACACATTAACTCGCCACCGCCGCAGGAAATTATGCAATCGCTTGTTTTGTTACAGTAATATTCCGTCAATTCTCTGCCGCAGCTCTCCGGCGAACTGCTGATCCCCACACCGTCAGATGCCTGGCAATTTGGGCCAAACTCCAGTGAATATCCCTGTTCCCGCCATTTCTTCTGGGCATTTTCAAATCCGCTTTTGTAGGGTTCTATGGCACAGCCGAAAGATGGCGCAACAAATGCTATGGTTCCTTTTTCCTGCAAAAATTTTGGGAATTTCATTCCGTTCTCCTCCTTTTGATAAACAATATCACACGTTAATGAAATATGGATTTAATATTTTCTGCGATTTTGCATGATAACCTTCAAAAAATCATCTGTTTTCCAATTTCATAAAATACAGGTGTTCTATCTGAATGCATTTGACTATTATTTTAACACACAATTCCTGCTTACTCCATAACAGAATTGCATAACAGTGTAAATTTCGCAGCAGTTTGACCCAAAATTCTGCGCCAGCCTCAAAACACATGAGAACCTATAAATTGGGCCGGAAGAATCTGATCCGCCTTCACCCTATTTCATAACACAAAATATGTAACACCCTATAACAAAGTCAAATACCCAGCAGCAAGCTGACAGGGCATCAAAATTCCAGCGCAGCAGGCTGCAGGTTATTTGAGCCTCGCGGCAGTCGCCAAATATACATGCATGCAGGCATGGCTGCCTGGCTCGTTGCTTCGCGGGAATAAAAGTACATGGAAAAGCCTTCCCAAAATATAATATCTCAGGAAGGCTCCTAACGTTACATATGATATTGTAGCGCACGTATTTTTATAACCATGTCATTTTTCCGTGGGTGGTTCTATCAAGTTCTTTCAATTACATCTGCTACACATCACAGCTTCCATCTATCCCTTACGTTTTGCAGCCAGTGCTCCATTTTCCATAACAATCAATATTGTATCCTTGCTGCTTACCTGATCCGCCAGAATCAGCTTCGCCGACAATGTCTCCACATACTTTTGAATATAACGCTTCAACGGCCTCGCTCCATAAACCGGGTCATAGGCATTTTCCACGATGAACCGTTCCGCCTCCGGTGTCAACTCGATCTGCAGCTCTCTGTCCGCAAGACGCCTGTTCAAATCCTCCACGATCAGATGAATAATGTTACCAATGTTATTTTTTGTCAAAGGTTTGAAAAGGATCATCTCATCCAGCCTGTTAAGAAACTCCGGCCGGAAATGGCTGCGTAGTTCACTCATGACCATCTGTTCCGCTTCCTCCGTGATCGCGCCCTGCGCATCAATACCCTCCAAAAGATAATTCGCGCCAATGTTCGAAGTCATGATCAGGATTGTATTCTTAAAATCCACCGTTCTTCCCTGCGAGTCCGTGATCCGTCCGTCATCCAAAACCTGCAGTAGCACATTGAATACATCCGGATGAGCTTTCTCAATCTCATCAAAAAGCACTACCGAATAGGGCTTTCTTCTGACCGCTTCCGTCAACTGTCCTCCTTCCTCATATCCGACATATCCGGGAGGCGCTCCGATTAATCTGGACACGGAGTATTTCTCCATGTATTCGCTCATATCAATACGTACCATATTTGTCTCGTCATCAAACAGCGATGCCGCCAGCGCCTTGGCAAGTTCCGTCTTACCCACACCGGTAGGCCCAAGGAAAAGAAATGACCCGATCGGCTTTGTGGGATCTTTGATGCCTGCTTTAGAACGAATAATCGCATCCGTTACTTTTGTCACACCCTCGTCCTGCCCAATCACCCGTTTGTGTAATTCTTCGTCTAGATGCAGCGCCTTATTCCGTTCACTCTCAGTAAGTTTTGAAACCGGAATTCCTGTCCATCGGGAGATGATCCTTGCGATCTCTTCATCTGATACACTCTCATGCACCAGCGACAGATCTTTACATTTCACCTGTTCTTCTTCAATCTCCAGCTGCTGTTTTAAAGCCGGCAGTCTGCCGTAACTGAGCTCAGCCGCCTTCTCGTAGTCACCTTCACGCTGAGCGATCTGAATCTGATTGTTGATCTCGTCGATCTCCTCCCGCATTCTGGACAGTTTCTCCACGGAAGCCTTTTCATTTTCCCACTGTGCCATGCGGTTTTTCAATTCTTCTTTCAATTCTGCCAGTTCCCGCTGCAAATTGGCCAGACGATCCCTGCTCAGATTGTCATCTTCTTTTTTCAGTGCCGTCTCTTCAATCTCCAGCTGCATCACCCTGCGCTGCAGCTCATCAAGCTCCGTGGGCATGGAATCCAGCTCCGTCTTGATCAACGCACATGCCTCATCTACCAGGTCAATGGCTTTATCCGGCAAAAAGCGGTCCGATATATAGCGGTTCGACAACACCGCGGCACTGACCAGCGCATTATCCATGATCTTTACGCCATGAAAGACCTCGTAACGCTCTTTCAGACCGCGCAGAATAGAGATCGTGTCTTCCACCGTCGGTTCTTCCACCATGACCGGCTGAAAACGCCTCTCCAGCGCGGCATCCTTCTCAATATACTGCCGGTATTCGTCCAAAGTCGTCGCACCGATACAGTGCAGCTCACCTCTCGCCAGCATGGGCTTCAACATATTGCCGGCATCCATGGCACCGTCCGTCTTTCCTGCGCCCACAATTGTATGCAGCTCGTCTATGAAAAGAATGATCTGCCCGTCGCTGTTTTTTACATCATCCAGCACCGCTTTCAACCGTTCCTCGAACTCACCCCGATATTTCGCACCGGCCACCAGTGCCCCCATATCCAAGGCAAAAATCTTCTTATCTTTCAGCCCCTCCGGCACATCACCTCTGACGATACGCTGGGCCAGCCCTTCCGCAACCGCCGTCTTACCCACTCCCGGCTCTCCGATCAGTACCGGATTGTTCTTCGTTTTCCGGGAAAGGATGCGGATCACATTGCGAATCTCATTATCCCTGCCAATGACGGGATCGAGCTTTTGATTTCTGGCACGTTCCACCAGATCCTGCCCGTATTTCTCCAGCGTATCATAGGTTGCTTCCGGATTGTCGGAGGTGACTCTCTGATTGCCGCGCACCGTAGACAGCGCCTGCAGAAAGCGCTCTCTGGTGATGCCGAACTCCCGGAAGATTTCCTTGATCTCTTTGTTTGGATGCTTCAACATAGCCAAAAACAGGTGTTCTACAGAAACATACTCATCGCCCAATGCCCTGGCTTCATCCTCCGCACCGATCAAAACCTTGTTTAAATCCTGCCCGATGTAAATCTGTCCTCCCTGCACCTTTGTCCGCCTGCGAATACCCTGTTCTACACGGTTTGTAAAATATTCCTTCTGTATCTCCATCTTCTCGATCAGTTTCAGGATCAGGCTGTCATCAATGGTAAGCAGGCTATATAACAGGTGTTCCTGTTCAATCTCCTGGTTCCCGTATTCGTAGGCCAGCTTCTCACACTGCTGTACTGCCTGCATCGATTTCTGTGTAAATTTTGTCAGATTCATAAGTCTCCCTCCTTTAGAATGATGCTTTTCGACATCCTGCATTATCCATTATGTCATCGTTCTATCACTTTACTCCATGCTGCTTCAAATACATGAAAATATCTAACGTTATTATCATAATCTGTATTATTTATAACTTCTGATATTTTGTGATCGTACCTGAATGCGTGCTTTGTTTGTTCTACTGACACTATCACAATACAACGGATTGTTAGCACTGTCAAGAGGTGAGTGCCAGCCGAATTATAAAATTTTCCTAAAGCGTCTCAAACCCTTATTTTTAGCGCATTCCAGCTATTATGAAAATTCAAAATATTCTCAAATCTTTTCATAACACCTCATACATTTTGTGGATTTGAAGTAAATTTGAAGTAGATTTGAAGTAGTAAATTGGAATAACAGCTTACCATGACTGGTTCATACCTCTTTTAATAGCGCGCGTAATTTAAAAGTGAAAGTTAACCAATCAATCTTATTTTTTCCAGCTTATCCATCTCCTTACGATTGCGCTCCGAAGACACATGATTATACACTTCCATCGTTACCGCTATCCGGGAATGCCCCATGATGTACTGCAATACTTTAGGGTCAACTCCTGCTTCGGACATTCTGGTACATCCGGTGTGCCGAAGATTGTGTGCTGATATATGCGGCATTGCTATTCTATCACCCCTAATACGGTTATAACTATTCACAATATTCAGCAGCGCATTATTGACTGCCCCTGGCATGACCGGATTTCCATTCTTTGTGGAAAAGACAAAATCTCTGTATCCTTCAATTTCAATGGTCGTTCTCCAGCCTTTTGCCAGTTGCTTTTCACGCTGATCCGCCAACGCCCTATAAACCTCGTGAGTCATCGGAATAATTCTCACGCCCGAATCAGTCTTGGGGCTGTCTGCATAGAACCCGTATTTCCCGGCAGATTTCTTATAAATTAATTGATGGTTTATGCTAATTTCCTGATTTCGGAAATCAACATCCCGCCAGGTAAGCCCTATCGCTTCACCACACCTGACCGCTGTTCCTATCATAAACACAATCATGGGATAATAAATAGAATACACCCTGCTCTGCTGTACGAAATCAAGTAGCGCTTCCTGCTCCTGGACAGTAAGCGCAATCCTCTCTTCTGCATCTCTGCTAAATTCCTCCAGACATCCTTTACTTGGATTTTTCCTTATTATATCATCATCAACTGCCAGTTCCAGACAGGGTGAGATCATACAGTTAAAGGCTTTTATCGTAGAATATTTAAGCCCGCGTTCTAACAGGGAATTGTAAAATCGCAATATGTCAGATTTCCTTATATCACACAACCTTTTGTTCCCCAGTTCATTGTCCCTCAAATTGTTATTCCACAGATCAAGATAATTTTGTCTGGTAGAATTGGATATCTGTATTTTCAGGGACATATACATATCAAACTGTTCATTCAGCGTTTTTTCTGCCCCTACAGTATTTATATTATCTTCCAAGTCTTTGCTGATCTGTTTCTCCTGTTTCCTCAGATCGGATAGATCACGTGCGTAGACAGATTTTCGTTTTCCGAAAACATCCGTATACTGGAATACATACATTCCATCCTTCCTCTGGCTTTCTCCTTTTTGGAGCACCCGTCCTTTATTGTCTTTCTCCGTTCCATAAAAAGTCTCCTTTCTTAATCCTCCAGAAAAGAGCGCTGTAAGCCCTTAGAGTATAACACATACAGCGCTCTCCTACAAATTGGTGCCAATTTTGGGTACTATATAACTGCTCTTTCAAGTATGTAGTTCTCAAACCGTACTCTCTTAATAAGCGAAAATGTACCTTTCTTTAAAACGAAATCACAATCCTTTGCCTCCAAAAGCTCCCTGATCCGGTGTTCTCCAATATGGCTGTATTCCGCTGCTTCCTCTACGGTCAAAAGAAGCTTCTGCGGGATCGGTATTGTCTGTCGCATTATTTTATCCTCCTTTTTATAACTATATTTCGTATTCAAAAAAAGTGACTTTAAGGGTTCTGTGCACCGTTTCACGCCCAATCGCAAATTCACCACTTGCCAAACATTCCCCCACTTTCAGGCCCTGCAAAATAGTTCGGGCATCTGCAGGACTCATGTCTGGAAATCCATTTGCAATTCTTCGTAAATCCGATTCGACTGGCCTGAAATACAGCTTTGTTGCCGGTTGCTGTAAAATGGCACGTTTCTTCATATCAAAAGCCGCCAATGACTGTGTAGCCAGAATCAGGGAAAACTTGAACTTCCGCCCTTCACGCAATATCTGTTCCAAAACGGAATCCTGCTTCAAGGAATAATTCTGAAACTCATCCACGACCAGCCATGTCGCATTACTCCCATGCTGCCCCTCTGCCCTGCTTTGTCGCCACAAAATGGACATAACCAGCTGTGCTATAAGAAGCTGTACCCACTGCGGATAACCTGACAGGTCAAGAACTACCGCCCTGCCTTTTGTCCATAGGCCGGTTTCCTTTTGGAAGCGCACACGCCCAAGAAGTGGTGCGAACTTTGCAAGCAGGGCTTTCCCTTTATCATCCTCCATGCCGGAAAGTCCTTTTTTCAAGCAACACATATCATCAGCACAGCTTTCCCGCAGCATAACAGCTTTTTTTGCAGCCTGTGACAAAAGATATCTCTGCACATATCCCATCCGCCCAGCCTGAGAAAATACTTCCACTACAGCCTCGGCGACATCATCCAGGTCTTCCCTCGTACCATCAGGCATATCCAGGCATTCAAGGAACGAGAGCGGAATTCCATCTTTTTTTGCGTATATTATCGAAAAGCATTCACTTTTATCAGATGTCTCGCCAAACGAGCCATTTACATTCAGAGCCAACACCCTGTTCCCTTCCATGCAAAGATTTTTCACGATCTGTCTTATCGCTGTAGTCTTGCCACTCCCTGAGTCCCCCGGTTCTGTCAATATAACACTAAGAAATTTTTCAGAAATTTTTTTAGAAATAAAAGAAAGCACATGAAATCCGCACTCCCACAGATTCATCAGAACACCAATTTCTATATAATTCAGCACTGCACACCCACTAACTCTTTAACAATAAACACGCACGGCTTTAACAATTGCCGTGCGTGTTCATTCTAAAATTATTTCAAGAACAATATATATAATAAGGATTAATCTATCCGTCCCAACCCCTTCAAATGGTACATACCCAATAAATTTGTACTACACCTATAAAACGGATACATACATATTGTTATTTTCAACACTTAGAGCTCCAATCCATAAGCCCAATGACATAAAATATGATTTTAATGTTTCACTTTCGTGCATCAAATCATATAGAGATATTCTGCCGTAAACAAGCTGCTCCAACAGATCTTTCATGAACATTATTTCATCAAAAGCCACTCCATCAATATCTCTAATATCGTAAACCCAAATTTTCAGGTAATCATATAATCTACTTTCCAATTTATCTTTTGTATTTAAGTAATCATCAAAAAAACCTTGATTCTGTTCTATTAGACTGCTTAAATAATTTTTATTCCTCATAATTCTCCGGATGAGCTCACTGTAAATATTTACAGCAAAGATATCCCCTCCACCCATCAATGAAAAATCCATTACCGACAAACAAACAATTGGCACACAATATCGGACAGTGACAACATCAGAAAGAATATAATCAATAATCTCATTACTTGTTTTAACCTGTAACCCAGCGCACTGCCCTGCCAATGAAGTAACATTACTCATTAGCGCCGGTATATCATTTTGATTGACAAAAATAATATCCCTCTGTGTGTCTTTTGGATTATAGTGCCACTTATGTTTTATGCTTGTATCAATCAGACCAGTTCCAATCGCCTCAAATTGTCTCGCTGTTTTTCTATGCGCCCTTTTTCCCGTAGCAATACAAAACAGTTCATAATTAATTTCCTCTGACTCAGAACACCGCTTTACAATAACAGCTTCCGTAATTTTCCCAAGCTGTGACATAATGGTTCGATTCCTGCTCTCTTGTATAACAAAGTTAAGAAAAGCTTCATTTTCCTCGAATCGTATAATGCCGCTATTTACAAAAATACCCTGTATTCGCGAAATATCAACGTATTTATTCGGCACCACAATTCTATTGTCATTCAAAAAGCTTTTTGAATAACTGATTGGTACGCCATTAGCATCAAGAATTGCAGCCTCACCATTCGCAACTATAATTGATTGAACTATATTATCGTTTTTTATCATCGTGGTTAGTATTCTCCTTTTAATACATTTCCGCTGTTACACTATATTAATCTAAAAGAAAGGCCAACGCCTCATCCTTGGTTTATACGCTTTTTGGAACTCAACAAAATATTTATTTATAATATCGTATAATCCACCAAGTTCCTGTGCATCATCAAAAAATGGTATTTGTTCCAGCCTTTCTATTTCCTCATTGACCTCCAAAATGAAATCTTTCAATAATTGATTTTCCATAATATCCAAATACTGTTTTCTTTTATCCGGCTCAATAGTTCGCACCAGGAAATAAGGCATTGCTTTACAGAGATATGAAAAATTATCATGCCCTGTACTGTCCAGATCGCTTTTATATGCCCTCCAATGGCTCTTGGCAAAATCATTACAAAAAGAATCATAGTCTAACGGTGAAAAAGCCTGACTTCTCTTTTCAGCCAGATATTCAACCCAAAATAACGCGGCAATGCCGTCTTCTGATGTCCGTTGCATTATAACTGCATTATACAGATTAGGCATCCTTTTCCAATCTGTAGCATGCCCCATTTCATGAAATTGAGTATTAATGAGCATTTTAAAGTTGCTGTCATTCTTTATTTTCCTTATATCAAAAGATGGAAGCAGCTCATATAGTCTTGATGTCACGAGAATTTTTCGACCTCCATCATATGTTTTTCCATCCGTTTCATACGGAAAATCCTTAATATCCCGCAATTCTATTTCTTCAATATCCGTCACATCAAGATACTGTCCATATCTATCAATTGTATATTTTACGGTTTTCTTTAAAAATGGTTGATTATCTCAAAAAAGCCTTGATTTACGGGCATACAAGCAGGA
>OFFT01001740.1_pt1 | contig 12532 bp, 10 predicted proteins | sample 1521581 | NCBI WGS metagenome assembly OFFT01 (sample SAMEA3504084, study PRJEB24116) | mouse gut metagenome | biome: mouse gut; feature: mouse-associated habitat; material: faeces | place: Denmark | collected 2011
ACAGGAAGTCCAGCGCCTGTTCCAGCACCTCGTCATAGCGCCCCTGCTGTTCCTCTGAGACATGCAGCGCGAACTCCAGTTCGCTGAGGATCCTATGGTTGGCACGGTTGGGCCGCGTGACGCGCATGTGCTCCTCCATAGGGGTGCCGAAGGTGAACTCGAACCCTGTCTTCTCCCGGTTCCCTCCGACGGATGTCTTCAGTTTCACGAATTTGTCTGCAATCTTTGCCATAGCAGCCTCCTTTAAATCAAGCTCTCATTTCTGGCTTTTTATTTATAACAACAGAATCCCCGCCATGGGGGAAGCCTGTTGTCAGTAGCATGCTCATTCCGGTTCGCTTTCTGCGAATCCGGAAGATTCCGCCTCCATCGGTTCACGGCCGTGCCCTGTGTACGGCTATCTCCCCTGTATGTCAATCACCACGTACTCCTATGCAGTGCGGTAAATTCTGGCGTTATGCAGTATATGCCCATTATATAGGAAAATGATAAATCATACAAGACCTATATGGCAAACTCATCAAAAAATGATATATAAACTTGATATATCATTTTAAATCAGCGTCAAAAAGGGACATTTTTCAATGTCCCTTTTTCCGGAATGATATGTCATTTGGATGCATGCGCCACGAAAGCCCTCACTCTGCCAGTTCCGCCGCTTCCTTTTCCAGCGCCGCGAACCAGTCCTTGTCCCGACAGGAGTCGAAGCACTCCCAGGCAAGCTCCTCTTTCAGCATCCGCATGACCTGCTTGTTGTCGGAAGGGGCGGCGAAGACCTTCCAGCCCATCACCAGCGGGTGGGTCAGGTCATGCTCTACCACATGGAGCGATTTCCTGGCACATTCCATGGCCCGGGTGAGATGATGCCGTACCACGCTTTCCTCTCCGCCCAGGGCAATCTCGTCCTCCGCAATGCCTCGATGCTGGCTGCACAGCAGCTTCAGGCTTTCAAACTCCATGTCATCGCCAGGGTAGACCAGTTCATAGAGCTGCACCACCGCTTTGTCCACTGCCTGTGTATAAGCAATCCCACCGGGAACATCCTTGCAGCTGCTCAGACATGCCGCCAGATAAAAAAGCTTGCGAAGATACCAATAATTGATATACCTGAAATGCTCTATCAGATACTTGCCCTCTGTCAGAATCCCCATATAGAGCATTTCCTGGGAATGGATAAACTGATAACTTTTACGCACCCAGCGCTTCGCCATCTCTATATCTCCCTCTTCAGCATAGAGAAAGGCTATCTCCTCAATGGCCTGTCCTTTATAGTAATTGTCGACATCGCTGTTGTAAAGCTCCGTGCCGAGTTCGATGATTTCATTCCGGTACTTTGCCTTATCCATATCAAAATAGGCGGACATCAACATCTCCTTGACCTCAACATTGTTGGGCATTTTATGGTAGGCTTCCTCCCAGAGCGCAAGCATCTCGCTGACCCGCCCGTTGCGCCACAGCTCCCAGCCCCTGTCTTCGTATTCCTGATAGAGCTTCTTCTCATCAAGCTTCTCCGCCTGCAGCAGCTCATCCACCGTAATGCCGAAAAACCGGGCAATCTCCGGCAGCAGCGAAATATCAGGATACGCGCCGCCCGTCTCCCACCTGCTCACTGCCTGAAAGGACACATTCAGATACCTGGCCAGTTTTTCCTGGGAGACATTCTTCTCTTTCCGTAAAGACTTGAGTTTTTCTGCTAAATTGATTTCCATTTGCGCGACTTCCTTTCCTTATGATATTTGCAGCTGCACTATTATCTTACCGTAAGGAAGCCCGTAATACAATAAGCTATCATTTGAGTTTTAGTTGAGCCACTCAATCACTGATTGAAAAAGACTGCCCAGCGTCTCGCCCATATTGTCCTACAGCCCTGACGGTGAAGCCAAAGCAAGTATTTTCCGGGAATTCGCCGCCTGACAGTGAAGAGACACCATCCCCCGTATCAATGACGCATATGACCACCCCCCGCCCTGTGAGGCTCAGGGGCGCCCTCTGGACCTGAGTGATGCCGCTGACGATCAGGCTGTTGGGATCGAATCCCCCGTCCCCGCCCTCCCCCTGCATCAGACCGTACAGCTTTGGCACGCCTTTGTAGTCAAAGAAATTGTGATTGGCATTCCTAACGCTTTGCCGGCTGATGTATACGATATTATAGAGATTGTCAATATTGGCATAGCACAGATCCAAATATTCGTAAGCCTGCAGATTGATGGGAAAGTCCGTAATGATGTCATAGTAATTGTTGGAAAGAATCCTGTCCTTGCAGTCCATGTCCTAAGCCCCTCCGCGGTAAAACAATGCTGTTCCTTCTATCATATGCGGCCCGGAGACCTGCGTTCCCGGCGCTCTCCCCTCCCTGCTGCGGGCACAGGGAAAGGGCCGCCGCGCCGCGGCAGCCCTTTCCACAGACATCACTCCGCCACCAATACCACCGCCGTGCGGGGAGGTATCTTCAGCATAGTCCCATATTGGAATTCCGTCTCTTCCTCTATGTCCTTTCCGTCCTCATACGCCACAAAAGTATTGACGCAGACCTTCCATTTCCTACCCTCGGGCAGCGGAGGAAGCTGCAAATCCAGCGGATTCCAGTAGGTGTTCATCCCATAGAACACGATGTCGTCCATAGTGTCCTCCTCGTTCCTGCCGGCGTACATGATGCCGATCAGCCTGCACTCATAATCCGTCCTCCCGTTCCAGGGATAGCCGTTGTGGAGGCTGATCTCCGGAAAGCCGCACTGGGACCTTCCCATGGATTTCCGCACCACAGGGTGTTTCTTGCGGAAAGCTATCATGTACCGGAAGAAGTCATGTATCTCCCCGTATTCCTCCAGCCGGTTCCAGTCCAGCCAGGAGACGCGATTGTCCTGGCAGTAAGCGTTATTGTTGCCGAACTGCGTGTTGCAGAACTCGTCCCCCGCATAGAACATGGCCGGGCCTCTGCTGCACATCAGCGTCACGAAGGCATTCTTCACCATCCGGCGGCGCAGGCCCTCTATCTGGGGATCGTCCGTCTCCCCCTCCGTGCCGCAGTTCCAGCTGTTCCCGTTATTGTCCCCGTCCGTATTGTCCCAGCCGTTCTTCTCGTTGTGCTTCACATTGTAGGAATACAGGTCGTACAGGGTGAACCCGTCATGGCAGGTCAGGAAATTCACCGACGCGCTTTCCCCACGCATCCTGGGGTCGTACAGGTCTTTGGAGCCGGTGATCCTCGTCACCGCCGTCCCCGCCAGGCCGCATTTATTCATGCTCTCCGGCAGCAGCTCCAGGAAGGAGATGGCCAGCATCGAGCCTCCGGCAAAGGAGAGCATATCCCCTGTCATCCGCCGTCCAGGGGTGAAGGCCACCCCCAGGGCGGAGCCAATCACCGGCCCTGCCACCGCCACCACCAAAATCCAAAGCTCCCTCTCCATACCACGCCGCCCTTCGCAAAATTTATTTATGTATCCTTATGCAAAAAAGGCTGTATCCATAACAGCTTTAATTTTATTATTATACACGGGTACGCCGGTTCTTGCAACCGGTATTTTTTGGGGGGCGCATGGTTTTTAATAATCTGGGCCGGCGCCGCCTTGATCTATAAAGGCCACTATAGTCCCTTAGGGTCTTTTCTTGTCTAAAAAGGAAAATGGAGCCACTTTCAATAAAGTTGCTCCATCCTCCACCTTTAGATAAGCTAGGGGATAAAAGCCACCTTTCCCTTATCCTCTGAACATACCTTCATTTCTATGAATTATTATTTTTTTAGCCTTCGAAAAATGTCCATAGAGATTCTTAACGGCTTTGTAATACGCCAGCTTCGGGAATTCGTAATTTGGTCAAAGCGTGCCTCCGCTTGCTGTATCAATGTCTCAAGCGCTTGAATCTTTGCTTCAGCATTTCTCAGCTGTTCCTCAAAAGCATTTGCTCTTGATTTAGCCTCACCCAACTGTATCTCCAGTGTTGCATTTCTAGCTTCTACATCTTTTGCTTGCAATTCCAAAACTACATTTTTTGCATCTGCATTTTTTACCTGCGCCTCCAAAATCATATTTCTGCTTTCGACATGTTTTACCTGTGCTTCCAAAATCACATTTTTACTGGTTGTTTCCTCTATTTTTTGCTGTTTTATTGCAACCGCGGACGCCAATTCATCAACCTGTTCCATCAAAAGTGGATCGTCCACAAGCCCAGAAAGTTTCTGAGTTAATTCCCCATTCGGCACCATCCGTATCATCTGCCGTACATACTCACCCTTATACGGAACAACTTCTCTCATTTTACCAAGTGCTTGAAGCAGCTGATACAAATCTTTATACCGCTTATTAACAATAAAATATGAAATCAACCTAATTGGAAGGGCACCATTTTCTTTTTGGATATATCCTTCAAAGAGGTCTAACTGTGCAGCAGTTTGCAGGAAGTCGATTTCATCACAAAAAGAAGTTAAATACGGTAGCAGGCCATTTTCAAAGTGTTCCACATTGGCAGTAGCATTTACCAGCGAATATAACAGATCCTTATATTGCTTTGTAACAAGACGCTTCATCTCACCTTCATCCGGATTTGCAATTTTAATCATACGGTCAGCTACATAAGCAAACAAGAAAAAAGCGTCCGGATAGTACCAGCTCATTCCCTGAATCCGTTCTGCTGGTTGAAATTTATAATAAATATAGAGCGGTGAAAATATATTATAGACATTTCGAGTATGCTTTAAATAGTTACACATAAATACCGAGTCATTTCCAATCACAAACCGTTCATCAAAAGATAATCTTTGCTCTTGGATAATTCCCCGCCGGAATAGTTTGGCATTAACCGTTGTAGCAAGATAAGGCATGCTATAGGGACATGTCATATCCAAATAAGAAAGTGCCGTCTCCGAAGAAGTGCAAATCCGCTGGTGTCCAGTTGCAAAATACTCTTGTTCTCCACGTTTCTCCAAATATCCGCCGATAACAAGATCGACGTCTTTTTCTCGAATTGCATCTAACATCAACTGCACTGCATTTGGAAAATACTCATCGTCCGAATCAATAAACATAAGAAACTCACCTTTTGCAGACTGCAAACCAGCGTTTCGAGCGGATGCCTCCCCGCCATTGGACTTGTGAATAATGGTTACACGTTTGTCCATAGCAGCATACTCATCACAGATCAGTTCACTGCCATCCATCGAACCATCATCCACCAGAATAATTTCCAAATTTTTATAGCTTTGATTCAACAAACTATCTATACACCGCATTAAATATTTTCCAGTGTTATAAATCGGCACACAAATTGAAATCAAAATATCCTCTTTTTTGCTTACTGTGGGGGACAAGGCCGCTGTTTTTCCCACTATATTCCGCCTTGGAATTTGGACAGCAGCAGGTGTCAGCTTTGCGCTATCGCCAATCCCCCTGCAGTTTTTACAAAAAGATACATAACCTTTTTTTGTGTAGCCCTGCCGAAATTCAAGGATCTCCATTTTTGATGCGCTATCTATCTCAATATAATCGCCTTCTTCCAACACTGCTTTTCCGGCACGGTGTGCATACTGTTGATAGCAGCATCCATAAATTCTTTTTTCTCCAATATCATGTAGAAATCGTTGGCAACTATCTTTATGGCATTCTAAATCCACTTCTGATAAAGTAGAATAGTCGGTATGTTCTATATCTAAATCAAACCAGAAGTCAACCTTATTGATAGCATACTCTATCTGATTATTTTCTAGTATTTCCTTTATATTTTCCAATTTCGTATTTTGTACAGTAGCAGAATAATCATCAATCAAAAAATGCCCATCAAGCGATTTAATTGCGGAAATTACTTTGCTGTTAGGCATAAGTGTCCCATTTGTAATTAAAAAAAAGTCAAATATGCGGTCTTTGTAATTCTCTTCAATGTAGCTAATCATTTGTGGCAACTCCTTTGCCATCAAAGGTTCACCGCCACAAAGATGAAGTGAATACAAATAATCGAACTTTGAAAAAATTGCATCAATGTTTTCTTTAAACATCTCAAAGGTGATATCGGTAGGGCTGCTAATATATTCTGTAAAGTTCAAACAATATTTACAATTCAAATTACATCTTGATGTAACAAGATAACTTGTCCAGTGTGATATTAGTTTATTATGTTTATACATCATCCATACGCAGAGAAAATTCTGTATAAAATTATCTGAGCGATTATGAGAATGTAAAAGATAAAAAATGTTCTTAACACCCTTTTGCTCTAGAATCTTTCGTTCTGTTGTCTGCGCAATCCATGGCAGGGCAATCACGGCAAATTCTGGCGCAGCTTGTATTTCTTCACACAAATCGGTCTGAAAGGCTATGATACGCTTACCACAAAATTCCCTGCGCTCCCTCTGATTAAGAACCGTAACATCCAGCACAAAGGAAATGTCAAACTCATCCGCAACCCCAAGCCAACAAAGAAACTCATAGGTTTTTTTCGCTTTCTCATCCACTCCATAGATATATAAGTTTGTTACCTCAAGATATTTTGCTCCCAAATAATCCATTTGATGGCCTGGATTTGTCCATTTCATATCTACACCTCTTTTATGGTTTAAGCTTCAAAAAGGCTAATCTATCTGCCACCACTTGGCCAATATTCTTTGCCGAAAAGCACTCATTAGCTGTATACCTGCCATTAGAAATTAGGCTTTCTCTCCATTCCTGGTCGAAGACCATTCGCCGCATATAAGCTGCGGCTTCATCAATATCCGGATCCGCCCACATTAAGCCATCCCCCACGATTGACCCGACATATTGACCATTTACAGGCACCATTGAACATCCAACCAACGCCGCATTTTTATGATTCATGTATTCCATGTTACCTGACCACTCGGTAGAAATTACCGGTGTACCAAGAGACATTGCCTCCAAAGGAAGGAGTCCAAAACCTTCTGAGCGATGTAATGTTACAAATGCATCAGAAACTTGAAGAAGGGTTCTCATTTCCTCATATGAGAGAAATTGGGTAATATAATAAATATTTTTATATGGTGAAAGTAGTTTTTTCAGCTCGTCCACATGCTCCTGCGAACTTTCTGAATAGAGTAATTTTAAGATTAGACCCACATGCGTTTCTTCTGGTGAAAAGGCTTTTAAAAATGCCTTTACAACCGCTTGCGGATTCTTCCGGGAGACAAAGCTGTTACAATCATAAGCAAACATAAATAGGAAGGCATCTTTTTCCAAATGGAAATAGTTTCTTCCATCTGGTATTATCGAATTATCTGGATTCACACAGTGTGGAATTGTCAGAACCGGAATCGTCGCCTTTTTTTCTAGCGCTGTTGTACAAAACCCTGATATAGCCCAAACCTCTTGAAAAATCTCGTATCCAGAACAAAATACATCTGGTAACTCTTTCAGCTCCCATGCCCAATATGCAATATTATAGTGATGTGAAAAATCAATATCAAACAAATGTAGCTTTGCCTGTGTCCCCGACGCTGCATGTACTACAACCAAGTTTATCTTATAGAGCATTAGGTTTTCTTTTTCTGCGTTGAACCTCTCTGGATGGCCTAAATCAATAATTTGATATGGAATTTCTACAGCATTTAACGTTGCCTGAAGCAACCGTCCTACTACACCTCCACTATTATTTGTATCATAAATAAAAAGATTGATACCAAAAGGCAAATCTATTATTTTTGCATCTGTTTTTAAGGAAGGCTGTTTTGTTTTGGCCCCTATAACATACCTTAAATAAAAAGTGCGGAGTCTATCATAACAACTGTATGGAAGTATTCTTCTTAGAATTTTCTTACAAAGCATTATTAACTTCGAATAGATACGCATAAAATGCTCCTTATCTTTTCTATCAGTATCCAATTTTAGATTTCAGGCGTACCATAGCCACTTTAATAAAGCCAATAAATCCATAGCGTTTAATTGCATTTATGACGCGAACAGAAAAGTTAACATGTGGCTCCGGAGCCGGATCCGATTTCTCATCCAAGCGGCGTCTTCCAAATCTTGTTTGAATACCTCTTCCTTCAGCTATTACCTCCACATAATCTAGGGCAATTGAATAATCAGCATAATAAAAGAAAAACTCCATATCGTTTAAAAACTCTTCAATTGAAGGGGCAATATTTAGTATTTCTTCATCGCTTAAATGCTCTAAGATATCAATATATAATAAGCTGTATTCAACATTCCCTCGTGTATGAGAACGCTTTCCTTGGCGGTCGGATGAATCACGTGCTGTAATAAGCGGTTCATCTATATAAAAATGAGGAAATTTTGCAAAAGCTCTGTAATAAAACTCAAAGTCGTGAGCAACACGCTCTTCAACATCAAACAGACCTACCACATCAAATACTTTTTTAGGAATCAAATGAGTGCAGCCATGTGTTTTATTATAAATCACTGGATAAAGATATGAGGAATTTCTTTTAGGATAAGCGTCTCTGTGCGCCTGGTAAAGTGCGGTGGTAAAGGTTCTGGTATGGTCCGTCATACCATCCAAATCAGAAATAATAATGGTATCCTTATTTTCTAATTTAGAAAGTACTTCTACTTCACGTTCAATCTTGTGTGGATAGTACAAATCATCATGACTAAGCCAAGAAAAATAAGTTCCACGCATTTTGGCAATACCCAGATTTAATGCGGTCGATGTGCCACCATTCTCTTTGGCAAAATAACGAATCTTGTCTCCATAGGAAAGCGCGATGCTTTCTGTATCATCGGTAGAGCCATCATTCACCACAATGATCTCCAAATTTTTATAGGTCTGTGCCAGTGCACTATCCAGTGCTTCTCGTAAAAAATTAGAACCATTATAAACCGGAACAACAATGCTCACTAACGGATTGAATTTTTCCATTTCTTTTTCCTTTCCATTTAACAAGTTATTTACTCTGTATGAAAAATATTTGATTTAAAAACGAAAATAGATAAAGGGACTTATAGATCCAGTAATAATTTTAAGGGCGGATATATAAAATAATAACAGCACACCGATATCCCTTATATATTGGATATTGGGCATACGACAAGTTTCTTTAATCCGACAAAAAGAAATTCCAACTGCAAGAATAAATGCAAGCCAGCCATATAAATCAATTGTCAGTATATATTCTGGCGGAACATGTACAAAATAACTGCTAAAATCAAACAAATTACCAATATAGGAAAAAGCCAGCTTCAAATTGTCTGCACGAAAAAATACCCAGCCAATGATTACTAGGAAAAAGGTCCCTCCCCATTTCAGGAAAGCACTTAATATCGGTATTCTCCTTTTTCCAAATATCATCCGTTCTATGCAAAGCAGAGTACCATTATAAGCTCCCCAAACAATAAAATTCCAGGATGCGCCATGCCAAAAACCGGAAAGAAGGAAGACAATCCATTGGTTCAAATAGGTGCGTAAAGGCCCTTTTCGGTTCCCACCAAGCGGGAAATATAAATATTCTCTAAACCATGAGGTCATAGAAATATGCCAGCGTTTCCAAAAATCTGAAATGCTTTGTGCCGTATATGGATGGTTAAAGTTTTCTGGAATATGAAACCCCATCATTGCAAGCATGCCAATTGCCATATCGCTATAAGCAGAAAAATCAAAATAGATTTGAAAGGTATAGGCAAGAATTCCTATCCATGCGTAATCAAAAGGAATTCGACTCATAGCCTGCGCCGCAAATACTGTATCAGCTGTCTGTGCAAGTACATCTGCAATATGAACCTTTTTAAAGAGACCGATTGCAAATCTCCGAAATCCTGTTAGGAACATCTCTTTTGTGATGCTGCGGTATTTTAACTCGTTGGAAACTTCATTATATTTTACAATTGGGCCTGCAATAACTTGTGGAAAAAGCAGCAAATACTCCAGCACTTCAAAATAATTTTTTGCAGGCGGTGTGCTACCTCTGGCAATATCCATACAATATGTCATTTTTTGAAAAATTACAAATGACACGCCTAATGGCAAAGCTACCCGTGTAAAGGATAATGGCTGTTTTCCCACCCCTGCTATGATTGCATTTGTGTTATCAAGAAAGAAATTAAAATATTTAAAATAAATCAGGATTGCAATGTTCATCATTACATCCAGCGCAACAAAAAGTTTTGTATATTTGCGCTTTTTGATAATCCATCCGCCTAATATATAATCCACTACTAGTGTTCCAATAACAATAAAAAAGAATTTTCCTGCACCCCAAGCATAGAAAAACAAACTAGCTAATAGGATCCATATATTTTGCCATCGAATCTTTTGAGTTGGAATCCAATAAAGAATAAGGAAAAAAATTGGAAAGAAGGCAAACAAAAAGATGATGGAGGAAAAAATCAAGCTGACAACTCACTTCCTTCAAGATATTCTAACATATTATCTACAAACGCAAATTGAGCATCTCCAGCACCACATTCCAAAAACTCAATTATAATAATATCCATTTCAAGATAATGCTCATAATCATCCGTTTGCTGCGCAATTTCTGTTCCCCACGGGAAATCGCTCGGATAGCAAATCACCCGGCTATTATACCAAGAAAACCAAGTTTCCTTCCAAATAGGCTGTGGAACACTATAGAGGGTCCGCAGCGGTAATGTTGTAAAACTTTGTCCAACTGTAAATACTCGAACATCTGTACCATCTCCTGGTACGGTGCTGTAGGAAATGTGGGGAGAAGGATAACTGGGTTGAACATTAAAAGCATTCCAACAGATTTTCCAAATATCATCATCTTCGACGGCGCCCATTTCTCCATTGATAATTACTCGTTCATTTTCCACCATCCGGCCTAATTTGCAGCCCAGAGTAGGTTCTATATATTCCATGAGGCCGTTTAAGTACTCTGCCATTGGCGCCAATGTCCAATGTGTTCCACCTTTCGCGAATACAATTTCACCTTCTTGCTTCATTTCCTCCATCAGCTCATAACGATCATATACAAGTATATCGCTTTTTCTGAGTTCCTCACAAAAAGCTTGATACCAGTTCGCACTATACTCCCCATTATGTTTCATTTTCACAAATCGTTGATAAGAAATCGGGAGATATTCTGGGTAATGCTCCGCTTTGGAAGGTGAAATGCGAACCACCAATGGAACACCACGTTCATTTAATAATGCAGCTAGCCTAGCCAAATCTGTCACTTTGCTAGAAAGGTCTTTTCTTCTTTCCGGTGTCAATTCTGTAAGATAAGCTGAGGCATAAGATTTTTCAAATAGATAATCCTCCCTGCCAACAAGAATATCTCTGTTGGCACTAGAATGCAACAACGTATAAAGAAGTTGATTATAAAACCTTGTTTGGGTTTTTCGTGTAGCAAGGTGATAAGAAAAATAATTTTCTATTTCTGATTCAAACTCCCCTGAAAGAAAAGCATCTAACGAAAAAGATGGTTTCTCCGGGATATGAACAACACCACTTAAATCTGCTTCCTGTAACAAGGGTGCCCGGCCAAAATTAACCGCAATAGAATTTACTATAGTTACTAACAGAGGAACCGTAACAATCAGCGCAATTATAAAGCAGTAAAACTTAAAATGTTTTCCCTCCACCTCTGCGTCTCCTTCATCTTTTTCACCATTTATATCTTTCCAAACCACCCAGAAATTTGTTTCATTTAGTTATAAAACATGTGGTAATGCGGATAGAAAACCTTATGAGCGGTAACCCACTCTTTTAACTCAGAAATTTGTTGCCGGTAGGGACTGACTTCAAAGCCAAAATCTATCCGAGTATTGATAAGGCTTTTATCCTGTACAAGACCATCTATTTTGTTGATATCTAGTCCCTTTCTCGGAAAAAACTCATGAAAAAGACATAATAAGTCATATTTATTGATAGGTTTGGAAAGTACTAGGTGGTAAAGTCCGCTTATAGATTCCCGCAATGCCTGGTTAATGGCTTTTGCAAGTTCCAATGTTGTTACGCCATTCCAAATACATTTACTGTATCCCTGGATTTCTCCGGTCTGTTCCATAAACCAGTTTAAAAGCCCTGTGCCTTTTGGATCTGGGTCCGGACCAATAATCGACATCCGGAAAGTTAGGTCTTTTCCATTTATAATCTCCCCCAGCGCTTTGGAACGGTCGTACATCGTCCGTCCATCTGGCAGCATATCCTCTGTGTAGCCGCCCTGCTCCCCGGAAAAGACACAGTCGGTAGAAAGATGAATTACCTTTGTTTCTCTTTGTGCAAAATGCTGCTCTAAATAATGCGGCAAATATGTATTTATCAGCACTGCCAAATCCGGGCGCTGCTCACAAGCCTTTTGAAGCAGCCCAACGCAGTTTACAACTGCTTGCGGCGATACCTCGTCTAAATATTTTGAAAGCGCTGCAAAATTTGTAACATCAATGGCTTGGCTGTTTGGACCGTTTTTCTCGCTGCGGGAAATGCAAAACACCTCGTGCCCTGCTTCCTCCAAATAGTGGGAAATCATATGTCCCGCCATTCCTGTGGAGCCTAAAACCACTATCCGCATCTTCTTACACCTCCACCGTCCCCATCATCCTTATTCGCTAAAATCTTTCCAAACCGTTCGGTTGACATATCCCGTATAACTTAAAATAATCCGCACCACTTT
>OFFT01001741.1_pt1 | contig 12532 bp, 10 predicted proteins | sample 1521581 | NCBI WGS metagenome assembly OFFT01 (sample SAMEA3504084, study PRJEB24116) | mouse gut metagenome | biome: mouse gut; feature: mouse-associated habitat; material: faeces | place: Denmark | collected 2011
AAGCCAATACCATCCTCTCCAAGGCGAACGATCTGGAGGTCTCCAACCGGGCCATTGAGCTGAAAACGGGGATCGAGAAAGTGCGGGAGCAGATTCAGAATATTGAATAAGGGGAACGGCATGGGTAAGAGAGGAATTTTGCTGGTGGTATCCGGTTTTTCGGGAGCCGGGAAGGGAACTCTGATGAAAGAGCTGGTGAAGCGGTACGAGAACTATGCCCTTTCCATTTCTGCCACCACCCGCAGTCCCAGAGAGGGCGAAGCGGACGGCAGGGAATATTTTTTTAAATCCGTGGAAGAATTTGAGCGGATGATTGCGGAGGACGCACTGATTGAATACGCCTGTTATGTGGGAAACTATTACGGGACCCCCAGGGCCTATGTGGAGGAACAGCTTTCCCGGGGACGGGACGTCATCCTGGAGATTGAGATTCAGGGAGCGAGGAAAGTGAAGAAGCGCTTTCCCAATACCCTGCTGCTTTTCGTGTCTCCTCCAAGCGCAGAGGTCCTTAAGGCGCGCCTGACGGGACGGGGAACGGAGACCAGCGAGGTTATCGCCCAGCGCCTGGCCCGGGCTGCCGAGGAGGCAGAGGGCATGGAGGACTATGACTATTTTGTGGTAAATGATCTCTTGGAAGAATGTGTGGAGCAGGTCCACCGCATTGTGGAAGGCGAGCGCAGCCGGGTATTCCGGAACAAGGAGCGCATGGAAGCCATCCGGGCAGAATTAAAAGAATTTCAGAAAGGGTAAGGTGATACAAATGTTGCATCCGTCATACACAGATTTGATGAAAGCCGTAAACAGCGAAGTGGAGGAGGGCGAAACCCCAGTGGTGAACAGCCGGTATTCCATCGTTCTGGCCACATCCAAACGGGCCCGCCAGATTATTGCAGGGGATACGCCCCTGGTGGAGGGAAGCGGAAAGAAGCCCCTCTCCCTGGCGATCCAGGAGATGGTCAACGGCAGCATCCGCATAGAGCCGGAGGAGGAGAATGCGGAGGAAATAAAAGACGAGGTTTCCGGTGAAGAGGCAAAAATACCTGCCGAGGAAGCGGAAGAATAAAGAAAAAAGGAGCTGTCCGGCGAGTGCTGCGGGCATCTCCTTTTTTTGCAGTTACAAAAAAGTAAATCAGTTGTATAATTCGCCAAAGACTTGACAGTACTTGTCTGATTTTGGTAAGATAATTTTATCTTTAGTCAGAACAATCTGCGGTCACAGGAAGAGCAGACGGCAGATTCTTTTCAGGAGGGAAGGAATCATGAAAATTATTGAAGCAAAAGATTATCAGGACTTGAGCAGGAAAGCGGCTCACATTCTGGCAGCTCAGGTGACACTGAAGCCGGAGAGCGTGCTGGGACTCGCTACGGGATCTACCCCCATCGGAACTTATGACTGCCTGGCTGAGTGGTGCAAGAGCGGAGATTTGGATTTTTCCAAAGCTGCCACAGTTAATCTGGACGAGTACAGAGGTCTGGATCACGCCAACGATCAGAGCTATTACTACTTTATGAATAAGCATCTGTACAGCAGAATCAATATCGATCCGTCCCGGACCCATGTACCCGACGGCACAGAGCCGGATCCGGCAAAGGAGAGCGCAAGGTATGAAGAGCTCATCCGTTCCCTGGGCGGCGTGGACATCCAGCTTTTGGGAATCGGCCACGACGGGCATATTGGTTTCAATGAGCCGAACAGCTTTTTTGACGGAGATACCCACTGCGTTGACTTGACGGAGATGACCATTGAGGCCAACAAGCGCTTTTTCGCCTCTGCAGATGAGGTGCCCCGTCAGGCGTATACCATGGGAATCGGTACCATTATGCGGGCGAGAAAGCTTCTCATGATCATCACCGGCGAGGATAAGGCAGAGATTACCGCTGCAGCCCTTGCAGGGGAAGTAACGCCTCAGGTTCCGGCATCCATCATCCAGTTCCATCCCGACGTAACCGTAATTGCGGATGCGGCGGCCTTGTCTAAGATGCCCAAATAAGAATTGCGGCAAAGAACGGCGCTGCAGTGTAAGCCTGGAAGCTTATGCTGCGGCGCTTTTTGAGATTCCGTCAGTTGGCAAAACGCTGAAAGAAACGGAAAACCGTTGACTTTTTTTGGATAAACTGGTATATTGTTTACTAAATAGGACGCGTTGTACTGGAGAGATTTGCTGTGGAAAAGCCAGATTTTGTAAGATAAGATTCAGGAGTTGCAGACCCCGGTATTTTAGATTACAGGGTTTGGTTTTTGTGTGTATGGAAGAGTCTGCAAAGCGGCCATACTATTTTTAAAAATCGGAGACAGGGAGGACTGGAACTATGGAAACTCGTCAGGGAAAAAGTGTATTTGCCGGTGTTGCAATCGGGAAGCTTTTCGTGTACAAGAAAGCGGCTCAGGTGGTCGACAAGCGGACCATCGAGGATACGCAGGCGGAGATTGACCGTTATATGGCGGCTAAGGCCAAAGCGGCGGAGCAGCTTGCCATGCTGAAAGAGAAAACCATGCGGGATGTGGGAGAGGCAGAGGCAGAGATCTTTGAGGCCCATCAGATGCTTCTTGAGGATCTGGACTTTGTGGAAGGCATCACGGGGATGATTGAGCAGGATAAAGTCAATGCGGAATACGCCGTATTTGTGACCGGGGAGCAATGCGCGGCGATTTTCCTGAGCATGGACGACGACTATATGCGGGGACGTGCGGCGGATATCAATGATATTTCCAGCCGCCTGATTGCCATTTTGAGCGGTACGCAGGTAAGTGCAGAGGCTATGCCGGAGCCTGTGATCATCCTGGCGGAGGATCTGGCGCCCAGCGAGACAGTACAGTTTGAAAAAGACAAAATTCTGGCGCTGGTGACCCAGAAGGGATCGGCCAATTCCCACACGGCGATTCTGGCCCGTATGATGAACATCCCCTGCCTGGTAACGGCGGACATTGATCTGGATACAAGCCTTAGCGGAAAGATTGGCGTTGTGGACGGTTTCACCGGGAATATCCACATTGAGCCGGACGAAGTGACTATGGCGGTCATGCAGGAAAAGAAGAAACGGGAAGAAGAGCGCAAACTTCTGCTGCAGAGCTTAAAGGGACTTCCCACCGTGACCAAGAGCGGAAAGCATGTACACCTGTATGCCAATATCGGAAGCGAGGAGGATGTAGATTCTGTCCTGGAAAACGACTCCGAGGGCATCGGTCTCTTCCGAAGCGAATTCCTGTATCTGGGAAGAGATGACTATCCCACGGAGGAAGAACAGTTCAAGGTATACAAAAACGTAATTTCCAAGATGAACGGAAAGAAGGTTATCATCCGTACGCTGGATATCGGAGCCGATAAGCAGGCGGATTACTTCAATATTCCCAAAGAAGAGAATCCGGCCATGGGCTTTCGGGCTATCCGTATCTGTCTGGAGCGGGTAGATATGTTCAAAACCCAGCTCCGCGCCATTTTCCGCGCAAGCGCATACGGAACGGCTTCTATTATGTTCCCCATGATTATTTCCGTGGCGGAAGTAAAGCGCATCAAGGAGATTGTGGAGGAAGTGAAGACAGAGCTGACCCAGGCGGATATCTCCTTCGGCGATGTGGAGCTTGGCATTATGGTGGAGACGCCGGCGGCGGTTATGATTGCGGATGCGCTGGCGGCAGAGGTGGATTTCTTCAGCATCGGAACCAACGATCTGACCCAGTATACCCTGGCCATTGACCGTCAGAACCAGTCCTTGGATAATATTTACGATCCCCATCATGAGGCAGTGCTGCGCATGATTCAGCGGACCATTGAGTGTGCTCATGAGCATGGCGCATGGTGCGGAATCTGCGGCGAGCTGGGAGCGGATATGGAGCTGACACGCCGGTTCCTGCAGATGGGAATCGACGAGCTTTCCGTATCCCCCGTATTTACCCTGGAGCTGCGCAAGAAGATCCGCGAGACAGAGTAAAGGTAGTCTGCCGGGTGAAACCGGTTTATAGCTATAAATCAATACAAATATAAAGGAGACAGAGGAAATGAAAGAGTTTAAGTATGTAGTACAGGATGAATTGGGACTTCACGCAAGACCTGCCGGTCTGCTGGTGAAAGAGGCGGCAAAGTTTAAGAGCGCTGTTACCCTGGACAGCGGAGTGAAGAAGGCGGATGCCAAGAGAATTATGGCCGTTATGTCTATGGGCGTAAAGCAGGGCGTGGAAGTGACCGTGACCATTGAGGGCGAAGACGAGGACGCTGCATTTGCGGCCATTGAGACCTTTTTCAAAGAGAATTTATAAGAAATAGTTCAGACAGTCAGAAGAGATACCGGAAAACCGCGGAGGGCGGCTTTTCCGGTATTTTTTTGTGACCGCCGGAAGCTTTGTGTAAAATTTTTGCTTTTAAACCCCGTAGAAAAGTGGTATACTATATCAAATGTCTACCTAGTAAAAAGAGGATGCAAAAAGTAAAACAGTCAGGAGCAGAGAAATATGACAATAGAACAGTTGGATGCTTACGAACTGATTGAAAAGCGGGAGATTGGGGAATTAAATTCCACAGGCTATTATTTAAAGCACAAAAAGACCCAGGCAAAGGTCTGCCTGCTTTCCAACGAAGATGACAATAAGGTGTTTTACATCGGTTTCCGGACACCGGCCCCGGACGATACGGGAGTGCCGCATATACTGGAACACTCGGTTTTATGCGGTTCCAAAGAGTTTCCGGTGAAAGATCCCTTTGTGGAGCTGGCCAAAGGGTCTTTGAATACCTTTTTGAATGCCATGACCTATCCGGATAAGACGGTGTATCCGGTGGCAAGCTGCAACGAGAAAGATTTCCAGAACCTTATCCATGTATATATGGATGCGGTATTCTACCCCAATATCTATGAGAAGGAAGAGATCTTCCGCCAGGAAGGCTGGCACTATGAGATGGAATCGGAGGATGCGCCCCTGACCTTAAACGGCGTGGTCTACAATGAAATGAAGGGGGCTTTTTCCTCCCCGGAGGGCGTGCTGGAGCGGGTGATTTTAAATTCCCTGTACCCGGATACCACTTACGCCAACGAGTCCGGCGGCGATCCGGAAGCCATTCCCAATCTGAAATACAGTGAATTCCTGGATTTCCACAGCCGCTATTACCATCCCTCCAACAGCTACATTTTCCTCTACGGGGATTGCGATATGGCGGAAAAGCTGGCCTGGCTGGACGAGAACTATCTGTGTAAATATGACTGCCTGCCGGTGGACTCCCAGGTGCGCACCCAGACTCCTTTTACGAAAATGGCGGAGGTGGTAAAGGCTTATCCCATTTCCGACGAGGAGAGCCTGGAAGACAACGCCTACCTCTCTTACAACAAGTCTGTGGGGGATACCCTGGATGAAAAGCTTTACCTGGCCATGCAGGTGCTGGAGTACGTGCTGCTCTCCATGCCGGGGGCGCCTTTGAAGCAGGCCCTTTTGGACGCGGGGATCGGCAAGGATATTATGAGTTCCTACGACAACGGGGTGAAGCAGCCGATTTTCTCTGTGATCGCCAAGAACGCCAACGAATCCCAGAAGGAAGCGTTTATCAAAACCATCGAGGACACTCTGGAAGGGCTGGCGGCCCGGGGACTGGACGAGAAAGCCCTGCGGGCAGGCATCAATTATTTTGAGTTCCGTTACCGGGAGGCGGATTTCGGGCACTATCCTGCGGGGCTTATGTACGGGCTGCAGGCCTTCGACAGCTGGCTCTACGACGACGATTCCGTGTTCCTGCACCTGGAGGCTCTGGATACCTTTGAATTTTTGAAAGCCCAGGTGGAGAAGGGCTATTTTGAGGGGCTGATCCGCACCTATCTCTTAGAAAATACACATGCTTCCCTGGTGATTATCCGGCCGGAGAAGGGATTGACTGCCCGGCAGGACGAGGCCCTGCGCCGGAAACTTCAGGCGTATAAGGAAAGCTTAAGCGAGGAAGCAAGGGCAGAGATTGTAGCATTTACCCGTCACCTGAAGGAATATCAGAGCGAGCCTTCTACCCAGGAGGAGCTTGCGAAAATTCCTCTCCTTGAACGGGAAGATATTGAAAAGAAGGCCCAGGGATTCAGCAATGAGGAATACCGGGTATCGGATATACCGGTGGTGCATCACGATTTCTTTACCAACGGCATCGGCTACGTAACTCTTTTGTTCCGGGCGGACCGGATTCCCGGGGATCTGGTTCCCTATCTGGGATTTTTGCGGGCCGTTCTGGGGAAGGTGGACACGGAAAGCTATTCCTACGGGGAATTTGCCAAGGAGCTGAATCTGCATACAGGCGGGATTTCCTGCGGAATCAATACCTATGATCAGGTGCGGGAGGAAGGGTACACGCCTGTCTTTGAAGTGCGGAGCAAGGCACTCTATGATAAATTGGACATTGCCTTCTCCATGATGAAGGAGATGCTTTTTACTTCCAAAATGGCGGATGCCAAGAGGCTTTCCGAGCTGGCGGCGGAGACGAAATCCCGGCAGCAGGCGTCCCTCAATATGTCGGGCCATTCCATGGCAGCCCTGCGGGCCATGTCCTATTTTTCGGCGGGGGCCTGTTTTACGGATTTGACCAGTTCATGGAGAAGCTGGAAAAGACTTTTGGGGAAACCTTTGAGGAGACGGCGGCGAAGCTTAAGCTTCTGACCCGTTGTCTCTTCCGGCCGGAGAATCTGGTGATCAGCTACACAGCCCAGAAAGAAAGCCTGGAGGCTTTGAAGGAGCAGGCCGCAGAATTGGCACGGATGCTTTATCGGGAGGGTCTGCCTGAGGCTGCCGGCTGGGAGTTTGTGCCGGAGCAGAAAAACGAGGGATTTAAAACTTCTTCCCAGATTCAGTATGTGGCGCGGGCCGGAAGTTTTGCCCGGGCAGGGCTGCCTTATACGGGAGCGCTTCTGGTGCTGCGGACCATTATGGGCTATGACTATCTGTGGAACAATATCCGGGTTCAGGGGGGAGCTTACGGCTGCATGAACCGCTACAGCCGTACGGGAAATTCCTACATGGTTTCCTACCGGGATCCCAATCTGGAAAATACCAACCGGGTGTTTGAAGAAAGTGCCGCCTATACGGAACATTTTGACGCGTCTCCCCGGGATATGACCAAGTATATCATAGGAACCGTCAGCGGCATGGATACCCCCTTAAATCCCAGTGCCAAGGGATACCGCTCTATGGGAGCCTGGATGACAGGCCTTACCTTTGAGCAGGTGCAAAAAGAGCGGGATGAGGTGCTTGCCTGCGGCTGTGAAGAAATCCGGGCGCTGGCACCCTACCTGCGGGCTGTGTTCTCCCGGAACAATCTTTGTGTGATCGGAAACGGTGAGCGGGTGGAGGAAAGCCGGGAGCTGTTCAAAACCGTGGAAAATCTGTTCCACTGACAAGTGTTTTTGCGTGTCCGCCGCCTGGGAGTGCCTTCGGCGGCTGGTGATATAGAATGAAATACGGCGGCCGGGACACAGCCGCATACGAAAGAGAGGAGTAACGAATGGACACATTACAACTGATTCTGTCGATTTTACCCCCGATTATTGCCATCGGCCTGGCGCTGATTACGAAAGAAGTGATCTCATCCCTGCTGGTGGGAATTCTGGCCGGAACCCTGATTTACAGCCAGGGAAATGTGGTAGGGATGGTGACGTCCGCCTTTGAGCTGATGGGAAGTAAAATCGGTGACAATGTAAACATTTTAATTTTCCTGGGACTTCTGGGAGCCCTGGTGGTGATTGTAACCCGGGCCGGAGGTTCTGCGGCTTACGGGGACTGGGCTTCCCGCAAGATTTCCAACCGCCGGGGAGCCGCCCTTGCTACCAGCGCCCTGGGCTGCCTGATTTTTATTGACGACTATTTCAACTGTCTGTCCGTAGGTACGGTTATGCGCCCCGTGACGGATAAGCACCGCATTTCCAGGGCAAAGCTGGCCTACCTTCTGGATGCTACGGCAGCGCCTATCTGCATTATCGCACCTGTGTCCAGCTGGGGGGCTTCCGTAGCCTCTTATATGTCAGACGCTACGGGCCTAAACGGAATGGCTACCTTTGTAAAAACCATTCCCTACAATTTTTACGCTATCCTGACGATTATTATGATTCTGGTAATCTGCCTGACCAAGCTGAATTACGGTCCCATGGCAAAGTTTGAAAAGAATGCTATTGAGAAAGGCGATCTTTTCTCCAATACAGAAAACATTGTCACAGAAGATTTGGGCGGAGTAGCCGGAAAGGCCTTAAAGGGCAAGGTTTACGATCTGATCATCCCCATTGTGGCCCTGATTGTCTGCACGGTGCTAGCTATGGTATATACAGGCGGCGGATTCGCCGGGACCCCTTTTCTGGAGTCTTTCGGTGAGTGCGACTCTGCTTTTTCCCTGGTGCTCGGAAGCTTTCTGGCCCTGGTGGCCACCTTTATCCTCTACATTCCCAGACGTGTGCTGTCCTTTGTAGACTTTATGGGGGGCATTACGGAGGGAATCAAGTCTATGGTTCCGGCCTTTACCATTCTGATTCTGGCCTGGACCATCGGCGGTGTGTGCAGTTCTGATTATTTGAATACGGGCGAACTGGTGGGCAATGCCATTTCCAATTCGGCATTCCCTGTATTCCTGCTTCCGGCCGTAATTCTGATTGTGGCGGCATTTCTCGGATTCTCCACAGGAACCTCCTGGGGAACCATGGCAATCCTGATTCCCATCGGAGCGGCCATTGCAAGCACCCCCAGCACGGAGCAGCTGCTTCTTCCTATTTTCGGGGCAATCCTGGGCGGAGCCGTGTACGGCGATCACGTATCTCCCATGTCCGACACGACCATCCTGTCTTCTACGGGAGCCGGCTGCAATCATCTGGACCATGTGGCTTCCCAGATGTACTATGCCTCCACCGTACTGGCCTGCTGCCTGGTGGGCGAGGTGATTATGGGGCTCACAGGCGGAAACGTTATAGTTTCCCTTGCGGCTGCCATTGTGCTTCTGCTGGCAGTGCTGTACGGCCTTAACCGGGTACAGAGCAAAAAAGAACCCATTGATTATTCGCAGGTGAAATATTAGAAGGAAGCTTTATGGATGCAAAAAACAAGTCGGGCTTTGCCACCTTGATTGGGCGGCCGAATGTAGGAAAGTCTACCCTGATGAACCGGCTGATCGGCCAGAAAATTGCCATCACTTCCAATAAACCCCAGACTACCAGGAACCGGATCCAGACCGTGTATACTTGTGAGGAAGGGCAGATTGTCTTTGTGGATACCCCCGGTATCCACAAGGCAAAAAACAAGCTGGGAGCGTATATGGTAAACGTGGCCCAGCGCACGCTTAAAGAGGTGGACGTAATTCTGTGGCTGGTGGAGCCCACCACCTACATCGGGGCGGGAGAGCGGCATATTGCGGAGCAGCTTAAGAAGGCGGCCGTTCCGGTGATTCTGGTGATCAATAAGGTAGATACGGTGAAGCGGGAGGAAGTGCTTCTCTTTATCGATACTTACCGGAAAATCTATGATTTCGATGAGATCGTGCCTGTTTCTGCCCTGAAAGGGGACAATACCCAGGTGCTCATAGAACAGATTTTTAAATATCTTCCCTACGGTCCCCGGTTTTACGACGAGGATACGGTGACGGATCAGCCCATGCGCCAGATTGTGGCGGAGCTTATCCGGGAAAAGGCCCTGCGCTGCCTGGACGAGGAGATTCCCCACGGAATTGCCGTGTCCATTGAGAAAATGAGAGAGCGGGGCGGGAGAAGCCGGATAATGGATATTGAAGCCACCATTATCTGTGAGAAGGATTCCCACAAGGGAATCATCATCGGCAAGCAGGGGGCTATGCTGAAAAAGATCGGCAGCGCCGCCCGCTATGAGATTGAGGAACAGCTGGAGATGAAGGCAAATCTGCAGCTCTGGGTGAAGGTGAAGAAGGACTGGCGGGACAGCGATTACCTGATCCGCAACTTCGGCTACGTGCGCGATGGCAATGAGTAGTGCGGAGTATATGTTGTCAAGGCCCTTTTCGCAAAAACCTGCTGGTAGATTTTTAGCAGGATAGGAAACATCCCCTGGGAGAAGCTAATTATGTGGACGCAAAGGCAGGCAGCTGCCGGGCCGGAAGCATGAAATTCCAAGTTAGAACAGGGGCGATGGCAGATGACATGGGAACGGTTTGAACGGACAGGGGCAGTGGAGGATTACCTTCAATACAGAGGTGTGGACTGGAAGAACCGCGGAACTTCCGGTCCGGTTTCGGCAGAAGCCGTCAGAACCGAAGGAGCGGCAAAGCATGGGACAGCTGATAACCGTGACGGGCATGGTGCTGGCTGCATATCCGTACAGTGACTATGATAAACGTCTCGTTGTGCTGACAAAAGAAAGAGGAAAAATAAGCATGTTTGCGAAGGGAGCCAGGCGACAAAACAGCTCTCTTCTTGCTGTGTGCAGTTCTTTTGTCTTTGGGGAGTTTTCTGTCTATGAGGGGCGCAGCTCCTACAATCTGATGCAGGTGAAGGTGAAGAATTATTTTGCGGATCTGAGCAGGGATTTTGAAAAAGCATGTTACGGATTCTATTTCTGCGAGCTGGCTGAGTACTATACCAGGGAGGCGAATGACGAACTGCCTATGCTGAAGCTGATGTATCAATCTCTGCGAGCCCTGGAGAACAGAAGCATTCCTGATCTTCTGGTCCGCTACATATTTGAGCTGAAGACCCTGGTTATAAGCGGGGACTGCCCGGTGGAATTTGAAGAGGAGGGAATCGGGGAATCTACCCGCTATACCCTTAAGTACATTGCAGCTTCCCCGGTAGAACGCTTGTATACATTTACGGTTTCCGGGGAGGTTTTGGAAGAGCTGGGGGAGGTACTCAGCCGTTACCGGAAGCATTATATGGAAGGAACTTATAAGTCCCTTGAGATTCTGGAAAGCTGTACTTGAAAAAAGAGACAAAAGACGATATACTATATGGGTAAATTTTGGGAGGAAGAAATGATGAAAAAGTTAATCCATATCTGCCTTTGGGCGCTGGCCGTTTTTTGTCTGGCAGGCTGTTCCAAGCCCGTTCCCGATGAAACTACGGTTTCGCTGGATAAGAAGGGCAAACTTACTTGTACGTATGTGGAGGATTTTACCAAAGATTTTTACAATGAAATCGATCTGGAAGGTGAAATTGGGTCTGAAATCGAGGCCGAGGTGGGAAATTACAATCAGAAATTTGACACCCCTCATCTGAAGCTGGAGCTGTTCCAGGTGGAAGGCCAGAGAGCAAAGATGCAGCTGGTGTTCGATGAAGCTAAGTACTATACGGACTACACGGGCCAGGAGCTTTTTACGGGAACCGTGGCGGAGGCAAAAGAGGCCGGCTACGAACTGGAGGGAGAATTCCTGGATGCGGAGGGAAGCCTTACGGATTTAAGTCTTCTTGCCAATGCGGATCAGGCCAAAGCCCTGATTCTGGATCTGGATGAGGTGATGCAGGTGGAAATTCCCGGAAAAGTGCTCTGTGTAGCACCCACTTCCGATGTGGTGATAGTGGGAAAGAATGCAGTTTCTGTGAATGAGGTTAAGCAGGTCTGTATTATTTACGAATAAAAAGGCAGGAGCCCGAGGATTGTCCGGGCGGATGCGGAACTGGAATCAAAAACAGCAGGAGCCCCAACAGCCCCAGAAAGAATTACGGACGCATGTTTAAGCGGTCGGAAATCTTTCTAAGGAGAGGGGGTGTGAGGGCGGATGCGGAACTGGAATAAAAAACAGCAGAAGCCCGAACAGAGCCCAGAAGGAATTGCGGGCACAGTATTTTGTGGCCGAAATTCCTTCTAGTAGAAAGAGGGTTCTGTGAGGGCGGATGCGGAACTGGAATAGGAGAAAAACAATGGAAAAGACCATGGAAAAGATTGTAGCTCTTGCAAAGGCAAGAGGTTTTGTGTATCCCGGCTCTGAGATTTACGGCGGCCTTGCCAACACCTGGGATTACGGTAATCTGGGTGTGGAACTGAAAAATAACGTAAAGCAGGCGTGGTGGAAAAAATTTGTGACAGAGAATCCCTATAATGTAGGCGTGGACTGTGCGATTTTGATGAATCCGCAGACCTGGGTGGCATCCGGGCATCTGGGAGGATTTTCTGACCCGCTGATGGACTGTAAAGAGTGTCACGAGCGTTTCCGCGCAGATAAGCTGATTGAAGATTTCTGTGAGGAGAAAGGCATTGTATTGGAAGAGTCCGTGGATGCATGGAGCCAGGAACAGATGAAAGCATTTATTGACGAGCATGAGATTCCATGCCCGACATGCGGAAAGCATAATTTTACGGATATCCGCCAGTTTAATCTGATGTTCAAGACCTTCCAGGGGGTGACGGAGGATGCCAAGAGCGTGGTGTACCTTCGTCCGGAAACCGCCCAGGGTATCTTTGTAAACTTTAAAAATGTGCAGAGGACTTCCAGGAAGAAGATTCCTTTCGGCATCGGGCAGATCGGCAAGGCTTTCCGCAATGAGATTACCCCCGGGAACTTTACCTTCCGTACCCGGGAATTTGAGCAGATGGAACTGGAGTTCTTCTGCGCGCCCGGCACGGATCTGGAATGGT
>OFFT01001742.1_pt1 | contig 12529 bp, 10 predicted proteins | sample 1521581 | NCBI WGS metagenome assembly OFFT01 (sample SAMEA3504084, study PRJEB24116) | mouse gut metagenome | biome: mouse gut; feature: mouse-associated habitat; material: faeces | place: Denmark | collected 2011
TAAGGCCGGAAGGCGGAGCGGGTATCGCGTGGAGGAAATGACGCCGGTGGATATGTTCCCTTTTACCGCGAATATTGAGGTAGTGTGTCTCTTAAACAACCGAAAATCTAAACCCGATTCTTGATGTTGTCCCGGAATTGTAGCGCAATTATGACTGGAAGACAGAAAATTGTAAACAGCTTTTAAAAACTTGTAAAGTGGTGTTTATTCAAATTAAATCAGAAATCCCGATAGTAAGGTCAGAATAAATACAGACCGGTATTTTATCATCAAAGCTATATTGTGCGGATTCCTGATCATATTCAAAATCAAATACATTTACAACACGTGTCCTTGGATTTATGATCCAGTATTCCCGGACGCCTGCAGAACGGTACTTGAAAAGTTTTATCCCATAATCCATGCGCTCCGTACTCGGTGAAACGATCTCGATAATCCAATCAGGGGAGCCGTTGCAGCCCTTGTCGCTCAGTTTGCCTTTGTCACAGACTACAGAAATGTCAGGCTCCACGTAATTTTTTTCGTCCTCATTCAGGAAGACTGCGAATGGGGCGGGATATACTTCACAATCGCCATTCTTCGCTTCAATGTAATTTCCAATAATCCGGATTAACTGTGCAACTATTTTTTGGTGTTCACGGGCAGGCGGAGCCATGTCGTAGATTTGTCCGTCGATCAGCTCTGCGCGCCGGCCTTCCGGCAGGGCATAGATATCTTCAATAGTATAAATTTTTTCCTGGTACAGTGCCATGAGGTATCCTCCTTTAGCTTCTGCTTTCCAAAGCAGCACCAAATGCTGCGTTGATAATCAGACGGGATATAATGATAATTTAAAACTCCAGCACTTATACGGACTGAAAAGAATCCCTCATAAATGCTGGAGTTTTGGTGTCGTGGAAGCAATGGGGCTCGAACCCATGACCTCTCGCGTGTGAGGCGAACGCTCATCCCGGCTGAGCTATGCTTCCATGTACTTCATTATAGCACTATGTGTCAGAAATGCAATAGCCTTTCGGATATTAGCGTATTTTATGTGATTTCCGGCAGGCCAGATACCGGCCGGAGGTGCGGGTTGACCGGCAGAAATGGAAGAAAAACGGATATTTCAATGGTTTTTTATGAAAAAGCAGTAAAACAGGTACATATCACAAAATAACCGCACGTTGGGTAATATATATTCTGTATGTTTTGCCTGTGTATTGCTATGATTTTCATACGGAGGTGAAAATCATGGATGATTACAGGAAAGAAGCAAACATTCAGGTGGGAAAACGGTTGAGGGAAGCAAGGAATAGTCTTGGCCGGACACAGGCAGAAATTGCGGTGTCGCTTGGCGTGTCGGAAGAGCATTACAGAAAATATGAATCCGGCGCGACAGGTTTGTCGGCGGATAAGCTGTTGATCTTGTATCACAAATATGGGATTGATCCTACTTATCTGATCACGGGGGACTGCCTGAACAACGACTTTGACGTGGACTGTTACATAGCCAACTGCAATAAGGAGCAGAAAGATCTGTTTGTAGACCGGGTGTTTGCATATATGTCACGGATGATCAAGAAATAACGCAGCAGATAATCATCCTGTGGAGCTGCCGTAGTCCTGTGTATTTCCATGATATATGGTTTGGGGGTCTGTGGATTTTGACCATATATTGTAGAATGAGCCGGCATTATACGGCAGCTTCATTGCTGTGTGGAGTCGAGTAGATATCCTATATATGTAGTTTGTTTGGTAAAAACACAATCAAAATGCGATTTTGAGTTTTTTTAATTTTGTGCGGCAAGTCCGGTAACTATATAATCAATGATCTCTTCTACAGTAGGGCTTTCGCCTTCACAGGGGATTTTTTTCCAAAAGTTCTGAATCTGGGGATCACTGCTTTTCAGGGCAAGGGAAACCGCATAGGCAATCTCATTTCGGACTTCGCGTTCCGAGATACCTTCCTTTACCGCTATTGTCCGTAAATGCTCAGAAATTTTATCTTTTTTGTTTTGGTTCATAGTTTTTCCTTTCCCATCTTAAGCGATGTCTAAGAAGCCCCGCAGGGCAAGGTCTACTCTTATCATACAACATTAGCGTGACCTTGTAAGTATTTTCTATTCATGACGTAGTACTTTTTAAATGGTATGCTAAAAAAAGAGGGTTCGGCAGGCAACGGAGGGCAGTGTCTGCCTGCCGGGGATATACATTAAATGTCATTGACAGATAAAATGAATTTACGTACAATAGCATTAAAAAACGGAGTTCCTGAACGGGGAAGGAGGTTAACGGATTTATGTTTTTAGCTGTTGCAACGGCTCCATGCAGAGTATGAGGACACTGTATGGAGAGAGGAGTCCGGCGCGGAAGAGCTGACCGGAATTTGGGTCCTCAGACTTTGCTCACAATCATGGTAAAAAGTATGGAAAAGGAGCAAAGTTAAAATGAAAGATACGATTAAGACAACCTGTAAAGAGTTAAAGACATTTCTGGCATTATGGAGCACGCAGTCGCTGTCGCAGCTGGGAAGCAGCATGACGGCTTTTGCACTGACGTTGTGGCTGTATGAGAAGACGGGGTCGGCGCTGCAGACGGCGATGCTTTCGATCTGTTCCTATGCGCCGTATGTGATGGTGAGTATTTTTGCGGGCGCACTCAGTGACAGATGGGATAAGAAAAGGGTGATGCTCGTCTGCGATACGCTGGCAGCCTGCAGTACGCTGGTGGTATTTGCATTGTTGAGAGCGGATCTGCTGGTGCCCGGGCATCTGTATCTGCTCAATGCCCTGAACGGATTGATGAACACGATACAGCAGCCGGCGGGGGATGTGGCGATGACGCTGATCATCCCAAAGAAGCATTATCAGAAGACCAGCGGGATGAAGTCTTTTTCCAATTCACTGATCACGATCATGAATCCGGTGCTTGCTACGACGCTTTTTTCCCTGTGCGGGATCAATGTTGTCATTGCGGTGGATTTTTGTACTTTTGCGGTGGCGTTTGTGACGCTGCTGTTTGGGATCAGGATTCCGAAAGTGCAGTATGCGGACGGGGAGAAGAAGGAGTCTTTGGCTGCGTCTGTGAAAGGCGGACTTATCTTTTTGAAGGAAAACGGGCTGGTATTTACGCTGATCCTGTTTCTGGCGGGTGTGAACCTGGTGGCGTCCGCTTTTGACGCGGTGCTTCCGGCTTTTATTCTGCCTGCGCCGCAGGGCGGTGAGATGGTGCTTGGTCTGGTCACGTCCACGGCGGGTGTGGCGATGCTGGTCGGTAGTGTGCTGGTGACTTTTATGAAAAAGCCCAGGGACAGGGTACGGGTGATCTATCTCACCATGCTGTTTTCCCTGAGTACGGGAAATTTCCTGCTGGCTTTTACAAGGACGCCGGCGCTCTGGTGTCTGGGTCAGGTAATAGGTTGGCTTCCGGTGCCTGTTATGAGCGCCAATCTGGATGTGATCCTGCGCACCAGCATTCCTGTCGAGATGCAGGGCAGGGTTTATGCCTGCAGGAACACGCTGCAGTTTTTTACGATTCCGGTAGGTTTTTTTCTGGGTGGGGTACTGGTGGATAAAGTCTGTGAGCCGTTCATGGCAGGAGTACCCGCCGGCAGTCTTATGGAGAGGCTGTTTGGCACGGGGTTAGGTTCCGGCGCGGCAATGGTGCTGTTTCTTCTGGGCATCGCGGGAACGGCGATCTGTCTGTTGTTCGGGCGGGTGCTGCAAAAATATAAAAAGGGTTAGACGAGTCGGCTATACAAGACGGGACGGATATAAGGAGGGACAAAGAGGATGAAGAGCGCGGTTTTTTACGGGCAGCATGATCTGCGGGTGGAGCAGAGGGAGATACCTGCACCGGGGCCGGGGGAAGTGCAGATTCAGGTGAAGGCATGCGGGATCTGCGGCACGGATGTGCATATCTACGAGGGTGATAAGGGAGCGGCGGAAGTGCATCCGCCGACGATCCTCGGACACGAGTTTTCGGGTGTTGTCACTGCGACGGGCAGTGATGTGGAACAGTTTCGGGCCGGAGACAGGGTATGTATCGACCCCAACGGCTATTGCGGGGCCTGTGATTTCTGCAGGAACGGCCAGGTGCATTTCTGTGAGCATATGACAGGCTACGGCACGACGAAAGACGGTGGTTTTGCGGAATACTGTGTGGTGGATGCCAGTCAGGTATACTGTCTGGGTGACAATACGACTTTTGCACAGGGAGCGATGGCGGAACCGGTGGCCTGCTGTCTGCACGGTATTGACATGTGTGATATTGAGCCCGGACATCAGGTAGTGGTCATCGGCGGCGGCATGATCGGTATGCTGATGCTGCAGCTGGCGAAGCTGGCCGGAGCGGCCAGGGTGGCTCTGCTGGAGCCGGTGGAGAAAAAGCGTGAGATGGGCAGGAAACTGGGCGCGGATGTGTGTATTGATCCGCTGCACGAGGATGTGAAGGCGCGGCTTAAGGAAGCCGGGATGACATGGATCCGCACCGTGATCGAGTGTGCGGGGCTGCCGGCCACCATGGAGCAGGCCATTGATCTGGCAGGCAACAAGGGAACCGTTATGATGTTCGGTCTGACGAAGCCGGATGCGCAGATCGCGGTGAAGCCGTTCCAGATCTTCCAGAAGGAGCTGACTCTGCGGGCGTCGTTTATCAATCCGCATACACAGCACAGGGCGCTGCAGCTGATCGATTCCGGACGGCTGGATGTGGAGAGCATGGTGTGCAGGACCATCGGGCTTGAGGAACTGGAGCATGTGCTGGCCGATCCTGCGCTGCGCGCGGAAGGAAAATATATCGTGGTTCCGGGATGTGGGTAACAGTCATTGTGATTGGAAGAGAATACCAATAGGGTGACCGCAGGAGGAAGGCACTGTCGAAGAGGGGCAGATCGGGAACGTGCGGAATGCGGGAAGAAGGAGACGTGCATGGAGCAGAAGAAGGTAATGGATGATCAGAAATGTGCAAAGAAAAAGATGACAAAGTACACATTGGAATGCTGTGTTGACAGCGTGGAATCCGCTCTGGCGGCAAAAGAGGGCGGTGCGGACCGTCTGGAGCTGTGTGCCGGTCTGATCATAGGCGGTGTATCGCCGGGGCTGGCATTGTTCGAGCAGGTGAAAGCGTGCTGTGACCTGCCGGTGAGAGTGCTCCTGCGGCCGCGCTTCGGTGATTTTCTCTATACGGACTATGAGTTTCGGATCCTCAGAAGGGAAGTGGAGCTGTTCCGGGAGGCCGGTGCGGAAGGCGTGGTGATCGGCTGTCTGAATGAGGACGGCGGCCTGCACATGGAACAGATGCGGGCGCTGACGGAGGCGGCGGGAGATTTAAAGATCACACTGCACCGCGCCTTCGATGTGTGCGCAGACCCGATACGGGCTTATGAACAGGCCTGGGAGCTGGGGATCGACACGATCCTGACTTCCGGGCAGGAAAGTGACTGTCTGGCGGGGCTGCCGCTGCTTAAGAAGCTGTGCAGCCTGCAGGCGGAAAGCCCCGGTATGGGTACTGAGGAAACGGGACGTGACAGACAGGCGGAGCGGCCGCATGAGAATGCGCAGTCTGCGCAAATGCAAAGAGCAGGCAAAAGGCCGCAGATCATGGCAGGCGCGGGCGTGACACCGGATGTGATCAGGAAGTTCCGTGCACAGACGGATATCACGGCTTTTCACCTGTCTGCCAAGAAGATCATAGACAGCGGGATGCGTTACCGTAAGGAGGGTGTGCCTATGGGGATTCCGGCCATGAGTGAGTACAGCATCTTTCGGACGGACCGGGAGATCGTGGCGCAGGCCAGAGAGGCACTCGCTTAGTATCTTAGCAGGGGGCGCTGGTATTGTACACTGGATTTAGCGATACAGTGTATAATCCAGCGCTTCTTTTATAAATCCACATGCCGTAAACAGCGGCGCCGCATCCGCCGGGTATTCCTTGACGACGATCCGCTTTTTGCCGGCGAAAATGCGGCCCTGTCGGTAGGATTCTGCAAACAGCGGCAGGGCTTCCTGCAGGCAGGCGGGATCGAAGAGGCGCAGGACTTTACCCTGTTTCTCGAAAAGTGCCACGGGAAGGCCGCCGCAGAGCGCTACGGCAGTGCCGGGCAAGTTGGCAAAAGAGCGTGCCGGCTGGTGGGGAAGGAGCTTGCCCCAGGGCTGCAGGGGGTCGGCGGCGTTTAACCAGAGCAGCTCTTTTGGGGGATGGAGCAGTCTGGCCGTGATGCTGCCGAAGTCTTCTTTGCGCAGAAACTGGGCGCCGGAGAGGCCTTCTACAAAATAGCCTCTGCGCACTTGGCCTGTATATTCCTGCACGCGCAGAAGCGACAGGGCTTCCTGCCAGGGCAGCCCGCAGGCCGTCGCAGTTTCCCGGCACAGGATCAGACAGCGGTCGAAGCAGCGATCCATCTGTTCTTGTATGGTCAGTATCCGGAGCGGACGGACCAGATCAAAACGTCCCGCATTGAGCGCCTTTACACGTGCACCGATTCGCTGTCTGGCAGCGGATTTTTTTATTTTCTCACGATTTAGCCATTGGCGCACGGGCAGGAAACTGTCCGCACATACGATGCCTTTTTCCATCAGGGAAAGAAGGGTATCGTAAGGGGACTCGCCGGGCAGCACGTTGTTCAGCGCCTGCATAAAGCTGGCGCCCCGGCGGGAAAGGGCTTCCAGGATGAGTTGTTCTTTTTCTGATAGTATGGGTAATGTTTCTGTGACCGGCGGTTGTTCCCAGTCAATTTCGTCGGTGCGGTCGAAGCGGATCCGGCCATCGTCCATATGCCAGAAATATTCACCTTTTGCCAGAAAACCGTCAAGCAGTGTTTCCCGATAGCCGTTGACCCGCAGAGGAAGCAGCTGTTCCTCCCAGGCTGCGGCGGGAAAGGGCGTTCCGGCGAGGGAGGAAAGGGCATGGGAAAGCGCCTCTTCCGCCGGCGCCGGATGGCTGATGCGGGCAGGCAGCAGGGCAGCGTAGGCGGCAGGCGGGCAGGTGGTGATTTCCTCTCTGCGGTTTTTTACTGTCTTCGTGCGAGCACGTTTGTAGAGCTTTGCATGATAATAGACCGCTTCCGTGGCGGCATTTTCTTCGTTCCCGGTGGAATGGGGGTTTGGCTGGCTGTCCGGCAGCGTGCATACCGCTTCTTCGCGGCTGCACAGTTCCTGCAGCAGTTCTTCGGTGATCTCCGGCGGCAGGCCGTAGCGTGCAGCGGCCTGTGTGGCACGGGAGCCGCCGCGGTAGCGCAGCATCCGCCGCAGGATGGACAGACATGTTTCGCGGTCGTTTTCTTCCAGTGCTTTCCGGTAATCCTCCTGGTGCTCGGCGGCAATCCAGAGCCCCTGCTCCAGATAGAGGACCCGTCCTTCCCGGTTCAGCGTTTCCAGCCATTCTACGGGAATGTCCAGATCTCCGGCGGCCAGATCTCCTTCCGTCATCAGGAGGGAGTGGAGCTGCTTCTCGTTTTCTGGCAGTTTTTCTTTCATCTGCGTCTGGGCCAGCTCCTGTATGCCGGGGCGCAGCAGTTCTTTTTCTTTCTGCAGTGCTTCCTCCACTGCGGCGTGAATACCGCCGGGGGTAGGGGCATAATCGTACATGACCGCCGCTTCCTGACTCCACTGCAGGGGCAGGGACATCGGGGAGGCGGTCTCGGTGTAGATTTCCCGCACGACGATCTCTCCGCAGCGGATTTTTTCCAGGATGTCCCGGAGGCCGTTCAGGTCCCACAGCTGTTCCATACACTCTCTTGTCGTTTCGCGGATTAGGGGATGGTCATTTTCCCGCACCACCTGTTCCAGCATCTGGGCGCTGCGCAGACGCTGCATCCACAGGGGCTGACGGCCGGAACCTTTGGCGCCCATCATCAGTGCCCGGCCGCAGTTATAGCGGAAGGCCATACTAAATACCGGTGTGGCCGGCAGCAGAGCAGTGAGAAAAGCCTGCACGGTGTCGGGATCGATTCTGGCGAGCAGGCCCTCAGGCATGGGTTTGTCACCGTAGGAGTAGAGCAGGAAGCCGTCTTCTTCGTCCACATGACCAACATCCGTGCTCATTTCTTCCTTTGCAAGACGGGCGGCCAGCAGGGAAAGGGGTGTGTTGACGCGCCGGCCGAAAACGGAATGGATCATCAACTGGCTGTTGCCGGACTGGTCACGGAAATGTTCCGCCAGCATGACCTGGTCCGTGGGCAGTCCGCCGGTGGCGGCAATCTGCCGTTTCAGATAATCGCCGGCCGATCTGGCAGCAGACATGTCAAGGCCCAGAGCCCCCAGGGCTTCCGGCAGTTTTCCGGTCTCGCCGGCATGTTCCAGAGCGCGCAGCATTCTGCCGAACAGTTCTCCGGTCTCCTTGCCCCGGCCTTTCAGCTCGCCTTTCCAGAAAGGCAGGCGGGCGCCCTCGACAGGGGCCTGCTTTACCGTCACGGTATCCCGGCTGATATGCACCACCTTCCATGCAAAAGCGCCCAGAATAAAGCGGTCGCCCCGCTGGGTCTCATACACGAATTCTTCGTCCGCCTCGCCCACTTTCACGCCCTCTTCGGTACGCACCGTATACATGCCTTTGTCCGGAATGGTGCCGCCGGAGGAGACGGCCAGCATCCGGCTGTAGCCGTCGCCCTCCACACGGCTGTGCAGACGGTCATAGAGAACCCGCGGTCTGGCCGGGATATCCCGGCTGTGCTCATGATCGCCGGCCAGCATCCGCAGTACGGCTTCCACATCGTCTCTTGTCACGTCGCGGAAAGGCCATGCCCGGGGCAGCAGGCGCATCACGTCGTCCACTTCATAGCTTTTGAAAGCCGCCATGGATACCAGATGCTGTGCCAGGATATCCAGACAGCCCTGAGGCGGATTGGTCTTCTCCACCATGCCATCTCTGGCAAGTTGGGCCGTCATGCCGCAGAGTACACTCTCGGCCGGTGTGCGGGGAAAAAGGTACATCACGCTGGTACGGCCCGGATTGTGGCCGGCCCGGCCTAGCCGCTGCATGGTGCCGGAGACGGTGCGGGGACAGCCCACCTGGAGTACCTGATCGATCTCGCCCACGTCGATGCCAAGTTCCATGGAGGAGGTAGCGCACAGGAGACGCAGCCTGCCTTCCCGCAGCGCGATCTCCGTCTCGGCACGCTGCTCCTTAGAAAGACTGCCATGGTGGACTCTGGCAAAATCTTCGCCGCCCATCTGGTTTACATAATATGCCAATTTCTCCGCATAACGTCTGCCCTCCACGAAGGCGATCACACTTCCCGCCCCCTGACAGTAGCGGTAGACCAGCTCCGAAAGCTCCTGCCAGACGGGATCTTTGCGCCGCTTGCCGGTATCCACGTAGGAACCGAGTATCTGCAGCTCGATTTTTTTGTGCATGGCGGGAGCGGCCACGAATACCGGTTCCGGGGCCAGATACTCGGCGGCCAGAGAAAGGGGCGCAATGGTGGCGGAGAGGCCGATCCGCTGCAGCGGTGCACCGCACAGGGCGTCCAGCCTGGCCAGAGAGAACATCAGGTGTGCCCCGCGTTTGGTGTCGATCAGGGCGTGGAGTTCGTCGATGATCACGGCCTTCGCGGTACACAGCATGTTCTGGCCGGTCTTGGAGGTGAGTAACAGGTAGAGGGACTCCGGCGTGGTGATCAGGATATGGGGCGGCCTGCGGATCATCTGCTGGCGCTCCCGCGGGGTGGTGTCTCCGGTGCGGATCGCAGTCTGAATGAGAGACTCCGCGCCGATACCGGACAGGGGGCGGTTTAAGTTCTCACGGATGTCTGTGGCCAGTGATTTCAGGGGGGACACATAGATCAGATACAGGGCCTGCTCCAGTGTTCCTTCGGCGGCTTTTTTCCGCAGCCGGTCCAGAAATACGAGGAAGGCGGAGAGGGTCTTGCCTGTCCCGGTGGGGGCGGACACCAGCACATGCCCGCCGGCGGCGATGGCCGGCCAGGCGGCTTCCTGTACGGGGGTGGGGGCTCCCAGCGATTCATGAAACCACCGGGCGGTGTCGGGGGAGAAGAGGGTCAGGCAGTCGGAAATTTTTGGGTTTGGCATGGGTTTGTTGCTCCTGTTCATGAGGATGGTCATTATTTGTGAAAGTACAAACGGATTTTGACAGTCTGCAAAATGCGGGACAATCGCGTTGTTACAATAATGTGAGTAAAAAATGTTCATTCAAACATTAAAACGGAAAAATGAAAACATCAAATCCGAAAACAATCAAAAATAAGAACGATACTATACATAATAAACAAAAATATAAATGGAAATAGATGATATATTGAAAAAATACACAAAAAGTGTTAATATTCAAACATAATAAAAATTACAAATCAAACATGCACGGTCTGCAGTGGAATGTGATGTTCCGTGCAGAATAAGGCAAAGTCCTCCCGGATTTTGTAGTCGGTGATGATCAGGCTGAACTCATCAGCATGTGCAAGCTGTAAATGCTTGATCTCCGTATGGAGTTTTGAACTGTCTATCAGAAGAATACAGGATGAGGAATGGTTCATGACAGCTCTTTTAAGACCATACTCATCAAAGGAGCTGGTGCTGATGATGCCGTCTGGTGAAATATAGGGTACCCCCAGAAAGGCAGTTTTAAAATGCATATTCTCGATCAGGTCTGTAGATAAAGGGCCTGTAACGGATTTTGTTGTTTTACTTACCAGTCCTCCGAGACAGATGACTTCTGTATTGGGAAGTTTATTAAATTCCAGGGCGGCCGGCATGGAGCTTGTGGTGATCGTAAGTTTGAGATTGCGGGAAATGAACTCGGCCATAGCGCCTACTGTGGAACTGTCATCTACAAAGATGACGTCCCCGGTATGAAGATGATTGACGGCTTCCTTTGCAATGGCCTTCTTCTCGGTAATATGCACGAGAGAGCGGGAATCCATGTAAATATCACCGATATGTTCATGCGGGCTCACTGCCCCGCCGTGCGTGCGGACTGCTTTTCCCTGGCTGACAAGAATATCAAGATCGCGCCGGATCGTCATTTCGGACACGGAAAGCTGGCAGCTAAGGGAAACAACATTTACGATACCGTACTGCATCAGTGCTGTTTCGATTTGTTTTAGGCGATTGTTTTTACTCATGAAATACCTCAACTGATAATGGCCTGGGCGAAAAGTTCTCGCACTATTTTATCAAATAATGAGGACAAAAGGAATAGGAGAAAAGGGAATGAAAGATTTATTGACAGAAAAAATAGCAGGATGTCTGATCGGTGCTGCTTACGGAGATGCGCTGGGAGCGCCGACCGAAAACAGGACAAGGGAGCAGATTTACGAAAAATGGGGATATGTGGACCGGCTGCTGGATGCGCCGCCGGATGTTTATGCCAGGGGAAATAAGGCCGGACAGATCACAGATGATTTCAGCATGGCGTATGTGACGATTCAGGAGATTCTTGAAAAGCAGGGAGAGATTGACAGTCAGGTGGCAAAAAGTGCCCTGTTAAAATGGGCAGAAAATGAACGCTTTTTTGAACAGTTTGTCGGACCGACTTCAAGGAAATATATTAATCTTTTACGTGGGACAGAGACAGAAGACAGGGAACATTTTGAACCGGTCAATGATAATTTCAGGGCATCAAATGGCGGAGCGATGAAGATAGGTCCGGTGGCATGTCTGGGAAAGGGAGACAGGGACCGATCCATAGCCATTGCGAGGATCATCTGTGAGCCGACCCACGGAAACCGTATTGCCATGTCGGCGGCGTGCGCTGTGGCAGCGGCAGTTGGCGGCGCTCTGGCAGGCAGAAGCCTGACCGAAATCTTTCAGGATGCGGTATATGGTGCAGAGGAAGGAGAGAAGATCGGAGAGAATGGAATGTCTGTTGCCGGGCCGTCTATGAAAAAACGATTGAAAGTGGCAATAATCTATATGTAGCCGACAGTATACGATTGACAAGGGAACTGTCTACGATAGAAAAGGCTGAACTGTATGATAAGTTAGTTATTCATAAAGATTGTTGTTGTCGTTATGAAGCTGCAAAATATGGGCGAAAACAGGATTTAGAAATTCTTATCAACGATATAGAACCATTTGTAAAAAAATTAGCGAAACAGAAATTAAGAGAGTGCAATGGTAAAACAGACGAATGATAGAGAAATTAGATTATAAATTGAAATTACGGAGGGATTGCCTATGAAGAATACATACAGACAAGTAAAAGTTGCAAAATCTACGAAAAAGTACGATACGGACAGGAGCAATAGCAATTATGGCTGTACTACTGCCAATCAACAAACAAATAATATGATTATCCCTATATGGGAAAAGATGAATTTGACCATAGAAGAAGCAGCTCAATATAGCAACATAAGCTCTAAAACATTAAGACGGTTTATCAATGAATGTACTCCTGATTTTATTTTAAAAATAGGAACGAAAACATTAATAAAGAGGAAAGTATTTGAAAAGTTTCTGGAAAGGACAGATGCTATATAAGCGAATATCATTATTAAATTGAAAAGGGGCATCATTTGTGATATAGTTGATTATAGCTTATGATGCCCTTTTCATAGAAAGGGGTACAGTATGATAAAACGAAAGGACAATAAAGG
>OFFT01001747.1_pt1 | contig 12502 bp, 10 predicted proteins | sample 1521581 | NCBI WGS metagenome assembly OFFT01 (sample SAMEA3504084, study PRJEB24116) | mouse gut metagenome | biome: mouse gut; feature: mouse-associated habitat; material: faeces | place: Denmark | collected 2011
TCGGCGAAGGCTTTCATTCGGGTCTTCTGCGCATCCAAAGAGTAGCCGTCGATTTGCATCGCTGTGGACACCCTGGTGTAAATGTAAACTTTCTCTTTTGTCTGCCGCATCATAAACCCCTCATTTCTGTCCGCTTTCCGGCTGAGGAGAGATTTTTCTCCCCAGCCGGAAGTTTGGCCTTACAAATCACGATATTATCATATCACATCACTGCTGTATTTGCAAGGGTGGATCGCTGGGACTGATTGTTTTTTTCAGCCCCGATCCCGGTCTGTTCAACGCTGGGAGCAGGCATATCGTCGATGCCCAATTCCGATGCATACTTCTCAATCAGATTTGCCAGTAAGGTGGCAAGTCCGCTCCATTCATCGGTCAAGGGCATTCTTCTTGCTGGCCTCCTCCTGTAAAAGTGTGGCGTTCTGCTGATACGCCTCCAAAATCTCCGGCGGCACGTTCTCCACCGCCCGTTTCAAGTCCTCCAGTTCCTGAAGCTGCTGGGCCACCTCCAACCGGCGCTTTACGCTCTCCCGGCTGGCATCATCTTTCTTTTTCAAAGCGGTGTTTTCGGACTTGAGGTCCTTGTAGGCGGCATCATACTTCCGCATCTGCGTCTGCATCCGCTCTACGCCGGGGATGTACTGCTCCAGCAGAGTCTCAATCTCAGCACTTTTCTTCTTGGCGTTGAGAGGATTGACCTCCCCCAGCAACTTCATCAGCATATCCCGCTGGCGGTTGAGATGTGCCGCCTCCTTGAACAGACGGGGCGGAATGTGTGTCCTGCCAGTTTCGCTGGCACTTTCGCCCCGCTCCAGATCAGGATACTTCCTGACCATGTGTTTCCAAAAACTATCCTGCCACCATGTCAGTTTCTTCTTGTTTCCGACAATATCCTTGGCACTCAACCGCTTGTCCGGTGTCAGCGGGACAAAGGATAGGTGCATATGAGGCGTTTTCTCGTCCATATGAACCACGGCGGAGATAATCGTACTTTTATCCTGATGTTTCGTAATAAAACGAACCGCTTCTTCAAAGAATGTCCGAATTTCAGCCCTTTTCTTCCCTTTGAAAAACTCTGGGCTGGCCGTCACCAGGGCCTCGACCACCCGAACGCTGTCCTTTCGAGTACGGCATCCGGCCTCGGCAATCTGTTTCTCAGCCTCGGCACGGTATTTCCGCTCTGGCTGGACAAGATGGTAATTGAGATGACTGCGACTAACATCCACATCGGGATTACTGGCGTATTTCTCCTTTTTTCGCTCGTTATGGGCCTCAATTTGCCCGATTTCCGGTCCCTTGTACTTGGCAAAGCGGAGAATGGCATACTGCGGCTTCTGCATCGCGCTCACCGCCTACCCTCAAGCTGTGCCGTAAGCCTATCCGCCGCTTCACGCAGCTTATTGGCTTGAATTCGGGCGGTTTCCGTCTGTTCGTCAGTAAAGTCAGGACTGGCCGCTAAAAGCGAGGAAAGCCGCTCAAATTCATTAAGAATCAGACTTGAACTTTCCATAAAGCTGTCAAAGGATGAGGGAGTATCAGTCCCGGCGGTTTCCGGTTCTCCCTGCTTCAAATATGTGTTCACCGATTTGATCTCGCTGGACAGGAACTGCGCGGCGCACTCAGCCTGACGGTCCGGCTCCAAGCGGGCCAGCTTCATCAGCTCACTCCGGGGAGGCTGTTTATCCATTTTTTTGAGAATCTCACTGGCTTTCGGTGTCAGATGTTCGGCCAGATACAGGTGACGCTCAACAGTCCTGGTCGAAACACCCAGCTTTTCAGCGGTATCTTCCACAAAAGATTTCGCTTTGGGTTCGCACGACACATTGTCGCGCGAACTTTGGTGATTGCTCACATGGCCAGGGCGGTTCCGGGCAATCGTCTCTGGATGCAGAGTTTCATAGAGTTTCTTCCGGCGGGCAAGCAGACTGCTCACTTCTGTGTTGGTCAGACTTCTGCGGATCATATTCTCGTCGATCTCCGCCAGTTCCGCCCGGATGCTGTCAATACTGCATACAGTACATTCGATTTCAGCCCAATCCAGCAGCTTCGCCGCTTCCAGCCGGTGTAGCCCGGCAATCAGGGTGTGGCTGCTGTCAACTGTGATTGGATTGAGCAGGCCCACGTCGGCTATGCTTTTAGATAACTCGTCGATATGGGTTGGGTCGGCCTCCCGCCGTCCGGGGTTGATTTTGATTTCGCTGATTGAAATACGCAATGATTTGATACCTCCTAAATTGATTTGACAAATGTTTTTGCGTATTTCAATATACCGGAAAATCGTCTATAGCCTTTAATTCCTGCATAAATGCCCGAAAAAACAAATCAGCCAGGAAATCCTGCAAAAATGCAGTTTCCTGGCTGACCCCAAATTATGATGTTATTTTACAATATTCGACATTCAATCGAGCAAATATATGGTAAGATAAGCAGAAAGGGGTGGATATATGGCGAATATGTTATCGGATACTACGGGACGCCGCATTACCGGGCTTCGTGAACGTGAGGATATGACCTTGGATGAGTTAGCGGCTAAAATCGGCATCAACGCCACTACACTGGGCCGCATAGAGAAGGGCCAGACGCAGAAGATCAACAGTGATGTGCTGGTGGCGCTGGCGCGAGAGTTCAACGTCTCCACTGACTTTCTGCTGGGCCTGACCAGTATCCCGGAGCGCAAAAACTATGACGTAAGTGAGTTGGGCCTCTCAGCACAGTCGGTACGGAACCTTTACACGCAGAGGGTCGATACGGATGTGGTCAACCGCTTGCTGGAACATCCACGATTTGCCACGCTGACTGCTATGATTGCACAGTATCTGGACGATACTTTTGCTGCTGGAGCAGCTGTGCAGAACCAAATCTTTGCGTCTATGAGCGAATTGCTGGTGGGTGCAGGGCAACGAGAGGTGGCACAAGCTGTCAATTTGTCCAAAGTCCCACCTCATCAAGTAGAACTAACAAAAATCCAGACAGTGTTTATGAATATGCTGAAAGAAATGAAACATGATGTCGGTTCAGACCTGGGAACTGCCAAAAACGTGACAAAAGAAGTCGTTGAGCGGATGATGGATGAGTTGTCAAAAGGCCAAGAAGCACCATTGACTTCCATCACGCCAGATCAGGTCACCGATGCCATTTTACATACGGTGGGCGATGAAATTGATCGGGAGAAGCTGGCAGAGCTCCGGCGTGGGCTGGTTTCGCTCTTTGAAAATCTGCCCAAGGCAAATGATACAAGCGGCCAGTAAGTGGCTTTACATTCGCGCCCAGACGGGTGGCTCGCAGGCCCGATTATCGGCCCGCTGGCGATGTCGCTGCGGCGGGACGGGGGACGAGGGACGGGGGCTGTATATACCTTTTGTCCCTCCCAAAATCAGGCAGTGGGATGATTGCTGCCGCTCCATCCCACTGCCTGATTTCCTGGTGCGGGAAAGTGACTGCGCCAGACCGCGCCGCCCCTTTCCCGCGCCAGCCGGGACAAAAGGTATAACACACTAGACTTTCTCCGAAAGTCGTGTGCCAAGAGGGGAGGTCTCCCCCCTTGGATTCCCCCTCCATTTTCGGGGCGTTGGGTACCCATGCTGCCAGATCGCAGCCTGGATACCCCGCCCCGAAAATGCTAACAACTCCACGGTTCTGCATCCGCAGAGCCGTGGAGTTGTTACTGCTCGTCTGGAATATATTCAGCAATATCTTCCAGACGGCAATCAAGGACCGTACACAATTTGTTCAGTGTCTTGGTTTCCATGTTGTCGTTTGCCCGCAAGCGCCGGATGGTCTTGCTGTCGACACCGCACTTTTCCCTTAATTGGTGTGTGGAAAAGCCGTTTTCCTTCATCATATCCCACAGTTTATCGGAAATAAGAAATAGTTTTGACTTTGCAATTTGTTTTTGTAAAATAATGCTTATATGAGACGGCCCGGAAAGGAGAAATTAGAAATGTAAAAAATCGAAAAGCCCCAAAAGCCTTTGATCCTCTACTGCTTTATCGTCTTAGTGGTCATGATCCTGCTGAATACCCTGCTGTTTCCCCGCCTGATGCGCCAAGAGATCACGCAGGTGGACTACGGCACCTTCCTCACCATGCTGAAGGTAGCCGTGGCCCAGGTGGAGCAGGACGTCATCTACTTCGTTGACACCTCCGAGGAGCCTGGCCTGTACGCCAGATCACCTTCCATGACCCCAGCCTGGTGGATCGCCTGTGGGAGAGCGGCTGCGTGTTCGACAAGGTGAGGCCAAAGGAGATGAACCCCATCCTCAGCTTCTTCCCGACCTTCAGGGCCGCGAGGCCATCCTAAAGGTTCACGCCGCCAAGGTGAAGCTGGCGGAGAATGTGGACTTTAACACCATCGCCTGTGCCGCCTCCGGGGCCTCCGGTGCGAAGTTGGCCAACATGGTCAACGAGGCCGCCCTGCGGGCCGTACGCCAGGGACGGAGGCTCGCCACCCGGGAGGACCTCCAAGAGAGCATCGAGGTGGTCATTGCCGGGTATCAGAAGAAGAACAAAATCCTCTCCGACCACGAGCGGATGATTGTCTCTTACCACGAAATCGGCCGCGCCTTGGTGGCGGCGCTCCAGACCCACTCCGCCCCGGTGGCGAAGATCACCATCATCCCCCGCTCCCTTTTCAGTCACCTTTGAGCGTAAGGTTGTCCGCACGGGCCGCAAACCAACCCCCCAAAGAAAGCATCACTTTTTCTGCCTTTCCTTCAACCGCTGTAACTCTATATACTCCACAACAGCTTCTCTTCCATGTTCGCTTAAAGAAAGTATATCCTGCACCAGCTTCTCACAAGTACAATCACGAGTGACATATACCATCTCCAAAGGCTTCTTTTCATCATAGGAACACCGCCCGATTAGATAATCAGCAGACACACTATAGTATTTTGCCAGCGTGATAAAATGCCGCAGCGGAAATTCATATTCTCCCGTCTCATACTTGGAATAATGCTGCTGAGAAATTCCCAAAACGGCTGCTATATCACTTTGAGAGTAATCGTGATCTTCCCGCAGTTCCCGAAACAATTCCATCACGCTTTTCAATGTCAGTCCCACCTTTTTCAAGGAACGTATCATACATATATTTCTATGTATTGATTTTACTTATTCAATCATGTATAATACATATAATTCAATGTAAAAAGGGGACGATGGAAGTGACAACATTATCTTTCTGTTGACCACTTGCATTTCCAAGAAAAACAGAGTATCATTGTCTATCATAGAGTTTGAAAGGAGCGTTCAGGTTGAGCAGGCACACAGTAGAAGTTTCGGAAAAGCAAAGCCCGATGGAACGGATTGCGGCTTTTATTGTGGACAAACGCAAAGCCTTTTACCTGTTGTACATCGGAGCAGCTATTTTCTGCGTCTTTTCCAGCGGCTGGGTGGCGGTGAACGACGATCTGACCAGCTACTTGTCTGACACCACCGAGACCCGGCAAGGGTTGACCGTGATGGAGGCGGAGTTTGTCACCTTTGGCACCAGCCGCATTATGGTGGACAATATCTCCTACCGTCAGGCGGAGAGCTTGGCGGAGCAGATAGAGATGATGGAAGGTGTAAAATCGGTGGAGTTCAACGGTTCCAGGGACCACTACACCAACGGCTCCGCCCTGTTTTCCATCACCTACGACGGGACCGCCACTGACCCGGTGAGTCTGGAGGGATTGGATGGTGTCAAAGCCCTTCTGGACGGGTATGACGTCTATATCACCGGCGACACCGGCGACTCCGCCTCTGAAAGTCTGAACGCCGAGATGCAGGTGGTCATGGTGATTGCCGTGGTCATCATCCTGGTGGTGCTGCTGTTCACCTCCCACACCTATATGGAGATCCCGGTGCTACTTATGACCTTTGGCATGGCGGCACTGATGAACAAGGGCACCAACTTTATCTTTGGCGAAATATCCTTTGTCTCCAACTCGGTGGCGGTGGTCCTCCAGCTGGCCCTGGCCATTGACTACGCCATCATCCTCTGCCACCGGTACACCGAGGAGCGGGAGCAGCTGGAGGCCCGGGAGGCGGTGGTGGCCGCCCTGAGCAAGGCCATTCCGGAGATTGCCGGCTCCTCCATGACCACCCTGTCCGGCCTGGGGGCCATGTGCTTCATGCAGTTCGGGATTGGTCAGGATTTGGGCCTGGTGCTGATGAAGTCCATTGTGCTCAGCCTGCTGGCCGTGTTTACCCTGATGCCCGGGCTGCTGCTCAGCTTCAGCAGTTTGATCGACCGCACCCACCACCGGAATTTTGTGCCCAAAATCACCGCCTGGGGCCGGCTGGCGGTGAAAACCCGTTTTGTCATGCCGCCCCTGTTTGTGGTGCTTCTGATTGGCGGTTTTGTGTTCGCCAACCGCTGCCCCTACGCCTACGGGCAGACCGAGCTGACCACCTTCCGCCAGAGCGACGCCCAGATTGCCCAGCAGCGGGTGAACGAAACCTTTGGCCGGGTGAACACCCTGGCGGTTATCGTGCCCAAGGGGGACTATGAGCAGGAGGGCCGGCTGCTCCGGGAACTGGATCGTATGCCCGAGACGGACACGGTGCTGGGCCTGGCCAATGTGGATGCCATGGACGGCTATGTCCTCACAGACCGGCTGACACCCCGGCAGTTTGCCGAGCTGACCGATCTGGATATTGAGGTGGCCCGGCTGCTCTACTCCGCCTACGCCGTGGACCAGGAGGACTACGGACAGGTAGTTTCCGGCCTGGACAGCTACGGCGTACCCTTGATTGATATGTTCCTGTATGTCTATGACATGATGGACGAGGGCTACATCTCTCTGGACGCGGACATGACTGAGACCATTGAGGACCTCCACGTCCAGCTGACCGACGCCCAGCTGCAATTGAAGGGGGAGAACTACAGCCGTCTGGTCTTACAGCTCAACCTGCCCGAGGAGGGGGAGGAGACCTTCACTTTTCTGGACACTCTGCATGAAATTGTGGGCCGTTACTACCCGGAAAATTCCCTCCTGGTGGGCAACTCCACCAGCGATTTTGACCTGTCCGCCTCCTTCGGCAACGACAACATGCTCATCAGCATTTTGACCATCGTATTCGTCATTCTGGTGCTGGTGTTTACCTTCAAATCCGCCGGGCTTCCGGTGCTGTTGATCCTGGTCATCCAGGGCAGTGTCTGGATCAACTTCTCCTTCCCTTACTTACAGAAGGAACCCCTGTTCTTCCTCAGCTATCTGGTGGTCAGCTCCATCCAGATGGGCGCAAATATTGACTACGCCATTGTCATCGCCAACCGCTATGTGGAGCTGAAACAGACCATGTCCCTCAAGGATGCGGTTATCGAGTCGCTGAATGAGGCTTTCCCCACCATTATTACCTCAGGCACTATTTTGGCCTCCGCCGGCGTGGCCATCGGCCTGCTGTCCACCACAGCCTCCATCGCCTCCATCGGCGTGTGTCTGGGCCGGGGCACGTTAATCTCCATCTTCCTGGTGATGGGTATCCTTCCCCAGATTCTGCTGCTGGGCGACACCATCATTGAAAAGACTGCCTTTACCCTGAAGACCCGGCATCTCGTCCAGACCCACACCGGCAGTCTGCTGGTGGACGGCCACGTCCGGGGATACATCTCCGGCATGGTGGACGCCGATTTCAGCGGCATCCTCCATGGCAGCATCAATGCGGCGGTGGCAACGGGGGCTGTCCGGCCGGAGGAGCCGCCCCAACCAGCGGCAATCCCTGCGGGAAAGGGGGCGGATTCTCATGCGTAAACGTGTCGACCGGCTGTTCCCCATCCTTCTGGCGGTCTGGATTCTGACCTCGCTGGTCCTGCCCGCCTGGGCCACGGAGGAAAGCACTGTCACCATCTCCAACGTAGCGGACCTCCAGCGTTTCGGGAAAAACTGCGCTCTGGACACCTGGTCCCAGGGCAAGACTGTTACCCTCACCGCCGACCTGGACCTGAGCGGGGTGGATTTCACCCCCATTCCCACCTTCGGCGGCACCTTTTTAGGCCAGGGACACACCATCTCCGGGCTGTGTCTCACCTCCGCCGGTTCCACCCTGGGGTTGTTCCGCTATATCCAGCCCGGCGGGCTGGTACGGGACTTGACCGTCAAGGGTACGGTGGCCCCCGGGGGTACCCGCTCCACCGTGGGAGGCATCGTGGGCAACAACGCAGGAACCCTGCAAAGCTGTGCCTTTCACGGCGTGGTTCAGGGGGATGCCACCGTGGGCGGCATCGCCGGATACAACAGCATCACCGGTGAGATTACCGGTTGTTCCGTCTCCGGTTCTGTCAGCGGCAAGAATATCACCGGCGGCATTGCGGGCCGGAATTTGGGGTTGCTGCTCAAATGTGAAAGCAGCGCCGGAGTGAATCTGACCCGGAAGGAAACCAATGTGGACCTGATGGACGCGGATGCGGCTGCCATCCTGGAGGAGCAGGCCGCGGCGGACGACGAAACCTACCACCTGCTGGACGGCTGCTTTGATACCGGTGGCATCGTGGGCTATTCCAGCGGCGTGGTGCAGAGCTGCGTCAATCGCGGCACGGTGGGCTACCCCCATGTGGGGTACAACACCGGCGGCATCGCCGGGCGGCAGGACGGCTATCTGTCCGGCTGTACCAACAGCGGCACCGTCTACGGACGGAAGGACGTGGGCGGCATTGTGGGCCAGGCGGAGCCCTATGTGCTTGTGGACCCTGGCCGGGACACGCTGGAGCAGCTGCGCCAGGAGCTGAACACCCTGGAAAACCTGATTAACCGCGCGCTGGACGACGCGGAGCGCACCGGAGACAGCGTCTCCGCCCAGCTCAGCGCCATGGGAGACTACGCCGGCAGCGCCAAGGACAGCACCAAGGAGCTGCTGGACCGGGTTTCCGATTTTACCGACGAGAACATCGGCACCATCAACACCCTGACCGCCGACATCACCGGCGCGCTGGACAAAATTTCTCCCGCCCTGGACGATCTGTCCGACGTGGGCGGGCGGCTGGAGCGCCTGTCCCGCCAGCTGGGGGACGCTTTGGATTCTCTGGGCGGCGCGGTGGACACCGGCGATCGGGCCGCGCGGGACCTGCGTCTCGCGGTGGAGAAGCTGCGGCAGTCCGCCTCCGGGCTGACCACGGCGGTAAGCCGGCTGGAACGCGCGCTGGACGCCTTTCAAGGCTTTCTGGATTTGGGAAGCGGCTCCATCTCCGTCAGCTCTCTTCTGGCGGCGCGGGAGGAGCTGCGTCAGGCATTCCGCGCCCTGCGGGGAGTGGGGGATGATCTGGATGATGCCCTGTCTCAGCTCCAGCAGGCCCTGAGCCGCTCCGGCGCTCTGTCCAGCCAGCTGGGAGACGCCCTGGATACACTGGAGGAGGCCTCTGACACCTCCGCCGTCATCGGGCGGCTGCTGCGCCGGGCGCTGGATACCATTGGCGATGCGGTGGATACGCTCACCGAGGACGGTCCTGCGGAGTTCACCCCCCTGGGGGAGGACTTCCGGCAGGCCGGCGACAGCCTTTATGATGCCATGAGCGGCCTGCTGGAGGAGATGGACGGGCTGAACAGCGCCCTTCAGACCGGGAACGGCACCCTGACCGCCGACCTGCGGGCCATCAACCGGCAGTTTAACGCGGTATTCACCCTTCTGCTGGACGCAATGGATGACGCCAGGGACACCGCTGAAGGCGGCCTGGAGGGCATCATTCAGGACACCTCCGATGAGGACATCTCCGCCACCCGGGAGGGCAAGGTGGCGGACTGCTCCAACCTGGGAACCGTGGAGGGAGACCGCAACGTGGGCGGCATTGCCGGTGCCGTGGCCATTGAATTCGACCTGGACCCGGAGGACGACACGACCGGCCGGTTCTCCTTTGGCAGCAGCTACGAGACCAAGGCGGTGCTGATGAACTGCGTCAATCGTGGGGCCGTCACCGGCAAGAAGGACTGCGTGGGCGGTCTGGCGGGGCGCATGGACCTGGGTACTGCCTTGGAGTGCCAGAATTACGGCCCGGTAGCCAGCACCGGCGGGAACTATGTGGGGGGTGTGGCCGGCTATGCGGACGCCTCCATCCGTAGCTGCCATGTCAAGAGCACCCTGTCCGGAGAGAATTACGTCGGCGGCATTGCCGGCTGGGCCAGCCGTCTGCGGGACTGCCGTGCCATCGTCACAATCGAGGAAGGCACGGAGTATCTGGGAGCCATTGCCGGCGGCATAGAGACGGATGGGGCGCTGTCCGGCAATCTCTTTGTAGACACCGGCACCGCCGGGGTGGACGGCGTCAGCTACGCGGGGCGGGCCGAGCCCATCCCCTTTAACGCGCTGAGCCAGCTGCCCGATATTCCGCCAGAGTTCACCGCCTTTACGCTGACTCTGGTGGCGGAGGAAAAAACGGTGGCGCAGATTCCCTTCCTCTACGGGGAGGACCTGTCCAGGCTCGACCTGCCCCCTGTGCCAGAGCTGGAGGGCAATTACGGCGTCTGGCCGGAGTTTGATGTCTCCGGCCTGCGCTCCGACCTGACCGTGAACGCGGTCTATACCCCTTGGGTTACTGTGGTGGCCAGCCGGGAGCTGTCCGGAAAGCTGGCCCTGGCCCTGGCGGAGGGACAGTTTACCGGGGACGCCGTTCTCCATGTGACAGACAGCGTCCAGGTTCCGCCCCAGGAGGCGGGGGAGCAGGCCGTCGTGTGGGACGTCGTTCTCGCTGGAGCGGAGCCAGAGGATTCCGTTCCTTTGCGGCTGTTAAGCCCTGACAGCGGTACCCATGTCTGGCAGTATCAGAACGGCCAGTGGCAACAGGTGGAAGCCGTCCAAAACGGACAGTATCTATTGCTGACCATGACCGGAACCCAGGGCACTTTCTGTATCCAATCTACTCGGAGCGCCCTGTGGCTGATCCCCGCTGTCGTGGGCGGTTTGGCTGCCTTGGCAGCACTCGTGCTGATTGCCGGCAAACACAAGAGAAAGGCCGCCAAGGCTCAGAAAGGAAAAGAGGAGCCAGCATCGAAATAAAATGCCCCGCTCGCTGGATAGACTTATTTCATCCGGCAAATCGAATCCCGGCAAAAAGAGCAGGGGCGCAGTACCGGCCTGGACCATATTCTGCCGCTATAGACTCAAAGCCGCCGTATCACGGAGAAACGTGATACGGCGGGTGTTCGTACTCTGAATCCACTATATTCCAGCCACCGCGCGGCGCAGAGAGCCAGGCAGACGGGACCGATGGCACACACTTGCTTGGTAAACTTCTAATAAGCACAAAGATGGGCTGTGGATAATTTATAAATCCATAACCCATCTTGCGCTTTTGCACTACGAATTGTCAGCCAACAGTCTCCTTGCGTGAGTTCCTTACCACTATTAACGCAACGGGTTGGCGGTTTTTCCAACTTTACCGCCATGATGTACAGCCATGGTTATTCCTCCTCTTGTGGCTTATGCAATTTCCGAAATTAAACGACCATAGACAGCCTGGTCAAGGTCGTTATCGTCCATACAACCAGCAGAGCGGTTATAATACTTCGGTATACGGGTATGATAGTCGCTTAAGGCATCTGGATGTCTTTGCGTGTACTCGATGACTTTGGCATATTCCCAGTGCTCGAAATCACGCTCCATGTTTTTCCAGACGTCTATTTTGGCAAGGTTCTCATATCCTGGTTCCATCTTCATCCGTTCGATGATAACACCATATAGGTATTGATGAGCTTTAAAGAGAAAGTTTTTTCGCACCCACCATTTTGGGACGAGCAGAATTTTTTGTCCGGTGACCGTCCAATATGGCTGCTCAGTTTCGACCCAAGAGTGAGCATGTAAATCCCAGGACTTAATTATATGCTTGCTAGTGGGCGTTTTATCATAAGTGCGCATAAGTTCGGCAGTGAACTGGCTGAGAGGAAGTCTCAAAATATTTGTCAAAAGATCACTCATGCAGTCCTCTGCAAAGTCTTCAACAAAAATGGATATATCTTGTATCCGGGAAATGGATGGGATGTTGTTCGCCAACTTACACAGACCGCTCAGACTGTCCCGCATACCGTGTGGTGTCTTACCTTTCCCGTTATAGCCTGTGCCATATCCAAGCTTGGTGTCATTGATTTCATGCGCTTCGTCAAAGACAGCGGTACAGCCCCAATGTCCATGCCGCATATCCCAATACAGTTTATCTTCGAAATCGGATATAAGTGCGGCAGCATATCTGCTGAAATCATCTTGACTTCGTTCAATCAGGCAGGGGTCAAGAAACAGTCTGGTATCGCTGCGGGTTGTAATGTCGACAAAGGGAAAATGCGAATGACCAGGTGGAAGGCCCAAATGGGCGGAAATATGCATTAAATCGTACTCCTTTGCAAATAAAATATCTATCGTCAACACACAGTAAAGGAAACGCTCCTTGTTTCACCTCTTTTCGGACGACAGATTTTACTTGCAATCGGCTGCGAATCATGGTAAACTCAATTTGCCACAATCGATGAAGTACCATTCGCTGTGCTTTGTCGCCTAAGAGCGCCGGGGGACCCCGTCGTTTTTTCGTTGCCTAAGCCTGCGTA
>OFFT01001757.1_pt1 | contig 12438 bp, 14 predicted proteins | sample 1521581 | NCBI WGS metagenome assembly OFFT01 (sample SAMEA3504084, study PRJEB24116) | mouse gut metagenome | biome: mouse gut; feature: mouse-associated habitat; material: faeces | place: Denmark | collected 2011
CTGTCAGGACAGAGGAAGGGAATGTATTTGAAATCGTATGCCGGCAGGCAGCGGGAAAGGGGGACGGATGGATGACCGCAAGCTGACTGTATGTAACGGGCGCGGCAATTATAAAAAGGCTCCGCCACAGATTCTTTTACAAGGCAGATGGCTGGAACAGACCGGATTTTCCGCCGGGGACAAAATCATCGTGAAATGCCAGCAGGGACAGCTTATCATCACAAAGAACGGAACAAAGAAAGATTCAGAGGAATAAAATTTTCTGTCAATCTCGGAAACCTCCTAACGGCGCAAAATGCGCCGCCCCTCTCCTGCGCGGATGTGCAGGAGGAAGCGACCGCAGGGAGCGCAAAGCCACGCCGATAGGCGTGTTCGGCCGGACACGCAGGCGGACGCCTGGGGCTTGGGGGAACCCCAACAAGCGAGCCGGAATATCCCAAAAGGATATTCCGGCTCATTGCTTGCCTACGTTAGCAAAACCTTTTACCTGCTACATTCGGTTCTTATCACCCCACTCACACATTCCATCCAGAAGAGGAATTAAGGATTTACCACGTTCTGTCAGGCTATACTCCACTTTTGGAGGAATTTGTGGGTATTCCTCCCGGTGGACTAAGTGATCCGCTTCCAATTCTTTCAGTGTGGTGCTTAATGTCTTGTAGGAAATCTCACCGATATATTTTTTCATTTCATTAAACCGAACCACGCCGAACTCCATCAGCGTATAGAGGATTGTCATTTTATATTTTCCGTTGATCAGGGATAGGGTATAGCTAAACCCAGTATCACTCAGATTTTCTGCCGATATACATCTCTTATCCATGTTACACTCTCCTTTGGGTAAGTATATGAAATTCTTGTAAGTATCGCACTTGAATGTGCGTACTTGTTTTTGGTTTCATTCACGCTATAATTATAATATCGACAGCGGGAAAAGTCAATCCCGCAGCAAAGGAGGTATATTTGTGCAAAGTTATCCGTACTTAGGCAAGCCGCTTCATATTGGGAAACTGACGATAAAGAATCGGTTTTGTATGGCTCCCATTGGCGGAGGGCAGCACCATCTGCCGAGCGGCGGATTGAAAGACGAAACCATTCAATATCTGGTTGAACGGGCAAAAGGTGGTTTCGGTCTGATTTTTACTGGCGCACTGGCAGCGGATCATCTCGTTGATCCTTATACCGGGGTAGGCCCGTCTATTCTGCAAAACCCGGAAGCATTTAAGATGACAGCGACAGAACTGAATGAACGGGCTGGCGCTTATGGAACAAAGATTTTCGCTCAGATTACAATGGGACTTGGACGCAATTATCCGGGACTTCCGGCTCCGTCCTCGGTTCATGTGTTCCGGCATCCTGGCGTTAATTCCCCGGAACTGACACGGGATCAGATTAAATCGAAAATTGAATCCGTGGTTAAGTCAGCAAAAATCGCAAAAGATTCCGGCTTTGCCGGTGTGGAGGTACACTCCATCCATTGGGGGTATCTGCTGGATCAATTCGCACTGTCCATGATGAACTATCGGACGGATGAATATGGCGGCAGCTTGGAGAACCGGCTCCGGGCGGCAAGAGAAATTTTGGAGGGTATCAAGCAGGAATGTGGCAGCGATTTTCCAGTCAGTATGCGGCTTGGATTAAAGACCTTTGTAAAAGAATTTGAGCAGGCGACATTGACCGGCGAAAAAGAAATCGGACGCACCATAGAGGAAGGCGTTGAGATTGCAAAGCTGCTGGAATCCTATGGATATGATTGTCTGAATGTAGACACTGGCATTTATGATTCATTCTATTATGCCTGTCCGCCCATGTATATGCCGAAAGGCTATCTGGTGGAGCTGGCAGCGAAGGCAAAAGCAGCGGTAAACATTCCGATTCTGGCGGGCGGTAGAATGAATGACCCGGAGATTGCGGAAGCAGCAATCCGGGACGGCAAGATTGACGCCGTGGTAATGGGCCGTGCGGCTTTGGCAGACCCGGAATATCCGAACAAGGTTCTAACTGGACATACGGAAAAAATCCGTCCATGTATTGCCTGCAATCAGGGCTGTATTACAAGATTGCAACAGGGTAAGCAGCCCACCTGTGCGGTCAATCCGGTGGCAATGCGGGAAATGCGTTTTGCCATGCGTCCAGTTGTTCAGGTGAAAAAAGTTATCGTGGTCGGCGGCGGTGTTGCCGGCATGGAAGCTGCTCGGACAGCAGCACTTCGTGGACATAAGGTTTCCCTCTATGAGAAGAACAGAGAATTGGGCGGCAACCTGATCCCTGGTGGCTCTCACAACTTCAAAAAAGAAGTACGGCAACTGAACGCCTGGTATCAGAATGAGTTGAACCATTTACCCGTAGAATTGCATATGGGCGAAGCCATTACCGCAGAACAGCTTCGGGAAATGAACGCTGATGTGATCATCCTTGCAATAGGTTCTGTTCCTGTCATTCCGAGGGTGCCGGGGATTGACGATCCGAAAGTCCTTGGCTGCATGGAAGCTTTTGCCCAGACGGAAAAGGTCGGACAGAATGTGGTAGTTATTGGTGGTGGTCTAGTAGGCTGCGAAATGGCTCTGGATTACGCTCAGGCAGGAAAGAATGTCACAGTTGTGGAAGCATTGCCCAAAATCTTATCAGCGGGAATCCCATCCCCGATTCCAAATGGGCAGATGATTCCTGATTTATTCGAGTATCACCATGTAAATGTGCTGGAAGGCCACAAACTTTCTGCTGTGGAGGATGGCAAGGTAATCCTGGAGCATGACGGCCAGAAAAAGACACTAGAAGCAGATTCGGTTGTAATCGCTGTTGGATTCCGTCCGGCTCCGTCAATGGCACAGGAACTTACAGGCAGCGGCGCAGTGGTCTATGATATTGGCGACGGTCATCAAGTCAGCACAATCCTCCATGCCGTTTGGGATGGCTACGAGATAGGAAACAACATTTAGCATGGCAGTAAAGCGAAACGCTTTATTTAATAAAAACTAAATTTTCAAGGAGGCTAATATTATGAGAGCAGAATTAAAGGAATATCAGGCTGTTGAAGCAGCCGCTATGAAGTTTGTCAAGAGCGTTGCCGAGGGCAATAGCACCTATGCAAAGGAACTGTTTACGGACGAAGCTGTCCTGTTTGGTTATTTGGACGGTAAACTGGAGCATGGCTCGATTGAGCAGTTCTATCACAATGTGGATACGGTTCCCGGTGGTGACAATTTTAAGGCTCGCGTAGATGTTCTGCTGGTGGAGGAATCGCTGGCGGTAGTACGCGTACTGGAAGAAGGCTGGGGTAATCGGATTGACTTTACGGATGTCCTGTTGCTGTTGAAAATGAATGGTGAGTGGAAGTGCGTGGCGAAAGCATACAATCAGAACTCCAACACCATTCAGGAATAATCTGAGGTTGACGTACCGATCAAAAAGCAGTTAGATGGCACCCATAAGGAGAATCACATATGAATAAAAAAATTGTCGTGATTACGGGAAGTCCCCGTAAAAACGGAAACAGCTTCGCAATGACCGACGCCTTTATTCGTGCAGCGGAGCAGAAAGGTCACAGCGTCACGCGCTTTGACGCCGCCATGATGAATCTAAGTGGGTGCCATGCTTGTGAAACTTGTTTTAAGACCGGGAAAGCCTGCTCCTTTGATGATGATTTTAACACAGTTGCTCCGGCGATTCTGGAAGCAGATGCCGTTATTTTTTCCATGCCGGTGTATTGGTACTCCATTCCGGGGCAAATCAAAAATCTCATTGATAAGCTGTATTCCTTTTTCGTTGTGAACAAAGACATTTCCGGCAAAGAGTGTGGCCTAATTGCCTGCTGTGAGGAAGAAGATTTGTCTATTATGGACGGTGTTCGTGTTCCGATGGAGCGTACAGCGGCTTTACTGAGATGGCGCATGATAGGCGAAGTGCTGATTCCCGGTGTTTTGAATACTGGTGATATTGATAAAACGGACGGATGCCGTCAGGCGGCGGAACTTGCAGAAAAAATCTAACATGTATGGAGAATGGTTATGAGTAAAAAAATAGTGATCTTAAACGGCAGTCCCCGCAGGAACGGCAACACGGCGGGGCTGGTGAAAGAATTTACCAAAGGAGCGCAGGAAGCCGGACATACGGTTACGGAGTTTTTCCTTTCCGGAATGGATATTCACGGCTGTAAAGGGTGTTTTGGCGGTCACAGCAGCAAAGAATGTCCCTGCGTCCAGCAGGACGATATGAACCAGATTTATCCGGCAGTCAGGGAGTGCGATGTGATCGTACTGGCAACCCCGCTGTACTACTGGAACATGAGCGGTCAAATCCGCACAGCCATTGATCGGCTGTTTGCACTGGAAGAAGGCGACGGAAATCTCTTGCGTGGACACGGTAGATCGTCCGCCCTGCTGATGGCGGCAGAGGGGCACGGCTTTGAAGATGTTCTGCAATACTACAACAATTTGTTGGGACACTTGAAATGGCAAAACCTTGGTCAAGTACTGGCTGGCGGCAACGGTGATATTGGCGACATTAAGGGTAAGCCGGAACTTGAGCAGGCTTATGCGTTGGGTAAATCAATTTAATCATAAAGAGCAAAAAGGAAACAAATAAAATGGAAAAAATCAAATTAGCACAGGCATCTCACCTGACCTCTCCAAACCCCGTTACTGTTGTCTGCACCGAAAAGCCGGATGGCAGCACCAATCTTGCTACGGTATCATGGTGGACGTACCTGTCCTTTAATCCCAACATGATTGCCTTTGCAATGGCAAAAACTTCTTACAGCGGGGAGCGTGTCCGTGAAACCGGCAATGTTATTGTAACGGTTCCCGGTGCTGAAATAGCGGACGCTGTAATGGGCTGCGGCAGCACGACCGGCAGAAATACTGATAAGGTCGCCAAATTCGGCATTGAACTTGCCAGCGTAGAGGGAAGCAAGATTCAGATTCCGGCATACAGCCGGGTGGCAATTCAGTGCCACATGAAAGAATACCATGAAACCGGCGACCACTATCTGTATATCTGCGAGGTAGGGCAGGTGTACGGCAACGAAGCAGAGGAAGCGCTCTTTGCATGGAGTGGCTATTCTCAACTTCGCCCTGCAAAGTAAAGGAGGGCAGATATGGACTTTTTAGAACTGGCAGCAGACCGTTATTCTGTCCGCTCCTATTCTGACCGTCCGATTGAGCCGAGAAAAATGGAACGAATTTTGAAAGCTGGATAGCTTGCGCCCACAGCAGTGAATTTTCAGTTGCAGAAAATCTATGTACTGAAAAGTCCGGAAGCCATCGGAAAAATTCGTTCCCTTACCCGGTTTGCCTATGACGCGCCGGTGGTTCTGTTGGTATGTGCAGATAAAACGAAAGTCTGGCGAAGTCCATCTGAGCGCGGATATGATATCGGTGAAATGGATGCCAGCATTGTCTGCACACACATGATGCTAGAAGCATGGGAGTTAGGAATCGGTTCTGCTTGGGTGCGCGGATTTGATTCGCAGCAGATGGCAAAGGCATTTGATCTGCCGGAGCAGGTACAGCCGATCTGCCTGCTTCCTATCGGCTATCCATCTGATAAATCGGTTCCTTATGAGGAATGGCACAGTACGTTCCGCCCACTCAGTGAAACCGTGGAAGAACGATAATGAGGAAAATACATTAGAAATCACAAAAGCAACGACAATGGGCCAGATTCTTGATTATGACCTGGGGATTGCTGATGTTCTGGTGAAAGTCGGAATGCACTGTGTCGGATGCCCATCCTCCATCCATGAGTCGCTGGAGGAAGCTTGTCAAGTGTATGGGCTGGACGTAGACAGAGTATTGCAATCTATCCATCAGTATCTGCAAGAAAGGACGACGTAAAAAAGTTGTTTCCACCCATATCAAAAAATTATCGGAGGTAACTATTATGAACGCATCTGTTAAAGACTACGAGGAGATCATGACTGTCATTACCACCTATCTTAAGGGTGGTAACAAAAACAGTGCTGCAATGAAACCCGCTTTTCATCCGAACGCTATTGTTAATGCACAGCCTGCTCAGACACTATTCGATGCGGTAGATGAAGCTGGCGAAACGCAGGCAATAGGACGCATTGACATTCTGGACATTGTAAAAGACATTGCCTGCGCCCGTGTAGTGATGGAGGGCTGGCACGGTATGAATTTTGTGGATTTTCACCATCTGATGAAAACTGAGGATGGCTGGAAGATTGTTTCCAAGATTTATACACAAATTTAAGCATAGGCAAAATTGGCGGGCTAAAGGACGGTACAAATCAGCCCGTCGTATGTTGATTATGAATTTCTATGATCCTTTTGCAGAATGGGTGGTGATTTAAAATCGGAAAACGAATATTGGTTGCGGACGATAATTTGGCGTTTATTTTAGCGATTCAAAATATAATGCAAAATGATTGTGTTAATGTTATCTGTACACAGTTTATCGAAAAAGCATTAGAAATTTTTACAAAAAATGAATATTGTCTTGTTATCATCTCTATCCAACCGACCATAAGTCGTGATATGTCGATGCTCCGCATGATACGGGAAAGCAAATCTGTCCCTATAATAGTACTCACACAAAATTTGAGTTTATCGGAAAAAATCGCCCTATTCCACGCCGGAGCCAATGTCTGTTTGGAAAAACCTATAGACGTAACACTTTGTGCAGCGCAGGCTTGCTCATTGATTCATCTATACTTGAATGCAAAAGAAGATAATTGTGAACGGTATCCATTAATTTTTAGCACAGAATTGATTATTAACCCCATATATCGTCAAGTAATCATAGATGGTGAACTACTTGATTTAACACGTACAGAATTTGATTTGTTACTATATATGGCAAGCCATCCTAATCAGATTTTTACCCGCCAGCAACTTTACCGACAAGTATGGGGTGATGATTTAGGTATTAGCGGGGAAAATACGGTTCGCGCCCATATAGGGAACCTTTATAAAAAATTGGCGGATATTGGCAAAACCTATATCCAAAACACCAGAGGGGTCGGCTATAAATTTGTTCCTCCTGCTGGTAAAAAATAAAATAGAACAGTGTATCATTCAAACGTCAGGGCAGCTTGCCTTGGCGTTTTTTTTAGTATGACGGGCATGCCGTCAGTCTGTGGTGAAAGTCCACAAGGGACGTAGTCGCCGACAAACCCCAAAGCGACTCCCAAGGTTCACACCGTGAGGTGCGGGCGCGAAGAAGGGATAGCGAAATCGTAGCCTGACGAACAGAAATCTGATATAAGGCGTACATGGCGGATAAGCTGGCTAGAGACAGCGAAGTCCAAAAGGCGACCGTAACCCATGTGCGTAAATCAGGCAGGTAGACGAGGAAAGACTGGGAGGCTTATCCCGTGAGGTCTCACAGACGGTTTCATTTGCCGTAGTAACAACGAACTGTGAGAAGTCAGCAGAAGCCGTAGTAGGCAGAGCCTTGAGACAGGTACTGCCAAAGGGTTGAACAACGTAACCGTGTAATCAAATGTATGCTTCATGGAATACCTGACAGCAGGAAGTGCGAAACGTAAATGAGCGGGTACTGCACCACTTAGGGCGAATCCATGAAAACGGAAAGGAGAAAGCACACAAAGCAATGTCAGAACTGTTAGAAAAGATACTATCCCAAAACAACATGAATGCCGCCTACAAGAAAGTCTGTGCCAATAAAGGAGCAGGCGGCGTAGACAATGTGACGGTAGAAGAACTCGGCGATTACATCAAAGAGAACTGGGAAAGTATCAGGGAGCAAATCAGGCGCAGGGAATACAAACCCCAGCCGGTCAGGAGGGTAGAGATACCCAAGCCGGACGGAGGAGTGAGAAAACTGGGAATCCCAACCGTAATGGACAGGGTAATCCAGCAAGGCATCGTGCAAGTGATAAGTCCTATGTGTGAGCCTATGTTTTCGGAGTGGAGTTATGGCTTCAGACCGAACAGAAGCTGTGAGATGGCTATCAGACAATTACTTGTATATCTGAATGAGGGATATGAGTGGATAGTGGATATCGACTTGGAGAGATTTTTCGATAACGTACCACAGGACAGACTAATGAGTCTTGTTCACGACATCATCAACGATGGTGATACAGAGTCGCTTATCCGCAAATACCTAAAAGCAGGAGTCATGTCGCGGCAGGGATATGAAGAAACAAAGCTGGGCACACCGCAGGGAGGCAACTTGTCACCGCTCTTGTCAAACATCATGCTGAATGAACTGGACAAAGAACTGGGAGCAAGGGGACTACGATTCACAAGATATGCGGATGACTGTGTGATAGCAGTGAGCAGCGAATCAAGTGCTAAGAGGGTCATGAGGACAGTGGCGGATTGGATTCAGAGGAAACTGGGATTAAAGGTCAACATGACAAAGACCCATATCACAAGACCGCAGAAGCTGAAATATCTGGGATTTGGATTCTACAAGGACAGCAGGGAAAAACAATGGAAATGCAGACCACATCAGGACTCTGTGAAGAAATTCAAGAGGAAGCTGAAAGAACTGACTTGTAGGAAAATGCCCGGAACAGTCACAGGCAAGATTGTGCAAATCAATCAGGTGACAAGAGGGTGGATAAACTACTATGCCCTCGGATCCATGAAAACAGCAATGACAGAGATTGACGCACATTTAAGGACAAGACTCAGAATCATTATTTGGAAACAGTGGAAAGTGCCGAAGAAACGACAGTGGGGATTGCAAAAGCTTGGGATAGGCAAAGACCTGGCACGACTGACAGCGTATTGCGGCGACCGATACTACTGGGTTGCCACAAAGACATGTGTGGTCAGGGCAATCTCTAAAGACGTATTTGCTAAGGCGGGACTTATAAGCTGTCTTGATTATTATAATGAGCATCATGCTTTGAAGTTATGTTGAACCGCCGTATGCCGAACGGCATGTACTGGTGGTGTGAGAGGGGGATTAAATTCCCCCTACTCGATTGTTTTGGTGAAAAAATTGCACAAGTTTGGCTGTGATTTTTCGTAAATATTTTTTTCTAAAGGGCAGGAAAGACTTGCCCTTTAATTTTTAAACTATATCCAGAAGCCGGCCCATAAAATTCTGTCCCGCACCTGAATGTGATTTTAAGCCATCTTCTAAAAAAGATTGCAGGCTTCAAACCAATGTGGGCGAGCGCGGCGCGTTCACATGAAGCATTCCAAAATCAAATCGCGCGCGGCGCGTTCTGATTTTCAAAAAAAGAAACCATGATAAGGAGTGATACCCATGAGCGATTATATGACCATCCAAACCACGCTGCCGCCCTATCTTCCCTATCCCCGTTTCCTGCTGGATACGGCTCTTTCGCAGACCGCAAAAGTAATTTACGCGGTCCTGCTTGACCGTGCCACGCTTTCCCAGGCAAACGGCTGGGTAGACCACAGCGGCAGGCTGTACCTGATATTCCCGATTGCGGGGATTGCCAGTACGATTGGCAAAAGCATTTCCACTGTCAAAGACGCGCTGAACGAACTGGAAAGAGCGGAATTGGTTGAGCGGAAACGGCGCGGGCTTTCCATGCCAAACCGTATTTACATGAAGCTGCCCAGCGGTCAGAAATCCGGCTTTCAGCAGGCTGGAAAACTATCCGTCCAAGAGCCGGAAAACGCCCCTTTAGAGGGTGGAGGAACCGGCTTTCAGACAGCCGGGAAAGCAGCCACTAACAACCTGAGTAAGAACCACCTGAATAAGAGCAACCTGAAAGGAGCGAGTGCGCGTCCGTATGGCAGATACCAGAATGTATTTTTGTCAGATGCGGAACTGGCAGAGCTGCAGGCAGACTTCCCCGCTGTCTGGCAGGAGTACATTGAGAAGCTGTCTGCATATATGGAATCTACCGGCAAGGCTTACCGAAGCCACGCTGTTACAATCCGCCGGTGGGTATCGAAGGATGAACGGAAAGCCACAGCCGCCAGAAAGAGGGACTACACCGCCAGCGAGGAGGACACCGTATGATACCGATTACTGCTGAAATCCGCGCTATGATTGACAAAGCTGCCAGCAGCCTGACAGTTGGGGAGGATGAATACACAGACCCTGCTGACGGCCTGCTCCACTGCCGTGCCTGCGGCCATCCGCGCCAGGCTGTAGTGGAAGCGCCGTTTTTGAACCGGGTAATCTTCCCCCGCTGCGCCTGCCCCTGCGAGGTGGAAAAGCGACAGCGCAGGGAAGAAGCACGGATACGCCAGGAACGGTTAGAGCGAATCAAAAGGCGCAGATCGCAGGGGCTGCAGGCCCGTTATCTGTACGATTACACGTTTGCAAATGACAGCGGCGAAAATCCGGCTATGGACAAAATCCGCGCCTATGTGGAGGGCTGGCAAACAGCACGGGAGCGCAATGTGGGTCTGCTGCTGTTCGGGGACGTTGGCACGGGGAAATCATTCGCGGCGGGGTGCATCGCAAATGCCCTGCTGGAGCAGGATATACCGGTACTCATGACGAATTTCTCCACCATCCTCAACCGCCTGTGTCATATCATAAATATCTATGTAATCGCCAAAAACCTCGACTGTAGATTTATCATCAAAATCAATCGGTGTTCCAGTAAATCCTATAAAAGTGGCATTGGGAAGTAAGTCACGCACATATTTTGCCATTCCATACTTCCACTCACCAGTATCCCTGTCCAACTTGCCATCAAGTCCGTACTGCGACCTATGCGCCTCATCAGCTATGAAGATAATATTGCTCCGCTCGCTTAAAACTTCACTACTTTCTTCAAACTTTTGAATAGTAGTAAATATAATTCCACCTGCCTTAACCCGCAACCAATCTTTCAAATTTATCCAACTCTGCGCTTGCTTTGGTGTCTGTCGCAACAATAATTTTGAACTGGAACAGAACGTGCCAAAAAGCTGATTATCCAGATCATTACGGTCTGTGAGAACAACGATAGTGGGATTGTTAAACTCAGGATTGCCGACAATACATCCCGTATAAAACACCATAGACAAGCTTTTGCCGCTCCCCTGCGTATGCCATACTACGCCAACCTTCCGACTGTTTTCATCCAATGATTTCTTGGTGCGCTCAACCGCTTTTTTGACTGCAAAATACTGATGATATCCCGCCATAATTTTCATTGTCTTTCCTTTGCTGTCTTGAAACACAATAAAATTACGGAGGATGTCCAGTATCCTTTCCTTCGGAAATACTCCATTAATAAGCGTTGTAAAATAATTTACCCCTGATTCTTCAGGTCTTTCCCCATTCTCTGATTTCCATGTCATGTATCTTGTAAAATCAGAAGTTATTGTTCCCACTCTTGTATCCAAGCCATCGCTAATGACATTAAAGGCGTTATAATAAAACAGTGTGGGAATATCCAACTGATAATTTTTTATCTGTTTATAGGCATCCTCTATCGTGGTATCAGCATTTACCATATTTTTTAATTCAAAAAGCACCATAGGAATACCATTAATAAAAACGAGTACATCCGGTCTTTTGTTCTTGTATTCTATGATGGTATACTGATTGATAACCTTAAAATCATTTGCTTCCGGATTTTCAAAATCAATCAGATGAACTGTAAATGTTGCTGGCTCACCATTCACTCGGTAAGGAATCGGTACTCCTTCAACTAAATATTTATGGAAAGCAGCATTCATATCTTCTAACTTAAGCAATCCGAGATTTTTTATTGTTTTATAGGTTTCTTCTATTATCTCTATTGTAATGCCTTGATTAATTTTTAACATAGCGGAATTAAAATAATCCTTAAGAATTACTTCATGGTAATCTCTGTCAATGTTCGGTCCATAGAGATACTCATATCCTTTTTCCTCTAGTTCTGATATGATAACCTGTTCTAATGTATTTTCATTAATTGGCATAAATCAGCAATCCTTCCTTTTATTTTTTCTTTGACATACGCCAAAAAGCGATTTCTATCTGCAAATGTAAATACCAGTCGTCTAATGAATAATCAAATTCTATTTCGTTCTTAAAGCATGGCTCTATTATTTTCAATTGTATTCTTGCCCATTCCGAATTTGTAGTCTTAAACCTACCATCAATTTGTCTTGCAACATCCATCATTTCTTCTTCCGATAAATTAGCTTTTTGTGCTTCTGAAATAATAAAAAGCATTAAACTTATCCTGTCACTTGTAAAAGACACTCCGCCTTGTTCAATTAACTTATACGCCTCTTCGTCGGGCATACTCGCAAATTTATCCTCAAGATATTGCAGTTTTTCTAATGCATACCCATTAGAAATAAAATCTATACGATACTGAATCGGATATTTATTAAAACAATCCTCTATACTCATTCCTTGCAATTTATTATGTATTTCTTTTATTCCAGCTTTCATTGCTTCCTGATATTCCTGTAACTCTACCTGCATCTTTTTATCAGCAAAGTGAGCTTTCATAACAGCAATCCATTCTTTAACATGAAAATCTTCTTTGTTGCCGGTCCTCTCAGCTATTGCATCTTTGAGTGAAAA
>OFFT01001761.1_pt1 | contig 12404 bp, 13 predicted proteins | sample 1521581 | NCBI WGS metagenome assembly OFFT01 (sample SAMEA3504084, study PRJEB24116) | mouse gut metagenome | biome: mouse gut; feature: mouse-associated habitat; material: faeces | place: Denmark | collected 2011
TCGCTCCTCTATGGGCGTTCGGAGGCGGTCACTGGCCGCACGTCAGAACCGTGTACGCCACCGGCTCTCCATCCAGACAGAGCTCCAGCCCCTCCTCCCCGGGCGCTGACAGCAGGAGCCTGCCCCGGTCCTTCTTCTGAAACCGGACCACATTCCCCCGCCATCCCTCCTCCGTCAGCGCGGGCTGATAGCCAAAGCTCCAGGCAAAGCCGTTGCAGGAGATATACTGCCGTCCATCATAGGGGATCACGTACCACTCCCGAATGCCGCAGCCCCGCATGGCCTCCTGGACCGCCTCCGGCAGGTCCTCCACGGTCAGGCTGACCACCCCCTCCCCGCCGGAGGTCACCGCGATCTTTCCGGTCACATCCGTCAGGGGCCCGTCCGTGGCCCGGACATACAGGGCGTACCGCCCGGGCTCCACCGGGGAGCTCTCCTCCATCGTGAAGCTGGCGGCGCACCGCAGATCCTCACTCCCCTGCCGCCTGTTGGATACGGAGAAATAGCGGATGTTGAGGGACGTATCTCCAGGCTTGGCAAAGCCCACCTCCAGCCCCCTCCCGGCGTCCGCCGACAGGTCATAATTGACCTGATCCCCGCAGGAGAGCTGGTACTCCCCCAGCCAGACAATCTCTCCGCCCTTCACGCTGTCGATCTCTACGGGCAGAGCGTTCTCCTCATCGGCGGACAGGGGCTCCGGTTCGTCCCAATCCTCCCAATCGCCCCAATCGTCATCGTCGTCCCAGTCCTCCAGCAGCTCCGCCGCCGCCTCTTGGGACATGAGGCCCACAGACAGGATCTGGTCATCCCCGTCCCGGACCACCTCCACGTCCACCCCCACCGGGCCGTCCTCCGACAGGGCGCACAGGGCGATCCCCCCGCTGTGGGACAGGGAGAACCAGCGGCCCGCCTCCCCCGGGAAGAAGGGCTTCCCCCGGGGGGACCGCTCCACCGGGGGAAGGGTCCGCCAGCCCCAGCGGTCCCGGACCGCCCAGGCCAGCAGCGGCCAGGCCAGCGTCCGGCCGTCCTCCCCTCTCGTGCCGTAGACAGCCGTCATGGATTTGCCCCCTCCCCTCTTGTCCCCCCTATTATACCCAAAGGCCCGCCTTGCCGCAAGGCACAAAAGGGGGCTTTAGGACGGCCCCCGCTGTTACGCCTTCCCCGGGCACTGACGCCCGGTGTGGTCGATGGTGTAGTCCTGCCCGCAGGTTCCGTGGACGATCAGCTCCGAGATGGGCACGAAGGTATAGCCGTCCTGGAGCAGCTTCTCGATGATCCCCGGCAGGGCCTCCGGCGTGTGCTTGGCGGCGTTGTGGAACAGGACGATGGACCCCGGCTGCACCTTGCCCGTCACCCGCTTGGTGATGTCGGCGGCGGACAGGTCCTTCCAGTCCAGGCTGTCCACGTCCCACTGGATCGGCTCGATGCCCATGGAGCGCACCGCGTTGATCACGTGGTCGTCATACTCCCCGTAAGGGCACCGGAACAGGGTGGGCCGCACCCCGGTGACCTTCTCGATCTTGTCCCCGCAGGCGTTCAAGTCCTCCACGATCTCCTGGGGGGACAGCTTGTTGAAGTGGGCGTGGGTGTTGGAGTGGCTCATCACCTCATGGCCCGCGTCGAACAGGGCCTTCACCGACTCGGGGTACTTGTCCACCCACTCCCCCACCACGAAGAAGGTGGCCTTCACGCCGTACTTGGCCAGGGTGTCGATGAGCTGCTGGGTGTCCTCGTTCCCCCAGGCGGCGTCAAAGCTGATGGACACCACCTTGTAGTCCTTCTGTACGCAGTAGATGGGAAGCTGCCGGGTGGAGGCGGACGCCCCCACCACCGCCGGGTGGGTCACCACCCCGAACATCATCACCGCCGCGATGGCGAAGGCCGCCGCCGCGAACACCTTTCTCCGCAGGTAAATGATCTTGGTCCCTTTCATGTTGACCCCTCCGAGGCACAGTTTTCAATCCACTTTATGCCGGAGGGGACGGTTTCATGTTAGAACCTGTATTCACAGCCGAAGATACCGGCTGTGAATACAGGTTCTTAAAGGCCGCGCCCGCTGAAAACAGGCCCCTGTTCAGCGGACGCGGCTTCCCCCGGGGATTCCCCGGCGGGACGTTTTTTGAGCATCAGGGGGCTCAGAAGGTCAGCACATCCTGCTTCGGCTTGTCCGCCGGAGACAGGGCGGTGACGCGGAGCACCGGGCCGCTCTGCCCCTGGTACGCCTTGTGGTCCTCCAGGCGGACTACCCCGGTCACGTCCGCCCAGGAGCGGCTTTCGTAGGCGTCAAAGCCCTCCCCCCGGGCCACCAGCCCCAGGAAGGAGATGTCGTTCTCACAGCAGGTCATGGCGAAGCGGCCCAAAATCACCTCGCCGGGGTACTGGGGCAGGTGGCACACCACCGTCTTGGCCCGGATGGCCTTGCCCTCATACCGCTCCGGGTGCTCCATCACGTCCACATACCACACGCCGAAATCGTCGTCCGGTATGTCAATGATGTCCTGGTTCAGGTCGAAGGGGCACACGGTATCGTCGGCGTAGTCCTCGCTGGTGCCGTCGGTGTTCTCCAGGAAGATGCTGGCCCGGCGGTTCACCATCCGCAGGTTGCGCTGGCGCAGGGCGGCCCGGAGGGCCTCGTCGCAGCGGTTGAACACGATCATGTCCGCGTTGGTCAGCTTCTCCATCATGAGCTGGCCCAGGTTCTTGGCGTAGCTGTCGAAGGTGGACGCCTCCACCATGGTCATGATCTGGTAGAGCACCCAGTTGTCGGGCAGGGCGTCCTGGTAGAACCGCCCCAGGCTCCACATCCCGTTGAACTCCACCAGCACCTGCCGGGGGCGGTACTTCTTCTCGCAGCGTTTGAGGAAGTCCCGGGTCAGCTCCGATTCCTCCTCCACCGTCACCACCGTCACGTTGCGCAGGGCCTTGGGGTCGTACTCCTCCGTCCCCTCCTCGCAGCAGATCAGCAGGGTGGGGTCCTCCCGGGCGAAGCCGTCCTGTAGCACGCCGTTGAGGAAAGAGGTCTTGCCGCCGTCCAAAAAGCCGGCCACCAGGTAGACAGGGATTTCCATAGCCCCGCCCTCTTACAGTCCGAACAGGACAGCCAGCCCGTCCTCGTTCAGCCCCGCGCCGATGACGCACAGACGCCCGGTGTAGTCCGCGGGTCCGGTGCGCACCTCATGCTCCTCGGGCACGTAGTCGAAGTGGAGCCACGCCCCGTCCTCCCCCGGAACAATGCCCTTGGCCCGGAGGATCACGCCGCATTCTCCCTGATCCAGCTGGGACAGGATGTGCTCCAGCCCAGCTTTGGTAAAGGGCTTCACCGTCTCCCGGCCCCAGCTGGCGAACACCTCGTCGGCGTGGTGGTGGCCGTGGTGGTCATGATCGTGGTCGTGATCATGGTGGCCGTGACAGCCGCAGGAGCACTCCTCGCCGTGGTCGTGGTGGTGATCGTGGCCGTGATGATGCTCGTGGTCATGATCCTGGCAGTGCTCGTGGTGATGGTCATGATCCTCATGATCGTGGTGATGGCCGCACTCCTCATGATCATGCTCGTGGTGGTCATGATGGCAGTCCTCATGATCGTGACCGTGGTGGTGATGGTGGGCGTGGGCCGCCTCTTCCGCCTCGTGGGCCGCCCGGACGCGCTCCAGCAGCTCCTCCTCCAGGGAGGTCTTTTCGATGGCGGACAGGATGGTTTTGCCGTCCAGCTGGTCCCAGGGGGTGGTGATCAGGGCCGCGCCGGGGTTCTTCTCCCGCAGCAGGGCCGCCGCCGCTTCCAGCTTCTCCTGGCTCAGGTTCTGGGTGCGGGAGAGGATGATGGTGCCCGCGCTCTCGATCTGGTTGTTGTAGAACTCCCCGAAATTCTTCATATACACCTTCACCTTGGCGGCGTCCGCCACGGTGACGAAGCTGTTCAGTTTCAGGCTGGGGTCGTCCTGGGCGGCCTTCTCCACCGCCGCCACCACGTCGGACAGCTTGCCCACGCCGGAGGGCTCGATGAGGATTCGGTCGGGGTGGAACTGATCCTCCACCTCATGGAGGGCCTTGCCGAAGTCGCCCACCAGGGAACAGCAGATGCAGCCGGAGGACATCTCGGAGATCTCCACCCCGGCGTCCTTGAGAAAGCCGCCGTCCACGCTGATCTCGCCGAACTCGTTTTCGATCAGCACCAGCTTCTCCCCCTGGTACGCCTCCGCCAGCAGCTTTTTGATGAGGGTGGTCTTGCCCGCCCCTAAGAATCCGGACACAATGTCGATTTTTGCCATTGGAAATCAGTTCCTTTACTTTGGATTTGCCCCTATTTTATCCCTCCCTGCGGGGAAAGTCAAGGGCCGCGGGGTTCCCGCTTTCGGACAGGCGGTCGTTTTCGGCGGACAGGCGGCCGTCCACGGCGGGGGAAACTGTGGTATCCTATTCTTATCAAAGGAGGCAAGCGGTATGGGAGAAGATTCCAAGAACAGCCGGGGGAGCAGCCCCGGCTCGCGCGGGGCCTGGCTGGGCCTGCTCCTCTACGGCGGGGCGTGGCTGGGCTGTGTGCTGTGGTTCTGGCTGGGCCGCTCCAGCGGCGGCGGCTGGATCCTGTCCTACTCCATCCTGGTCCATCGGATCATACTCCCCCTGGCGGCAACAGCCGCCGCCTTCCTGCTGACCCGGGCTTGGGGGCTGACCCCCTGGCGTCTGGCGGCCATGGCGGCGGGCTTCGGCGTTCTGCACATGGCCGCCATATGGGCCACGGTGTCGCTGGCCACCCTGCTGGGGCAGGCCAACATCGCGGGCGTCGGCCTGTCCGTCCTGCTGGATGGGGCCAATCCCGCGGCGGCAGGCGGGCTTCTGGGCCGGCTGGCCCGTGAGAGGCGGGAGAAGGCGGGGCCGCGGGAACCCGATCCGCATTGACTTTTCCCCCCTGGTTTTGTATAATGTCCTCAGAAGCCCAATCCGCACACGCGCCCGCCGCGCGGGATGGAGGTACATATGAAGGGTATCATTTTGGCCGCGGGGCGGGGCACCCGCCTCTACCCCATGACCCGGCCCGTCTGCAAGCCCCTGCTCCCTGTGTACGACAAGCCGCTGATCTACTACCCCCTGTCCGTGCTCATCCAGGCGGGCATCCGGGAGGTGCTGGTGATCGTGCCCCCCGGCGAGGTGGACACCTTCTCCGCCCTGCTGGGGGACGGCTCCCAGCTGGGGATGGACATCCGGTACACCGTCCAGCCCGTGGCCCGGGGCATTGCCGACGCCCTGCTCATCGGCGGGGACTTCCTGGCGGGGGACGATGTGTGCCTGGTGCTGGGCGATAACATCTTCTGGGCCGCCGACCTGGACCTCACCCTCCAGCGGGCCGCCCGGGACAACCGGGGAGGCACCGTGTTCGGCTGCCGGGTGAACGACCCCCGGCCCTTCGGGGTGGTGGAGTTCGACGGGGACGGCCGGGCCATCTCCATTGAGGAGAAGCCGGAGCATCCCAAGTCCAACTACATCGTCCCCGGGCTGTACTTCTACACCAGCCAGGCCCTGTCCATCGCGGCGGGGCTGGCCCCCTCCGCCCGGGGGGAGCTGGAGATCACCGACGTAAACCTGGAGTACCTCCGCCGGGACAGCCTGCGGGTGATCCCCCTGGAGGACAATTACGTGTGGCTGGACGCGGGCAGTGCCGACAGCCTGCTCACCGCCGCCCAGACCATCCACGCCCTCCAGCACGGCGGGCGGTACGTGGGGTGCATCGAGGAGTGCGCCTTCCGGCAGGGGTGGATCACGGAGGGACAGCTCCGGGCGTTGGGCCAGCCTATGGCTATGACGGCCTACGGGCAGTATCTGCTGTCTATCCAGCTCTGATGAAACGGCAAAATGCGGCCCCTCCCGCTTGGGAGGGGCCGCTTCGCGTCAGTCCGCGCTGTCCGCGTGGACGGGGATGATGTGATCCCCGAACTTGATATAGTCCACCTGATCCAGATCCAGAGGCTGCTCAAAGGGGCCGTAGCAATTCCTGTCATTGATGGGGCCGTCCGCCAGCATGGTGGAAGCGTCCCAGTTGAGATCTGCCGGGTCATACTTCCAGGTGGGCACATTGTCAAAGGCCACCGTGCCGTCCTTCAGCACAATTTGCAGCCCCTCGCATATCCCCGACGATCCATCGAAGTGTACCCGGCTGGTCTGGTCAGGTTTCACGTTGTCCCGGAACCACATTGAGATGGACAGCGGGGTCAGCTCTATGCGGTCGAGCCAGACGGTGAAGCCCAAGCCGGTTTCGTCTATGTGATCCGCCCCGTGGCAGTCCACGGTGAGGGAGTGCCGCTCAAAGCTGCCGCCCACGTCCAGGACGAAATTTCCGGTGAACACGGGGGTGTACACCTTGTCGGGGGACTGGACCCAGAGACCGCGGATGGTTAGTAACTTGCCCTCCTGACCGTTGTATGCCTTGGGTTCCTCCTGCTGGGTCATGAAACGGATGACCACTTCCTTCACGTTGTCGGTGGGATCGCTGTCCGGCAGCCATTCCCAACTTCCGCCGTAACCCCGGATATCCTCCCCGCTTTCGGAGGTAAAGGACAGCTTTTCCTCCGGCCAGCTGCTCCCTTGCAGCTGGTAAAACCCGTCCGTGTCCGGGTCCAGGTCGGGCAGGGCCGTGCCCTCCGGGGCCTCGATGCGCAGGCGCAGGTAGTAGCAGTTTTCGTCCGCCAGGGCGGCGATGGGGGTGATGGTGGCCCCGTTGTCGGTGACGCCCTCCTCAAAGGTCTGGCCCACCTGATCCAGGTTCTCAATCTGTCCGGTGGACAGGGGCCCGCCGTCCCTGGCGAAGAAGCCCTGCATCAGCCCTCCCGCGCCGATGGCGTAGTTGACCGCCATGGCGGACGCGGTGAGGGCGGCCACGATAGCGGCCGCCGCCAGCAGGCGGACGGGCAGGCGGTACAGCTTGTTCTTTTTCGGTGTAATTTTGTTCATTGTCAGCTCCTTAATCCGGGCGGGCGAAAGGGGCGTGCCGCCGGACAGCTCCACACTGCCGTCCTCATAGCCGTCCAGCAGGTCGGAAATCCGTTTTTTCATGCCAGTGCCTCCTTCGTCAGCAGTTCCTTTAATTTGAAACGTCCTCTGCGCAGCCTGGTTTTCACGGTGGACTCGTTCATGTCCAGGGCGGCGGCGATCTCCTTCACGCCCTGGGCGTAGTAGTAGTGCCGCAGGAAGATCTCCTGATCCGGCTGGGGCAGGGTGAGCAGCGCGCGGCGCACCAGGGCCTGCTCCTCCTTTTGCTCCAACGCCCCGGCGGGGTCGTCCGGGCCGGGCAGGTCGAGGATGTCCTCCTCTAACGGCAGGGTCTGCTCCCGGCGGCGCAGCCGGTTTTTGGCCTTGTGCCGCGCCACCGCCCCAAGCCAGGCCTTCACCTGCCCAGGGCGCAGATCCTCCGCCTGATCCCAGGCGGCCAGAAACACGTCGGACGCCGCCTCCTCCCCGTCCTCCGGGGACATACGGCCCCGGAGGATGTTCCACACCACCGCGGACACATAGGGCAGGTAGCGGTCCATGAGGGCCTCCAGCCCCGCGGGATCGCCTGCGCGCAGTTTTCGCAGTATGGTTTCTTCTCTCATGGGAATTGCTCCTTTTCGGTCTTGAAAGCCGCTTTCACCTATCATATCACACCGGGGCGGGGCGGGGTTTCACCGGGGGGTAAAAAATTTGCGGCCCCTCCCGGGTGGGAGGGGCCGCTTTTCCGCTGATCTACGCTCAAGCAAGAGCTGACAGGAGGCTGTCGATGGCGTTGTCAAATACATTCCGGATATCCAACCCCCAGTTTTCAAATCGCGCATCCTTTAGGGATTCTTTCAGCTTCTGCGCAAATTTCCCCGCATCAAAGGGCTGGTACATGACACGGGCCCACTCCCCATCGGAGGGACAGCCGTTCTCAGCATCCGGGAAGTACTGCCGCGCCAGCTCCCGCTGTACCATGTTCAGAAAGCTGAAGGCCGCAGAATCTCCCATCTTACCGGAAAAAGCCCCCAAGTCGGACAGCTCCCCCATCATGCTCGCAAAATCATACAGCGAATGCCTGCCCGCATATTTCTCCCGAACCGCCTGCTCCTGCTCCTCCGCGGTCATTCCTCCGTAACCAAGGGCCGCAGCCGAAAACCTGCGGCCATAGTGTTCCCTCCAATATTCGCTAAATTCCGGGGTGCCCTTTTGCAGGCCAGTCTCATCCGCAATCTCCCGAAAGAGCGGGTAATAAACAGCTTGATTAACTTCCCGGACAAATTGATTATTGATTTCCGCCCAGTCCGCCCCACCAATCAGGCAGGAGGTGATTGCCGGCATTTTACCGCCGAACGCCTTCTGATACCGATCCCAAATGGCACAGTAGATCTCCTCGTAGTCCATCCCGGCATAGTCGGCGGCTTCCGCGATTTTTTGCAGCTTTTCCAGCTTGGTTTGGACGGAATCCGCAGGCAGGATAACGCCAGGGCCTGCCGCCTGGGATACGCGCCCTGCCTCTTGTGGGGCCTGCCCGGAAATCGTCACCGTATCAGCCATTTGCGACATTTGCGCGGCGAAGCCGGATGCCCCCGCTCTGCGCACGGCTGAGGTTCGGTTTGCCACAGCCTTCGCCCTGTTCTCCAGCCCTATCCTGGTCAAATTCATGCCAAGCTCTCCATTTCCCGCGCGTCCCTGCACCTCACAGTATGTATTTGTGCCAGTTCCCTGCACTACTTATTACATCGGCCTAAATTCACCGCGCATAAGCCATTTTGAACAAAAGCAGGCGGGCACGGCCCCCAGAAAGGGGCTGCGTCCGCCTGCTTCGTAACAACCGTGCTCAGATCACCCGCATCCGGATCACACCCGGCACCCTGCGGATATTCTCAATACTGCGCTCGTCCACCACCGCGCCCGCGTCCACCATGGTGTAGGCGTACTCGCCCTTGGACTTGTTGGTCAGGTTCTCCACGTTCACCCCGTCCGCACCCAGCTGGGTGGTGATCTGGGCGATGACGGCGGGCACGTTCCGGTGGATGACGCACAGACGCTGGACCCCGGACCGCTCCATGATCACGTTGGGGAAGTTCACGGAGTTCTTGATATTGCCGTTTTCCAGATAGTCCTTCAGCTCGTCGGCGGCCATCACCGCGCAGTTGTCCTCGCTCTCCGGGGTGGACGCCCCCAGGTGGGGCAGGGCGATGACGTTTTTCACCGTGGTGATCCGCTCGTCGGGGAAGTCGGTGACGTATTTGGCCACCCGGCCCGACTCCAGGGCGGCGATCATGTCCTCGTCGTTCACCAGCCCGCCCCGGGCCAGGTTGACGATCCGCACCCCGTCCTTCATCCTGGCGATGGCGGCGGCGTTGACGGTATTCTTGGTGGCCTCCATGTAGGGCAGGTGGAGAGTCACATAGTCGGCGTTGGCATACAGCGTGTCCAGCTCCTTCACCACCTTGATGTGGCGGTCCAGCCGCAGGGCGGCGTCTACGGACAGGTAGGGGTCGTAGCCGTAGACCTCCATCCCCAGGGACAGGGCGATGTTGGCTACCAACGCCCCGATGGCCCCCAGGCCCACCACGCCCAGGGTCTTGCGGTACAGCTCCGGGCCCACGAAGGCGGACTTGCCCTTCTCCACCACGTCGGCCACCTCAACGCCGGAGGCGGCCTGGGCCTTCACCCACTCCGCGCCCCCCAGCACGTCCCGGGAGGCCAGCAGCAGGGCGCAGATCACCAGCTCCTTCACGGCGTTGGCGTTGGCCCCAGGGGTGTTGAACACCACGATGCCCGCCTCGGAGCACTTGTCCACGGGGATGTTGTTCACCCCGGCCCCGGCCCGGGCGATGGCCCACAGCTTCTCCGGGAAGGGGTAGTCGAGGAGCTTGGCGGAGCGCACCAGGATGGCGTCCTCGTTCTCCACCGCGTCTCCCACGGCGTAGGTACCGGCGGGCAGGCGGTCCAGGCCCACCGCGGCGATCTTGTTCATGGTTTTGATGTTATACACGGTTTTCACCTCAAATGATGATTAAATAATGCTCTGTAGGGGAGGGGCTTGCCCCTCCCGCTTTCCACGTCAACAGCAGTCCCAGTTGTAGCACACCCGGGAGAAGTCCCGGCGGCGCAGGGCTTCCCGGCTGATGAAGAAGTTGGCCACACCGCAGTCGCCCCAAAGAACCAGGTCCCCCGCATCTTTGCTCCCGTCGCTGTCCAACTGGAACAGCAGCACATCCAAATCCTCATACTGTCCAGGCCGGGGGTCGGACTGGGTAAAATAGGGGTAGCCCCCCAGTTGATGGTACGGGGATTCCCAGCCGGGCTGGTAGGTCACGTCATAATCACGCAGACGTTCTACGACCAGCTTATGCACATCCCAGGTGCCCTTGACGGGGGCGTCCGGGCGCAGGACGTTCCACTTTTCCGCGAACAGCAGGTCGAAACGGGAATCCGCCTCGTTTATCCCCTGCTCCGCCGGGGCGGAGAGGACAATGCGGCAGTTTCGCGCCACCGGGAACCAGTCCTCCCCGTCCGCCACCTTGGGCGGACGCTTGCCCTCCACCTCCTCCGCCGTGACGGTGGAATCCACAGTTTCGTGGTAGAGCACCCGAAACCCCGTTTGGGCCGTCTGATCGTCAAAGCTCATCCCACATACATCATCCCACCCAATGAAGAATTGCAGCAGTCCCGCCGTGGGAAAGTCAGGCAGACCACCCAACGACCCACAATTTACCTGGGCCAGCAGTCCAAGCGCGCCTCCCTTGGAATCCAGCGGCCAGGACATATCATGGGGCAGGTAGGGCGTACCCCCCGCCTTACTCTCAAAGATCCCCGGCTCTCCCAGCTCCAGGGTAAACCGGATGGCGGGGCGGTGGTGCTCGGCGTGGATCTCCGCTGTAATCCTCCGGGCCAGCTCATACACCTCGCGGGCATTTTTCCGGGCCAGCTCGTTGTTCTCTAACAGTTTATCCGCCATGTCAGTTGGCCTTGTCAAACGCCTTGATGAAGTCCGCCAGCTTCTCCACGCCCTCCACGGGCATGGCGTTGTAGATGGACGCCCGCATACCGCCCACGTTCCGGTGGCCCTTCAGGTTGGTGAAGCCCGCCTCGGCGGCCTCTTTCACGAACTTGGCGTCCAGCTCCCCGCTGACGGAGCAGAAGGTGACGTTCATGTCGGAGCGGGACGCCTTCTCCGCCGCGCAGGTAAACAGCCTGGAATCGTCCAGCACGCTGTACAGGAGCCGCGCCTTGTCGTGCTTGATCTTCTCCATGCCTTCCACGCCGCCCTTGGAATCCAGCCACTCCAGCACCAGCCCCAGCATATAGATGCACCAGCAGGGCGGGGTGTTATACATGGAGTCCTTGTCGATCATGGTTTTGTAGTTCATCATCAGCGGGGTATAGGGCAGCTCATGGCCCGCCAGATCCTCCCGGACCACGGCGATGGTCAGCCCCGCCGGGGCCAGGTTCTTCTGGGCCCCGCCGAAGATGATGCCGTACTTGGACACGTCCACCGGGCGGGACAGGAAGTCGGAGGACATATCGCACACAATGGGCACGTCCCCGGTGTCGGGCACGTACTGCCACTCGGTGCCGTAGATGGTGTTGTTGGCGCAGTAGTAGAAGTAGCTGGCTTCGGGGTCCAGCTTCAGCTGGTCCTGCTGGGGAATATAGGTGTGGTTTTTGTCCCCGCTGTCCGCGGCGAGGCTGATCTGGCCGTACTTCTTGGCCTCCTTACAGGCGATGCTGGCGAAGTTTCCGGTGACGGCATAGTCCGCCTTTCCCGTCCGGCCCATGAGGTTCAGGGGCACCATGGAGAACTGGCCCGAGGCCCCGCCCTGCAAAAACAGCACCTTGTAGTTGTCGGGCACGTGGAACAGCCGGATGAAATTGGCCTTGGTATCGTCGAAGATCTTCTGGAACACCTTGGAGCGGTGGCTCATCTCCATAACGGACATACCGCTGCCCTGGTAGTTGGTGATCTCGCTTCCCGCCCGCTCCAGCACCTCCAGGGGCAGCATGGACGGACCGGCCGAAAAGTTGTAGACCCGCTGAGTTCCCATGGTGACATCCTCCTCTTAGTCCGCTGAAATTTACTACTTTAGCGTATTATCACTATTATATGGTTTTTTCTCCCTTCTTGTCAATACACAGATAGCCAAAAAAGCCCCGCCGCCCGCCGTCCCAGCCGTGGAAAAAGGCGAGGACAGCCCTGATTCCCCCGCTTTCTGATACTAATCCGCCCCGCCGCCGCATATACATCTGCCAGTGAGGGCACCGGACCGGGCCCAGGCCCAGGGGTCCCGCATAGCTCAGAAGCTGTATCGATCGCCGAAGTATTCCGATTCGCGCGCCAAAATTGCCGGAGCAAGGCGAAAAATCGCGGGAATACTTGGTGTATTTCAAGATTTCTCAGGGGCCCCCGCAAAGCCGCCCTTCCGGCTTTGTGG